>Ga0065165_1001218_pt1 | contig 29602 bp, 33 predicted proteins | sample AraplaMF_Cvi_mMF_FD_63813 | JGI IMG/M metagenome (GOLD analysis project Ga0065165, IMG submission 63813) | Arabidopsis root microbial communities from the University of North Carolina, USA - plate scrape MF_Cvi_mMF (version 2) (version 3) | ecosystem: Host-associated > Plants > Roots >... | reverse complement strand
GACCGATGTGTTTGGCGGATTCGTTGACCAGAAAAGCGGTGACGCCGGTCTTGGCAACACTGAATCGGTCTGTCTCATAATCTTCAATCGTCATGGACTTCGATGCATCGATTGCTATAAAATGATGCGCCGAATAATCCGGCTTTAATCCTGGATACCTTTCCGTATCGAGCACAGTAAACCGCTGTGCCGGTATTAGGGTTTTATTGATGCCTGCAACAGGGTTAAAGTAATTGAATACAATCGTACTGTCGAAGCCGTATGTGCCTGGCTTTTGAAACCGGATGCGGTATTGGAATTTTTTTCGGCTTAATAATGTGCCTCGCAAAATTGTATCGGACGTAACAACCGAAATAAGCTCGCTGATCGCATCGGGAAACGGAAGTCTCGGCGCATCGATGGCAGACGTCAGCCCGTTGCCCCATATATCCAGCGTATATAAAATCTCATCTCTGACAAAAGCGGTGTCTTTAGAGACTTTCTCTTCCATACCGTAAGATCCAACCATACGCATGCCGTGAAATTCGGAAACAACGGCAGTCGGCGGCAATGCTTTTACTTGTATGGCTACGGGTGTCGATTCAATAGCTACCACCTTTTTCTGTGTGTCAGGAAGTGTCTTTTCCCCGAGCATCATCTTTAACGGCACTGCTGGGTAAGCAAGTGTGCCGGCACGCTGCGGGCAATAGACGCACTCGAAAAGTTTGTAACTGAGCCATGATCCCTGCGCATCTACCTTTCGTACGGCTATAGCTTCTGTAAGACTGTTATTCCGCCACGACACAACAGAAGGCCTCGTCAATATATCCCCTAACGGCTGAATCTGGCCGGGTAGATCATGAAAGTCAAGCTTGAGTGTGTTGGGTTCTTTTATAACAACGTTAAGCGATAAAGTTGTGCACGCACCCTCGTAAATTTCTTCATTCGGCGCGTGGAGCTGCAAATAGGCATCCTTGCTTCGTAAAATTTCTTCTGTTACCGGAGTAACGTCATTGCCCTGCTCGGCCAAATCTTCCACTCCCGAAAGCCATGCTATCTTATGTAAAAGGCTGTACAGTGGTTCATCTCCCTGCAAAGCCAGATAACTTATGTATCCTAATGTTTCGCCTGCCCGAATATAACAAGACCACGGCTCCCATCCTTCTACTATGACTTTTGTACCCGGTGTCAGGTTACAGACCTTTGTTGTCATGCTTCGGTCAGCATATACCGTCCACGCTTGCTTTGCTCCAGCGCCACGCTTCTCCCTAACTACTGCTGGAATAGGACTGCCTAAGATATTCTGCGGGACCTGCACGTCTTGCCCATCCTTCAGACTGAACGTAACCGGTATAACCATTCGTTCCCGCGTCTCAACCTTCCAACGCCCTGGATATGCCCGCACTAACCGCACTGCTTCCTGGTCGCACGATAACGAGATGCCCTTTGTAGCCTTTACTGAATCTTTAACAATGTATCCCCCGGAATTCACCGAAAACCGAACAAAAACAACAACTTCAAGTCCTGCTTTCCGCGCATCCTCCGGGTATACTAGATTCGCTTCCACATACGCAACCAAAAGCTTTAAATCAGCTGTTAGCGCACTGGCTTCAGTTTCCGGCCTTTCCTGCCCGAAGCCATTCAACACCCGGAGAAACAATACGCATACCAGAGCCGAAAATCGAACCATACAAAATCTACTTCAGCCCAAAGATAGCAATTCGCCCAACCTCAATCCCGTAAAAAACGTCGGTCCATGGACTATGTCAGTTGTATGATGGTATTGCTTTTATTTGCCCAGGTTTCACGTTTTTAAATTCCTACACCTTCATCTTGATCCGAATCTCCTCGTCTTCGACGCGCGGGGCTTCGAAATCTTTAATGTCACAGAAGGAGGAGAGAAGAGTTTCTGCTTTATCGAGATTCTTTTTCTTAGGTTCAATGATGTCGGTATCGATCCGCAGATCGCCAAATGTAACCGGTAGGTTTATTTCGGCTTCGTCTATATTGGCATATTCGGTTGCCTCATATTCAAAGAGTATGGAATATTTCAACGTGGCTGTTATGGTCCCGTTGGATATCTTACCGAATGTTATTCTGGTTACATCTACCGGAGTATGTACATCGAATAGATATATCGATCCGTCTATGTAGCCTTCCTCCGGGTTAACAGGGAATTCATATGTTGTATTTTCCAGGTCGCGCAGGCTCTTGATATTGAATCTGATGAAGTCAAGTCTAAAGGCGGTCTCTTCGGGTTGGCCATCAATTATAAAATCTTCAAAAGGTATGTAGAGTTTGAAGAATAAGGTTTTAGGGATTTTTACGAGCTTGTTTTCGAAGATCGTTGCATTGAGCTCGGCATCGATGGGTTTTAAAACGGAGATGTCAAAGGTTTTCATAGGACCGCAATTGCGCCAATATACACTATTAACATTTAAGAACCAGCTTTATTGATGTCAGGTACTCTCATGTTGAAAATAAGCGTATTATGCTTATATGTTCAAGTTTTTTAACTCCAACGCCCTTTGAAAAAATGATTGACTGGAGATTTTTTCTTCGGCTTCGTCGATAGCCTTTAAAAGGTTGTTTCGATTATCTGAAATTTGATCCAACGCTTTTGAAATAATGTCCCAGACCGGCTTCATCTTTGTGACCAGCTCATGACCTTTCGGTGTTAAGAGGATCAGCCGCTTGCGCTCGTCTATTTTATCTTTTCTGGACTTGATGAGGCCCTGTTTTTGAAGTTCTTTTAACAACGTAATGGTCGAGGGATGGGTGTAACCAATTTCATTGGCTATTTCGACTACGCTAAGTATTTCTTTCTGCGACAGTGTAAAAATTACGGGAAACCATTTGGGTTCGAAGTCTATTCCGAATGTTTTATAAATTAACGCACCATCTTTGCGTAGCTGTTCGCTAAGCCTTTGTAGCCGTGTTGATAAAGCAAGAATCCCAACTTCGCTAATAACGTTCATTCGCTTTGCGTTAAGGTATAATGATAGAACACATTGTCGGCACTCATTAAGGGGAACTTTACAGGAAGTTGTTTTTTCTCGATCTTCTCGAAGAGGTTGCGTTCATAAAACCGCTGCGCTGCTTTCAGTACAGAAACGGTACCCAGATACACGTTTTGTATATCGTTCTCTTTGCAATATAAAAGCAACGTGTCGAGCAATCGCTGGGCTATGTTGAACTCCTTGCCTCGAAATTCCTTTTTCACAAACATCTTGCGTATGGCAGCAGCGTGGTTGTCGAACTTTATCAGGGCAATGGTTCCCGCCAGTTCTCCATCAATGAAAGCTCCCCAGAAGTTGCCGCCGCCAGCCGTGTAGAAACTTTCAATCGCCAGGAGGTCGGGCTGATCTTCTATTGAAATCGCTATGTTGAACTCGTTCTGCTGAATGTTCAGAATCAGCTCGATGATCTCTTTTGCGTAGCTGTTGTCGAGTGTTTTGAATTCGAGTGCCATGCTGCTGTACGTTTATAGTACAAAACTACGTAGTTGACTACGAATATGCAAGATTGAGTTGTAAGTTGTTGATTTGCAGTGCATTTTTGTGTTTTCTTGTGGGATTTGTAGTCTGAATAAAGGTCTTTTTGCACTGTAATTTCGACCTGGCGTCAGTTGAAAGATTCTGTTAGTTTGGAAAAGGGGCGCGCGTTAGTGTCAGAAAATACATTTTTGCAGATGCCTGGTGTTATAGCTTATTTGGCCGATAGCATTACAATGGCCATGCTCTCGAGGTCTGCACGTTTTGTACCTTTTTTCAGATCGTTCAGGAATATCTCCAAGTCGTTGTTCTCGATGATCTGTTTAAGTTCTTCCGTTAGCTTCATGTAACCATCCTTACCCTCCATGCTTCGGTAAAGTCTGATTTGTTGCTCAATGCTCTCTTTTGTCCAATCAGCCTGGTGTGAGTCGTACATGGCAAGCCAGTGCTCGAAGTAGTTTTGAGGATACTTGTTTTCGTTGTTCTGTTTCATGGTAACTAATTATGGCGTTGCTTTTATTGTGCCATTTTATGACGATAGCTCAATCGCTGCGGATCGCGCGCAATATCTTATATGTCGACTGCCAATTCAAGTAATGCCGAGAATTAATACACGGTATCGTTTTCGCTGTTTCGTATTATGGCTTGTGGAAGTAGCCGCTGATTTGCTGCAAGGCCTAGTGAAGGAGCTGGAACGCTTGAATTCTAACGAATAGGGAGGTTCGCGTCTTCTTTTTCTGTTTTTGCCATAAGACAAATGTTTCTATTTTGAAACCAGCAACCTTTGTACTGTTAAGAAAATATAAGAAATGAAAACAGTAATGGTTACCGGGGCTTCATCGGGCATCGGAAAAGCTACCGCAGTTTATCTGGCACAGAATGGTTACAAGGTTTATGGGGCGGCACGTAGAATTGAGAAATTACAGGAGCTGAGAAAGCATGGCGTGATTCCGATTCCGTTGGATGTTACCCAGGATGAAAGTCTTACGGCATGCGTTGATCAAATTTTGAAAGAGTCGGGAAGTATCGATATTTTGATCAACAATGCAGGTTCAGGTTACTATGGTGCGCTGGAGGATATGCCGATGACTGATGCCAAGTATCAACTGGAGGTAAACGTTTTTGCAGCCGCCCGGTTAATACAATTGGCATTGCCTGCTATGCGGAAAAAGGGGTATGGGAAGATTGTCAATATCTCGTCGGTTGGCGGTAAGGTAACTCTGCCCATGGGCGTTTGGTATCATGCCAGTAAATTTGCTATGGAAGGATTGAGCGATGCACTTCGCAAAGAGGTTAAGTCGTTTGGGATTGACGTTATTGTGGTTGAGCCAGGCGGAACAAAATCGGAGATGACGGGGCTCGGAAGCGAATATTTAAATCGTGTTTCGGGTAGCACCGTGTATAGCCCTCTGGCAAAAGGCGTAAGCAAGATGTATGCGGCTACTGAAAAGGATGCGTCTGATCCAATCGTTATTGCAAGGCTTATCCGAAAAGGCATTGAAGCAAAGTGTCCTAAAACACGCTACGTCGGTGCTTCGGGAGCTAAGCTGTTGTTATTTTTGAGACGATCTATGTCTGACAGAATGTTTGATAGAATGGTCATGAGCCAGATGAAATAGAATTATGGAGGCACTTATCAATTACGTATTGCAGTTCGGCAATTTGAATGCGCAACAGATTGACTTCCTTGCGAGGAAGTCAACGGGATTAATGCTTCGCAAAGAGGACTATTTTTCGGAGGCAGGCAAGATTGCAAAACAAGTGGGCTTTATTGTAGACGGTATTCTTCGGGTTTGTTATTATAACAATAAAGGCGAAGAGGTTACCAACTATTTTATAGACGAGAACAATTTTGTGGTCGACTTAGATAGTTTCGATAACAAAATTCCTTCGTCAGGATATGTGCAGGCCGTTACGGACTGTAAGCTGATTGTATTCTCTGAGCAAGCCTGGGAAGATATTGCCAATACTATTGTGGGGTGGGATAGTATTGTAACCAAAATTGTAAAGAAGTCGCTGTTGCAGAAGATCGAGCGGCGAAGCCCGTTGGTTTCGGAAGATGCGACCACACGCTACCTGGCATTTATGGAAAAGTATCCGCAGCTTATCAATCGTATTCCACTTTCTTACCTGGCCTCGTACTTGGGTGTTACGCAGTCGTCGTTAAGTCGCATACGGAAGAACGTAAGCTAGAGCTTACGCTTCAATCTTCATACGTCCCTAAATGTAACGAGTGTTTATTAAAGTTTCAATAATTTTTGAAAGTTTGTGAGGTTTGGTTACGTTTGGATTATGGATTTGTAACTCACCATTTGCCCGTATATCTATGGACGCAGATCAAAAACAACAATCACCCCTGCCTGTGTTGCTGAAGGGGATTCTCTATTCAAATATTTTCGCAGCGGTAGCGTTTACGCTGGCGTATACGGCTATGAATCTGAATAGGGATATCGGCGGCATTATATCGTGGGCTGAATTTGTGCTTGTACCTGTTGCTATGGGCGCTATTGCCATGAAGCAGTGGCGACGTATACAGAAAAGCAAATGGTGGATTCTTCTCTATGCCGTTATTAACACGCTTGTTGCGATTGCTCTGAGCGCTTTGTTTATGGGCGAAGGGGTGATCTGTCTTATCATAGTCTCTCCGTTGCTGTTGGGATTTATGTGGGTGGGGGTGCTCGTAGGCAACTATGTTCTTTGGCGAAGTAATAATACGATCATAAAGGCCAGTACGGTATTGATCTATATGGTGCTTTTCCTGATAGACGTTTTTTCTTACCATGGATATTCGAACATGGTTTCAGACGAACTGGTTATCCATGCTCCGCCCAGCGTGGTGTGGCAATATGTGGCGGCTCATCCGCTGAATGAAGCCAAGTCTGAGTACTGGCTTTTCGATGTGGGCCTTCCTCGCCCCGTACAATCTACGATATCGGCAGACAGTGTTGGGGCAGAGCGGAAATGCATTTTCAGTAACGGTGCGACGTTCGACGAGGTTATCGTGCAGAATGATCGGGATTCGGTTTTTACATTTGACATTGTGAAGCAGCCGGTAGATCCTGAAATTATAGGGCACATCAACATAGAACGTGGGCAATTCATTTTACAGGGAAATACAGATGGAACAACTACGCTTATCGGCAACAGCTGGTACACGCTGAAGGTATATCCGGCATGGTACTACGATCTTTGGGCGGTAGACGTCACCCGAAATGTTCACCTTAGAGTAATGTATCATATCAAAAGACTGGCCGAGCACGATGTTCAGGTTTATCGTTAAATACCTTGGCTTTTTAAAGCATGTTCCTTTCTTTTCGCATTGGATGGATTCCGTGATGATGATCTGGAATATGCTCTTTAACCGTGAGGTTTCCGATAGCATCGAACAGATCGAGAACGATGTAGCGTTATGGGCGGGAGTGACCTGTACGCTTCATAAATTTGGTGGCCTGCAATTCAATTATAACACGAAAGAGGTCGGGCATATCCATAGCAATGGCATTCTGGATATACTGTTTACCCGAACCATTAAACAAGAGCTTATACGTAAGGGGCTGGTGAGCGACCATCATGTTCTTAAAAAGTCCGGGTGGATTAGCTACCGTGTTCGTTCGGCGGCCGACCTCGACACAGCATTATATTTATTGCGGCTTTCTTACGAGCGGCTTGGCGGTTGTTCTACGGCTTAGTCACATCCACGTCATTCGTTTGGTTTTGCGAATTTTCTTAGCCCACTTACTTAATTCTGTAAGTATTGGCGATAACTCCATTCCGGTTTCTGTAAGCTGATATTCTACCCGGGGAGGCACCTCCGCGTAAACGGTGCGGCTGATGAGGCCGTCGTTTTCCAGCGCCCGCAATTGCAACGCGAGCATGCGTTCTGTTATATAGGAGAATTGATTTTTCAGTTCGCTATATCGCATTTTTTTCTGTAAAAGCTTGTCCAGAATCAAAAGTTTCCAACGTCCGCCGATGAGGTGAATTGCAAAAGTGAGATCGCAGTCGATTATGCGTTTTTGATTAACCGAATATGTGGAGTTCACCTTTCTGTCTGCCATGACTTACAAGTTTTACAGTATCCTACAAATAATGTCTCGTTACAAAAATTAGAATTAAGCTGGTAGCATTGTAGGATACGGAAACAAAAAATTATATGGACTTATATTTAAAAGGAAAAACAGCTGTGGTTACGGGGGCAAGTCAGGGAATAGGCTATGCTATTGTAAAGGAACTGGCTATTGAGGGTGTAACGGTTCTGGCCGTTGGCCGGAACGAATCGTTATTGAATGAATTGAAAACCGATATCAATGGTGTTGGCGGTGTCGAGCCGGTTGTACTCGTTCAGGATTTTGTTGCGCCGGACGGACCGAAAAAAAATAGCCGATGCAGCTATTGCAAGATTGGGCCATGTGGATATTTTAATTAACAATGCGGGGCGTAGCCGTCCGGTGGATGTTGTCGGTTCAGAGGATGACTGGGTTGCAGGAATGACGTTAGACTTTGACCGGCACAGACAGTTAACGCAGCAGCTATTGCCACAATTTATACAAGGAAAGGCCGGATCAATCCTTAACATTACCAGTACGTATGAACTGCGGTAACTTAACATATCGGCGGTGGCCAAGTCGGCAATTGCGGCATGGTCTAAACAGTTAGCGGGTCAACTTGGAAAGTATACTGTGCGGGTAAACTGCCTGCAGCCGGGTCTGATCGATACAAATAATATACGCCCTTATTTTCCGGGCGATACACGGCGCGAATTTGCTGAACGCGAGATACCGTTAGGGGATTTTGGAGTTCCTCAGGATATGGCGAATATGGCAGTGTTCCTGGTGTCAGACCGTGCCCGATATATAACGGGGTCGGTTGCTGTGGTTGATGGTGGGATGCGTCATTACGCATATTAATGCAATATGCCGGGGCCAGTAATCAAGGAGGCAATGGTTTTTAACTGCCGTACCGGTCCCGGTACTGAACCGGCGTGAGGCCTGTAATCTCTTTAAATAATTCGCGAAAAGTTTGGCTGTCGGCGTAGCCTACATCGGTCATTATTTCGTCTACGGTCTTTCTTCCTGCTTCGAGAGCCTTCTTACTGGCTTCAATTCGTACCTTCTGCAGGTATTCAAGAGGGGTGCAATGCGTGGATTTTTTAAACCGCCGTTCGAATGTCCGGCGGGTCAGGTGAAACTGATCTGCCAGACCTTCTACAGTTACCTTTGTTTTGTAGTTGCTTTCTATGAAATCCTGAGCCTCCAGGATCTCCTGGTCATCATGACTTCTAAGCCCGTTAAATACAATGAAGGGCGTTTGCTTTATTCGATCGAGGTCTACGACAAAATGCTTGGCGATAAGAATGGCCATTTCCCGGCCGAGATATTTCTCAACAAGAAACAGTAAGAGGTTCCAGTATGCATTACTTCCACCACTTGAATACAGGCCGTTATGCTCAACGACCATCTTGTCGTCTACTAACGTGACGTCCGGAAAGTAAAACCTGAATTCATTAGCGTAACTCCAGTGTGTGGTGCATTTCTTACCTTTCAATAGCCCTGTAAATGCAAGCATAAACGCACCTGTACACAATGATGCGATTTCGCAGTTGTGTTTGTATTTCTTTATGATCCAATCTACGAAGAATCTGTTGAGGTGATTAGCACTCATCAGGTCACCGCGAAGCGAAGGGATAATTATCAGATCGGAATCTACATTGTCGGCCACGGTGGCATCGGGCTTAATGGTTAACAGGCCGCCCTCAATCGTAAGTTCGGGCTGTTCGGCGATAACCCGGATCGTAAAGTATTCATCATTATGCAGCTCCTTGTAAAAAACATTAACTTTTTCGAATACAGCGCGGGCGTCCACAATCGAGGCGTAGTTAGCGTTTTTCAGGGCCAGAATAGAGACATATTTTTTTTGCATCCAAACACTTTTAATGTAAAGGTAAGCAAATGGAATGTCGCAAATACCCACCTATTTATGTCGCATTTACACGTTTTTATGAAGGTTTTTAATCGATACCTTTGCTTCAAACTACAAAAAATGATCAGTACAGACGTTTATCTGCATTTTGACGGGCGATGTGAAGAAGCTTTTAGATTTTATCGGGCTGCCTTCGGCGGTGAATTTATAACCATGCAACGATACAAGGACCTTCCCGGTGGCGACAAAATGAGTGAAGCAGGTCGTGAAGGAATTATGCATATAGCTTTGCAGATAACACCTGCTACCACATTGATGGGGTCTGACCTGCCTTCGGCAGGTGATGCAAATTTTCGCGTTGGTTCTAACTTTCATATCTGTCTTCAGGCGGAGAACGAGAAGGAGGCGAACAAGCTCTTTCAGTTATTGGTAAAGGACGGAAAAATTGAAATGCCTATGAACAAGGCGTTCTGGGGCGCGTATTTCGGGATGGTCGAAGATAAATTCGGTGTTCACTGGATGATAAACTATACATCTACTAATTCAAACCAATAGTATAGGATAGCATGGAAAATAAGCCTACGTCAAAATTGATTTTCTGGATAAGCGTTGTTATGCGCTGGATGGTTACATTGTTTCTGATGTTCGATGCCCTCTTGAAGTTTATTAAACCCGAGGCGGTGATTCAGACAACTGTAACGGAGCTGGGCTATAAGGAGCATCATATACTTACTCACGGTTTTGCAGTGTTAATACCTACTGTGCTGTTTATCATACCGCGCACCAGAGTTTTCGGTGCGGTCCTTTTAACGGCTCATCTTGGCGGGGCCATTGCGTCTCATTTGCGTGTAGATAATCCGCTATTTAGTCATATGTTATTCCCGGTATATGTTGCTGTGTTGATGTGGGGTAGTATATGGCTTCGGGATGAAAAACTGCGCGATATTTTTCCGTTTCGAAAATATTAAATAACAACGAAGCCAACACAACTATGTCATTTCAGGGATATTTGGATACTATTAAGAAAAAGACCGGTAAGGGACCAGCAGAGTTTAAAAAACTGGCAGCCGATAAAGGTTTTACATCAGGCGGGACACTTACAGCAAAGGCCGGCGATATAACGAAATGGTTAAAAGACGATTTCGATCTTGGTCATGGTCATGCTATGGCGATTTATGCCTTGCTTAAAGGTATAAAGGACGAGACCAGTAGTTAGCCGCTACGTGGTAAGGCGTAGTGGTTCGTTGTAACGGGATCACGATACAACGGAAAGGCCTATAGCGCTAATCAGGCAAGGTTATTTTTCACCAGCGCAAGTACACCTCCTTCACCTTCTGTGTTCCAGTTTCGGAGTTCGTCTACCTCCTCATCGTTTATGCAGTGAATAAGCAATCCTACTTTATCCTGGTTGCTCATCTGCGTTTTCCGGATGAAGTCAATTCCTTTGATACGTCTTCTTCTGGCGATGCCGTTTGCAATAAAGATAAGTTCGTTGCCCGTAGCGATCTGGCCTTCCGAGATGGTACCTGCTATTACTAGGCCCCTTCCGGTTATTTTAAATTTGTCTTCTATGAGAAATTTTCCGTGGATATTTTCTTCTGTCAATTCAATTTTCCTTCCATCCGGATCTTCCGCAAGACCCTGATAGCCCCATGCTGTTACGGTTGGCTCCTTCTTTATAGGATTACCGTGCTGCTTTAATTTTTCCAACACGTAGTCGAGGTCTGGCACTGTGAATCCTAACCGCGTGGTATTGTCGGGAGCGTTCGTTCTGTCGGGTAATGGATAGATTTCAAATGCGAAGTTCGGTAATTGGGCAGCGTAGTGCAGCGGGCCGTTACCATGTCGGAGGTGGTTGAACTGAAACCCGATTTGTTCATAGAACGCGACAAGGCTTTCGGGCTGATTCGTTTTTACAACGACAAGATTGATATTCATGTCTTCGGATAGGAGTTGATTGGCTTATCGCCGTCGTACCGCCTGTTCAGGGCGTGCCGGAAATGTATACATTTATTGAGTTACCGGCAATTTCCAGTCCGGCCGGCCCGGCAATTCGTTAATCTGGGCCGATTGTCGGTACTCAGGGTCGATTATGGTGCGGCATGGAATTTTTAGGGAGAGAGGAAAATTGCATGGTAGTATGAACATTAAAAGAATATTTGGCTCAATACTGACAATCCTGGGGATGATTGGCCTTATTTATGGCGCGATACTTTTTGTAAACCACACAGGAGGGGCGCGTGATATACGAGCGCTAATTATTTATGGTGTTCTCGGATTCATTTTTCTTCTGTCGGGGCTCGGTCTGATTAAGACTATTAAGGATGAAGCCTGAAAAGAAGACGACTCTTTAATGAGTCGCCCTCTTTGGTTTCGGGTTGCATTTTACCGTACGACGGTTGCCTGAAGCTCAACACTTAGTGTTTCGAAGAGGCTTTTTACTTCGAAGAAGGTAAGCGCGGTTTGGATGCCGTGTTTTTGAGTCCACGGGTTGTAGATGTCAAAAAAATACGGCAACAGTTCTTCGGACGATGTTGTGAAGATATTCAGACGGACAATGTTCTTACAGCTGTAGCCGGCGTCGCGGATAACGGTCTCCAAGTTTTCTATTGCTAACAAGAGTTGTGTTTTCATATCGTCGGTGCTGGATCGGCCGTCGGCGTGTACGGCAGCCTGACCGGAGCAATACAGTGTGGCGGTCGGTTGGATTACCTCTACGGCTTGCACATATCCACGTTCATCCTGCCACTTCCAGGGGTTAATGATTCGTTTTTCCATTTTACGTTTGTTATTACGCTGTAAAGGTGCAAGCTGCGGTATATCTTTACGTGTGATAAATATCACTATCGAAATAGAATCCTTTTTTTATGGCGATAAGCGGCTGAGTGTTTCGCGAGACACGCCCAGATACGAGGCGAGTAACGTTTTGGGTAACCGTTGATAGAAGGCGGGGTAACGTTTTATCAACCGGTCGAAGCGCTCCTGAGCACTGGCCGTAATAAAGGAGAGTATCCGTTGTTGCGCTGCAATGTGACCACTAATAGCTTTCTCCAGAAAAAAATGCTCCATTTTATGCAGGCTGCATAATTTACGATAGCCGTCGAGTGAAAGGCAGTATACTTCGGTGTCTTCCAGGCACTGTAGCGTCATCGTTGCTTTTGCTTGCGCGTAGAAGGCAGCGGAATCTGTTTCCCACCAATCTTCCATAGCAAACGAAATAATGTGTTCTTTTCCGGAGTCATCCGGATAGGCCAATTTTAGAAGTCCCGAGATGACAAAGTAGAAATATTTTACGCTTTCGCCTTGCTTAATGAGATACTCATTTTTTTTATAACGCTTTTGAATGAAGTGACCGATGGTAAATGCGAATTCGTCATCGGTTAGGGGTACTATTTTTTCGATGTGTTGTCGCAGGATTTCCTCCATGTGTTAAAAATACCATTTTAATCGGAACGTGATGTGTGGCTACGTACCGACATTGTTTTATTCTATTATCGTTGTCTGGATCATCAATTGCTGCGGATTGAATATGCCTTCAACCCGTTCGGCTACGGGCCATACTGATATACGTCGCGTATCGAAACTGAATGTTGGGGTAAATTCCGCGGTTGCTTTGTATTGGCCGGTGACGGGTAAGCGCTTAACCCGAACGTTGATTTGGCCTTTTTCTCCAGGCATTACACCTATCGTGCCGGCATCTGGATTTTGGAGTGATGCGGTAATGGCCGTGAAGTCGTCTGGAAAGCCGGTTGCAGGATAGGTTTTGTCTTTATATGTAGTTGCCGACATTCCTGTTATCGGATGGTTGCCCCGGTTGGTCCAGGTTGCGATAGCAAAGAAGTCTTCGAACGTTGCACCGTTATCAGCCCGTACGCTGCCGGTTATCAGTGGATTTTCAAACCGGATCGGGTTGGCTACATCTACAATAACGCTATAAGGCAATGACCGGGTGCCATGGGAATTTTCTGCCTGCAGATGGAAATGCTTTGGATATCTGAAATCGACTTTAAGGTTACTGGTAGGATATAAGGAATATTCGCTGTCGGTTGTATAGTATAGTTTGGCGGCATCGTAGGTGATTGTCGGGATGAGCTGTGAGAAGTCCGTTCCTTCTGGCACAATAACATAGATTGCGTTATACGAATACGTTTTATATTCTGCAATCTTTACAGCTTCGATTGTGGTGGCGAGTGAAGGGTTGTTCGCTTTCTCAAATCTGAAGCCTGTGATCCTGCTGTTTGCGAAAAATGGTTCGCCGCCCTGAACTACAGTAACGTCGTAGTGAACTGATTTTTCTTCCACAAGCGGATCGAAGATTGTGTAGGTAACCGGTCCGTTCGAGAAATCCGTCTGCTCGCCGATTGCCGGGTTGATCTGGTATCGGCTGAGATCGAGGTTAAACTGTTTCAGGCTCAGCATGAAGCTGGTCTGCGAGAAAGGAATTGTTATTTGTATGGTGCCGCGTTTAGTTTCTTTGCCTTGCGTTACTTCAGGATGTATAATGTTGATGTTCAGATAGGCTATTTCGGATAATGGAAAATCGTTCAGTTTTGCTTCGGTCCAGAAAGTATCGGTCATCTTTTCTGCAGTGTCTTCTGAGCTGCAGCCATAGGGTATGAGTAAGATGAAGGTAACAACGCTGAAAAGGGGACTCAGTGTACGATATGGATATTTCATGATGGGATAGGTTACGAAAACTGTTTTGTTGTGCGGCGGCAAAGCTGTAATACGCCATTTACGAAATCATAATCGATAAAGTTGCATGAAGCGTTACCCCTTTTATAAGGGAATAGGGCGGTCTTCCACAGCTAGCACGGCAGTCATTTCCGAGTTTTGTGGGATTGATGACGGTAAACGGAGTTAAAGCGGCTATAAGATGCCTATTTTCAAAAATTTTAGCGAGGTTTGCCACCCCTTTACTGTAGACCATGCCATTGGAGCTTTCTTTCCTTGAAAATTTGCGTGCGGAGCTGGAAATCCTGGCGGCTGTGCCGGGCGATCTAAATGATCGTTTTGCAGTGCTGTCGCAGTTTTTTAACCGGTTCGTCCGGGTTCTTTCGAAAGAAGAGCTGATGGTCTTTAAAAACTTCTATGCGAAGTTCCGGTATGTGCTACGGTCTGTGCCATTGACGGATGCTGAGCGCGAGAATTTTGATGCGCTGCGTAAATCGATCCGCCTCGGCAATAACACCGGCGAGTGGAACGAGCGTGCCGTGAACCAGGGGTGGATGCTTCTAAGCCTGGTGCTCTCTGCGGCGGAGGGAAACAAGGTTATTCCCACAGATTACAAAGAGAATTACTTTACAGCCCGGTACCCACGCCTGAGCTCGTTGGCCCATAAGACGATGCGCGTGCTGTGTAAATCCTTTTCGCCGCTATACGAAGGCGAGGATGTGGCGGAGCCGTATTTTATACTCCATGCATACGACCTGGAGTACCTGGAAGGTGAGATCGAAATCTATATCAAGCGCCATCAGTTCAGTGACTTTACGTATCTGCGAAATATACTGCTGGAGAACGCCGTACTTTTATTCCACAACGTGGTGGGTACGGAGACGCCTTTTCGGTACAGCACACATTACGATACGCTTATTGTACTGGAGCCCGATTTTTTGATCGACGCATCGGCTATCGGCGAGTGCTTTAGTGCCGAGGGAAGTAATGCCAATATTTTCTTTCTGTCGAAGCTGGTTGCCAATCTCCCCGGAGCAGCTGCGTTAAAAGGTACTATTGTAGGTCATTATCTGGATGAAATGATCCGGCAACCGGAGATGGATGCGGGAGAGATTTTTCATGTGGCGCAAAAGAACAATGCTTTGCGGGCAGCGCAGCTCGGAAGGAACGAGATGATGTTGATGCGTAAATCCATTCGCGATGAGCATTTGTCAAATATCGGATTGCTCATCAAGCGGGAACGCTCGAAGGAGCTGTGGATAGAGCCTACCTATTTTTCGGCATCGTATGGACTGCAGGGACGGCTTGACTTGCTGGCGATTGACGATGCGCTGGATGCGAAGGATATTATAGAATTGAAAAGCGGAAGCCCCACCAATCCCGAGCGTGGTGCGCCGTGGGTTAACCACCTCATGCAGGTTGTTAGCTATGACCTTTTGCTGAACAGCACGTATGGCGAAGACCGGCGTGGATTCAGCGCTATCTTCTATTCAAAGTGCCAGGTAGCGCCGTATCGACAGGTTGTAAGCGAACATCGTGAGCGGACGCAAGCGTTGCGTGTGAGGAACTACCTGGTTTCGAAACTTTACCGCCTTGCCGGCAGAGATTTCGAACTACTACAGGATATCAAGGAACGTGGTATTTCCTGCATTCCCCGGTTTAGTCTCGAAGAGCTTGGCCGGTTTCAGCAATGGTACGACCCTTCGCGTATAGCATCACAATATTATCATGAACTGCTGGCCTTTACGTTGCGGGAGATGATTAACGCGAAGGTGGGTGACTTTTTGAGTGAGGATGACGAGGACGTAAACGGCTTTGCAACGTTATGGCTGAATGATCTGCAGCATAAGGAAACGAACTTCAGAGTTGTCTATGGTTTGAACGTTATCGGTATGGACGAAGATTTGGGGCATATCCGGCTGTCTATCCCGAACAGAAATCCTCATGCGTTTCGAAAGGGAGACCTCGTAATCCTTTATCCCGCCACCGCAGATGATTACGATTGTATGCGCCAGCACATTTTGAAAGGATCGATAAACGAATTGAGTCTTACGTCGCTTACAGTCTCCATTAATAATAAGCAGACCAATTACGGTTTTATAAAACGGCATAGCGATTGGGCGATTGAGCCCGACCTCTACGAGCGCAATTACTGGAGCGTTTTTTCGTGTCTGATCAATGTGATAAACTGTTCGGACCGAAAGAAGAAGATACTCTTCGGGCATGAAGCGCCCGCTTTCGACGAACATTCACTGGTGTATCCGGAGCATCTGACTGCCACGCAACGGAAGACGATCCAGGATGCCGTTAACGCGCGCGACTATTATTTGCTGCAGGGCCCTCCGGGTACCGGTAAGACCAGCACGTTTTTGGTAAACTATGTGCGGCAGTCACTGTCGGTAAAACAAGATAAGATTGTTATACTGGCCTTTACAAACTCTGCGGTTGAGAATATATGCGAGTCGTTCAAGGTTTCGCGCGATGGCGATCCGGTTCAGTATATACGTCTGGGTAGCCGGTATGTATCGGATGACTCCCTTTTCGACAAACAGCTTATCGATGACAATCCGGACAACTGGCGACGTATTATCGACTCGCATCAGGTTTTCGTGAGCACTGTTGCCACGTTTCAAAACAATCTGTTGCTTTTAAAGAAGTTCATTCCCTTCCGGCACGTTGTTATCGACGAGGCTTCGCAGCTTACCGAGGCACAGCTTTCGGGCATTATCGCGGCCTTTGATAAGTTTGTTTTGATCGGCGATCATAAGCAATTACCGGCTGTGGTAACGCAGGAAGAAAAGCTCTGCATGATCCCACCGGGCGGCTATCTGGATCGGCTGAATATTTCTGATCTGCGGGTGTCGTTATTCGAGCGATTGTTCCGGAACGCGAAAGCGAAGGGATGGCATGCCGGTTATGGCCAGCTTGTAGATCATTACCGGATGCACGATCAGATCGCCTCGCTGATAAAGAAGGATTATGATAAGGCGTTGATTGCCGGTACGGACAGACAGCTCTCAATGGAAGCTCCGTATGTTTTGGCCAATGATAATCCGTTTTATGCAATCAGCAAAAGCCGCATTGTTTTTGTTGAAAGTCTGGCTGACAGCGGTGGTGGTTTGAAGCGAAACGCCGCAGAAGCAACCATGGTGGTTGCACTTGTAAAGATGCTGGTTCAGGATGGGAAATTTGAGTTAAAAGATATCGGTGTCATTACGCCGTTCCGCGCTCAGATTGTGGAAATCAAAAGAAGTATGCCCGAGCAATGGCTGGAAGAGGATCAGTTCGTTATCGATACCGTGGAGCGATTCCAGGGAGGCCAGCGGAAAGTTGTTATTTTCTCTACTACTGTATCGAGTCCACGACAGCTATCGTCTATACAAAGTATAGCCGGCAACGACGCAGATCAGACAGACCGGAAGCTGCTGGTTAGTATTTCGCGCGCGCAGGAACAGATTATTGTATTGGGTAATCCCGAGGCGCTGGGCGCTTCTCCGGAGTATAGTCGTTTTATGGAAAGGTGTAAGGAGGATGGTGGATATTTTGATCGGGTGTTTTCGGACGTAGTGCTTAGGGCTTAGTAATATCGATCCTCCGTGCTGTTGAGCCCTGATTGGTTGATGATCGTTGGTAGTTGCTAAACACATTTCATGATCGGTGGTTGTTTATGCAAAGCTGGAAAAACGTTATCTTTAATACTTAATTTTGTGCTTAACCATGTATACGTAAATGGAAAAGGCAATAGGTCATATCACATCGCTTATCGGCGATCCTATCCGGTCTCAAATATTGTGGACACTGCTTGATAACCGGGCTTATACGGCAACGGAGCTTGCCATTCGTGCCGATACTTCGGCCCAGAATATTAGTATGCACCTGAAGAAGCTGGTGCAGGCGGATTTAATAACCGTGGAAAGCCAGGGCAGGCATAGGTACTATAAATTTTCAAAACCGGAAGTCGCTCATGCTATAGAGGCTATCGGTAGTCTTATTCCCGCGTCGAAGCACGCAGCAATTATCAGTGGTCCGGACAATAGCGCGATAAGACATTGTCGTACGTGTTACGATCACCTTGCAGGCAGGGTTGGCGTTTTGATAACGGAGTCGCTTTTGAAACAGCGGATCATTGAAGCGGATGCGAATATGTATGCTGTAACCAGAAAAGGCGTTACCTTCTTTACTACCCTTGCGATAGATATTGACGAGTTGAAAACGTATCGCCGGACATTTGCCAAGCCCTGCCTCGATTGGAGTGAAAGAAAGCATCACCTCGCCGGCTCACTTGGTACAGCATTACTGAATAAAATGATATCGCTGGATTACCTACGTAAAACAAAAGATTCAAGGGTAGTGATTGTTACATCAAAAGGGCAGCAACATCTGTATGATCTGCTTAAGATTACCGTCTAGGCAAGGCGGAATACTGTTGGGGTAGACATCTACAACAAAATCTCATTGAGGTTTGCGCAATTCGTTTGTGTGATCCCTGGAAAGCGGGGTAATGACGGGATGTAACAGCACTAACGGCTCGGACAGACGCAGGAATGCAGATTCTATAGATATTATCTCCACACAGACGGATAACTTCACTAAAGATTTTTGCATTTTAGAAGCAATAACTTTTAACGTATGTTCGGACTGTTCGGTAAGAAAAAACTCCAGCCTGCGATCAGGCAGGAGTATAAGGATTGGATAGAAGGTAATATGATGTGGTTTGTTGAGCATTTCGGATTCGATGCCGTCAGGCAGCCATTTATTACGCCTACTGCCGAGAACTTCCCGTATACCGATTTGCGAAACCCAGACCAGTTTCAAAAGCTGTTTGAGCAGATGTGCGGCTATTGGGACCTGGATCACGATATTATTCTGGTGAAATTCTTTGACGACATTACATCGCGTAAGTGGAGTACCTGGGTTTGGAGTGAAACAAACACCGAACCGATCGGGCTTTACTATAAAACCTATTCGGCCGATGATAAACCTCACGCGATTGAGTTGGCACTATCGAATTTTGCCGATTACCAGCGCCTGATCACAGTAATGGCACATGAGCTTGCTCACGTCAAACTTCTCGGTGGAGGGCTTGTGCAGCCCAGTGATATTGATATGGAAGAGTTCACAGATTTGGCCGTCATATATTTCGCGTTCGGAATTTTTATTGCTAACAGTGTTCAACGCGTGGATATGGGTGCGATTTCCCGTGTGGGCTACCTGCCGATTGAAATGATAGCGTACGCCAACGCACTCCTGTGTTACATTACCCAACAAGCTCCTGATGCGTATGTCCCTCTATTAAACCGCAATACGAACGAGTTATTTCGTAAGAATTTCAAGTTTCTGGTAAAAACAGCCGATACCAAACTGAATCGCGAAAGAACTTCGGAACTTATCCGTCTCAATATGATTGAAGACCAAATTTACAAGGGGTGGGTTAAAAGAGATCCTGGGGCTATTATCGAAGGATGTAAAGTACTACTGGAAAGACGTCCTACGAATCCGGCACTTCATAATAGTATCGGTGGTGCCATTCTTATGCAGAAGAGATATCTGGAAGCGATACCCCATTTTACAAAGGCAATCGAATGTGCGGCATACTGGTATTGTGCTTTTTACAATCGCGGATATTGTAACCTTCAACTGGGCAATCTTGAAGAGGCATATGCCGACCTGAGCACGGCATTGGATATGAATCCGGATGACTCATTTTGCTGGAGGAATATGGGAGCTTACTATTTGCAGCTAAACGAATTGGATAAGGCCCTTCAATACTTTTGTACAGCCGAAAAGATAGCGCCCAAAACACAGTTGATAAATTCCTATCTTGGAACCGTTTACTTACGAATGAATAACGCGGAGCAGGCGAAGGTATATTTCGATAAATCGGCCCGGCACAATGAGTATAACGATTCGATGATCGTGTGAGGGCTGGATTTACTAATACAATATTTCAAATGAATACTTCTTCTATAAACGAAATAAAAAAGGAACTGAATACGCTTGACTCGGATACATTGCTGATGCTCTGTATGCGCATGGCGAAGTATAAAAAAGAGAACAAAGAGCTGCTTACGTATCTTTTGTTTGAGGCTCACAACGAGCAGTCATACATTGAAAGTATAAAGGAGGATATTACGGAGCTGTTTACAGGATTGCCTACGAATACGTACCTTCTTAAGAAGTCGCTCCGTAAGATTTTACGTGTTACCAACAAACAGATCAAGTACTCCGGAATAAAGCAAACAGAGCTTGAGGTGCGGATTTTCTTTTGTACAAAGATGAAGGATGCGCGAATTACGCGGCAGCACGGCTCTGTGATTTCTAATCTGTATCAGCAACAACTAAAAAAGATAAACGCCATTATCGAGAAGTTGCCGGAAGATCTTCAGGGCGATTATGAGCGCGAGATAGAGTATGTGTCGCGCTGGTAAGGTCCGTGTTACATGAGGAAATAAATATGGATTGACGGTTTATTTGATTTATGAAGGCGCTAAACGTAATGTAATCGTTGACTCCAAAGAAGGTCAAAGGATGCCGTGTCAACGATAGCGATCATTTGTATTTGCCTTTTAGTCGCTCTAGGACTCAAGGATTAACAACGCTTTCGCCATTGCTGTATCCAATAGCGAAAGCTGTTTGTGTATTATGCTTTCGGGTCAAAATTAACCATCCATTGAACGCCGTATTTGTCTGCAAACATTCCGAAATATGAACCGAAAGGGCTGTCGGCTATCGGCATTTCTATTTTTCCACCGGCAGAAAGTCCATTAAATAATTTGTCTGCTTCTTCACGACTCTCGGCGATGATGGCTATGGTATTTCGGTTGTCGTTTTCTGTGACCTGTCCCATGATCTGTAGTACGTCGCTGCCCATTAAGATATCGTTTTTTCCGATTGGCAAGGCGATGTGCATGAGTCTGTCGGCGTCGTTTTCCGCGATTGGATGTTCCGGGCTGGATAGGTCTTTGTAACGTTTCACATTGGCGAATTCTCCACCAAATACAGATTTGTAGAACGTAAAGGCTTCCTGAGCGTTTCCGTTGAAATGAATGTATGGGTTAATGTGTGCCATGGGGTTGTTTGATTCGTTGGTGTTGGATAACCCTACAAATCTCACAAAAAGCAGGCTTCCGGTTGTGGCGTGGATGCGACAAATTTGGAGGGTGAATGTGACAAAGTAAGTGTGTGATGGCATTCATAAGAATGCCAGGTTATTCTTTTAGCGCAAAGGCTACATAACTCTCGCCTTTTGGAGCCCCCAGTTTTGTGCCACCGCAGGCTATGACGACATATTGTTTGTTACTGATAGAATATGTGGCAGGCGTTGCAAATGCGGCAGCGGGGAGTTGTGTTTCCCAAAGCAAGTCGCCGTTAGACTTACGATAGGCCCTGAACTTTGCGTCTTTGGTGCCAGCGATGAAGAGTAAACCACTTTTGGTGATTATAGGGCCTCCGTAGCTGTCGGACCCGGTTTGAGGGATGCCGCGTGCTGCGAGGGCCGGTGTTTCGCCGAATACCTTTTTCCAACGGTATTCTCCGGTGTTTAGGTCTATGGCGTTCAGCGTTCCCCAGGGTGGCGTAATGGCTGGGTAGCCATCGTTATCGAGGAATTTGGTAAAGCCGGTCATTCTGTAGTTATGGCCTTTGGCGGCGGGCTGTATGTTTTCGAGGCCGGGTTCTTTTTTCTCGATTTTTTCTTTCTCTCCAAACAGATAAGCGAGTAGCGATTTCTGTTCGGCTTCGCTAATGTTCTTAAAGGCCGGCATCATACCTTTGCCACCGGTGATGATCTTCAGGACATGGTTGCGTTGGAATTTACTTTTAAGGTTTACGAGCGATGGAAATCCACTGGCAGCATTTCCGTTTCGTTCGCTGCCATGGCAACTTGAACAATGTGTGGTATAGAGAAGCTGACCGGGACTAAGGACTGCTGCGTTTGGATCTGGCTTTACCTCTTCGAGGGATAGCAGCCAGGGCATCTCGCTGCTGTTAATGTATAAAATACCTTCCGGGTCTACTGCAGCCCCTCCCCATTCCGCTCCGCCGTCAAGACCAGGGAATACAATGGTTCCGTTTTGTGAGAGCGGAGTGAAGGGGCCTTCGCTTCGTGCCTTTCGGAACTTTTGAATTAATTCGTCGCGGTTCGTGGCAAATGTACTGATGTCGTTTTCGGTAAGTACCTGGCGCGCATAGGGCATGGGCTTTTCGGGTATAGGTTGTGTTGGCCAGGCTTGTTCGTCGGGTACATCGGATGCTGGTACCGGAACTTCTTTTATAGGAAATAGCGGTTCGCCGGTTTCCCGGTTAAAGAGAAAGATGTATCCTTGCTTTGTTACTTGCGCTACGGCGTCTATTTTTTTGCCGTCGCGTGTGATCGTAAGGAGGTTCGGTGGCGCCGGGGGATCGCGATCCAGTATATCATGGTGAACCATTTGGTAATGCCATTTGAGCTTTCCTGTTCGCGCATCCAGCGCGAGTAGCGTGTTTGCATACAGATTACTCCCGATGCGTGCTGCGCCGTAATAATCGAAAGCGGCCGATCCTGTCGGGACATATAGGATACCGCGTTTGCGATCTACTGCCATGCCCGCCCAGTTGTTTGCGCCACCAACATCTGTATTGGTATAGGCATTCGCTGGCCAGGTGTTATATCCCTGCTGACCAGGATCGGGAATTGTTTTGAATACCCACGCTATTTTTCCGGTGCGAATGTCAAAGGCCTGTATGTATCCAGGCGCCGCATCCGGGCCTTCAGAAACCCGTAGCGGCATGACGATAAGATTTTCGAAAACCGTTCCCGGTGTGTTAGAGATTACAAACTTGTTTTCGGCTGTTGGGCCGAGCCCGGCCTTTAAGCTGACGCGACCACTATCTGCAAAGGATAGTATAGGTTCTCCGTTGGATGCGTTGACAGCGTAAAGCCATGATTCTTTTGTGTAGAGAATGCGCTTATCGCTTTGTTCTTCCCAGTACACAACTCCACGGCTTGTGCCATACCACGTTGTGCTGGTAGTGTCGCGGTTACGCCAGATCTCTTTTCCGGTGGCGGCATCCAGAGCAAAGGGCTGAACGGTGGCAGTCATGGCGTATAACACGCCGTCTACAATAATTGGATTGCATTGAATTTGTCCGCTGTCGCCGGAATGGTATTGCCAGGCTAAGGTTAGACGTTTTACGTTATCCGGAGTGATCTGGTCTGGTGTCGCGAAGTGATTTCGGTCTGGTCCGCCGAGATACTCGGGCCAGTCGGCGTCTGCTTTATGCTGGCAGGCGGCGAGGATGATCAGTGTAGCAGCCAGTATGTATGCTGTGCGGTTTACTACGCGCATAAGAAACCCGGTTAAGTGTATTTCAATTCTCGTATAAGTTACTTTTTTATTTCGTTGGTGTAGATGTGGAATGTTTCCTGAAATAACTTTTTAAGTTCCAATTTGGGACGGTTGAGGTAGCGAATCCGGCATTCTGTGCATGTATGGTATTTGGCATTAAAGTGGCTCATTGCGTTAATCAAATTATTGGTATAGCTATGAACATTGCTTTGACGATACAAAACGCCCGGTATACGCTGACTTCTTATGAAGATGCATCGCCTGAGGTGAAGGTAATTTATGATGAAACGATGAAGGAAATGGGAATACCCTTTGTTCTGAATTGGTTCAAATGTCAGGGCGACAATGCTGTATTGCTACGCGGCAACTGGGAAAAACTTCGGGCTACTATGCTTCGTGGCAGTGCTCCGTTTTTATTGAAGCAGCTGATCATTTTTAATATTTCCAACGAGAAGGGCTGTAAGTATTGCGCAAAGGCCCACGGAATTATTGCCAACAGTATAGGCGGTACGTTGCTTGGTGATACCACCAAGAAGATTACCGAAAACCTTGAATCTCCGCTGATTCCGGCCGCCTACCGTAAAGCGATCGAGATTGTGACCAAGTGCGCATTGGATCCGCAAAGCACATCGGAAGCAGATTTTGAAGCGCTTTCAAACGAGGGTTTTACCCATAATGAAATCAAGGAGTTGATGGCGCTCGCAGATCTGACGAATATGATCAACACAATCGCGGATGTTTCCGGAATAAAAATAGACAACGAACTGATGGAAGCTTAAGTCGCTAAAACGGGATGTTTGAGAATAACCTAAAGGAGGTTTCGTTACGCGTGAAGTATGAAAGTTTTGCCAAACTATCAGCGGAGGTAACGGCTAGCGTCAATCTTGAAGAACTGGCGCTGGCACTCCGGACGAATCTGAAATATATTTTTGATTACCATGCATTTCGATTCCTCTTTATGTATGAGGATGAGAAAGTTGTAATTGAGTTCAACCGAAAGATAATTCACTGGGCACACGACGACATCTCGCTGGCATCTTTTGAACAAGCGCCAGAAGAGTCGTCCATTCCCAGAATTTTAATGCCCGGTGATCATGACTTTGATGCCGCGTCGACTTCAGTTGTTTTCGGCGATGGGTTCAATTTCATTTGTCTCTATCCTCTGGCGTTGAAGAAGGGTGGTACATTGATTATCAGCGCAGCCTCTGCATCGTTGGCAGCGCCGATCGATTCCGATTACCGGTTCTTTCGGCAGCTCGGTAATATTTTATGCAGCAAGTTGCTGCAAATTTTATTTACATCACGACTGGAGCAATTGGTTGCCAAGCGAACGCAACAGTTACGGTCTGCCAATGGCGAACTTTCCACACTTTTTTATCGTGTATCGCACGATCTCAGTGCTCCTTTAACTACGCTCACCGGTCTGGCCCGTTTGGGTATACTTTTAAAAGATGATCCATCGCAATTGCCTGAAATTTTCGACCGTATCAATAGCGTAATCGATGCATCGCACCAGCTTTTTCATAAGCTTAAGTCGATTGGCGAGATCGATCTTCTGCTTCGCGAAAAAAATGAACTTCATCTTACGGATTTCGAAAGTTATCTGATGCATAAGTACTGTGGGATAAATAAAGGTATCAAAGTAACATGCTCGCTACGCGGTAAGGGTCGATTGTTCTTTAATGAAAAGATATTGAAGCTCTTACTGGATAATCTTGTGGAGAATGCTTTCCAGTATCATAAGGTATCGCCGTATCAGTTCATCCGGATTTCGATCGAGAGTACCGCCGAGCATTTAATCGTGGAGGTTTCTGATAATGGTCAGGGTATTTCAGGAGAGTACCATTCAGAAATTTTCAAGATGTGTACACGGATGAACCTTGCGTCTAAGGGAAACGGCCTTGGTCTGTATTTGGTTAAACGAATCGTCGACAGTCTTTCAGGGACAATCTATCTTGAGTCGACCGATGGAATCGGAAGTCTTTTCCGGTTAACGATACCGGTTTAAGCGCTGGTGTCGCCTTCAAAAATATCTACCGTCACTTTGTAATCGTTTTGTTCTGACGACAGCGCACCCGAACCGATGGGTGTAATTTATGAACTCGTGTTCATGGCGTATGGATTATATATAATATTGGTCAGGTTTATGTATGGTTACTCGGTATGAACTATATGCTGTACACACGGGTCGTTTATGTAATATATCGCTAAAAAGGAGTATGGTGCTGCGTTTGGTCAGGATTTGATATTCATGTATTGGATATATTGTGGCATCATCAAAATTATGTTGTTATGAGAAAAGTTTTACTTTCTATGGTGTTTGTGCTGACGCTACTACAAGGTTACGGCCAGACACTTGCCCCTGAGCCCACGATCCAGGCGAAGGACATTATTCTTGTTAAGGTATCGGCAAATACCACCCGTATAAAGTGGACGCGTGGTAATGGTACCGGCAGTATCGTTATTGTTCGATCGGACGATCCTGTAAATGTTGTGCCGGTCGATCAGGTAGCGTATACGGCCGACTCGTCTTATCCTTCCGGAGCGGAAGTTGTAACGGGTTCGCGTAGCCGCGTGGTTTATGCCGGAGCAGATAGTACGGTGTATGTTACCGGCCTTGGCGGAGGCAGAACCTATTATTTTACGGTTTTTGAATACAGTGGTGAGGGTAATTCGATAAACTATCTGTTAGATGGATCACCTTCGAACGGAGCCACTACATCTCCAGCGGAGCCTCTCGTTGCTGCCAGCAACATTACGTTTACCAATATCGGTCCGGAGTCTGTGCGTATTAGCTGGACCAATGGCGATGGCCTCGGACGGCTCGTTGTTGGCCGACAAGGTGCGGAAGTAACCAGAAATCCTTCGAAGTATGAAGTGTATCGTTCAAACACCTCGTTCCCTTTGGGCGAGCAGTTACCGGGTACTTCACTGGGGCACCGTGTGGTATATGCCGGACGCTCAAACTTTGTTGATGTAACCGGACTTGTACCAGGTGCTACCTATCACTTTGCGGTCTACGAGTATACCGGCGCGGGGTATCTGTTGAACTATCGAATTACAGATCCGCCAAAGAGCAGCGTAACCACGCTGGCGCAAACTGCGGCAGTTCGTACAGCTGTCAATAATACAGCCGTTTATCCGAATCGCTTTAGCGATAAAATATCGTTTGTGATAGCCGATGAGCAATCGCGCGGCGCTTCAGCAACGATTGTGGACACACAAGGGAATTCGGTGTATACATCGAAAGATCACGTAACCAACACGGTTAATGAAGTTCAAGGTCTGCAAAAGCTACCCCGTGGTATTTACTACCTACGTCTGACATACGGTGACGCCGTAGAGTCTGTGCGGATTGTGAAGGAATAGTTAGTTCAAGGCCGGCTCCTTCTGAGATCCGGCCTTTCTATTTAGTTCATACTCCTGAATTCAACCGGAGTTTTTCCGGTTTTTTGCTTGAAGAGTTTATTGAAGTATTGTGGGTAATCGAAGCCGAGGGAGTAGGCTATTTCAGCTACGGATTTGTTTGTGCTTAGGAGAATATTTTTGGCTTGCTCGATGATGTGAAAATGTATGTGGTCTTGCGTATTCTTGCCGGTTTCTTTTTTAAGGAGGTCGCTTAAGTAACCGGGCGAAAGGTGTACGCGATCGGCGATGTCTTTTACAGCGGGCAGGCCTTTTTCGTGAATGGCTTCGCTGAAATATTCGGTCAGAATTTTTTCGACCTGGGCTACTACGGTATTATTGGATGTTTTGCGGGTTATAAACTGACGGCCGTAGAAGCGGGTGCAATAGCTGAGCAATAATTCGATAGTAGCTACGATAATGGTCTGGCTGTGTGTATCGATATTGATTTGCAGCTCAGAGTCGATTTTAAGGATACAATCGTAGAGTGTTTGTTTTTCTTGCTCGGACAGGTGCAGGGCCTCTGACATTTCGTATGAGAAGAAGTTGTAGTCTTTCATTTTGTCGTTCAGCGATGTGGCCCGGATCAGGTCGGGATGAAAGAACAAACCCCAGCCCATCATATTGTCTGACGCTTCGACGGTGTTATCCATTTCAATAACCTGGGATGGGGCCATGCAGATGAGGTTGCCTTCCTGAAAGTCCATCGTTTTGCGGCCATACTTTATATTGTTACCGTTGTAGTTTTTGAAGATGATGGAATAGAAATCTGCGGATACTTTCGAGCCGTCTTCCACATGTTCATCAAGCTTACCGAAATCGATGATAGCTATCAGCGGATGCCGGATTGTATGGCTTACTTTAAAAAGTTTCAGCAGGTCTGTTATGGTATGCAGGTGGATAAACGCGCTCATGATATTTGTGAAAGGGCGGAGTCATAGCGTGAACCATTACTTCCACCGTTAAAAGTAAGTAACTTTTTTGTTCCGTTCATTACTATGCCTGGCAGCATGCCAGTGTTAGATTCCAAACAATGCTTTAATTGAGCCAAAGAAGTTAGCATCGTCCTGTTGCTTACGGCTTGCAACAATGCTTGCAGCGTCTTCGCCGGCTGTGTATCGCAATTGATCGGTGCCATCGGTTGCCGCCCGGTATACAACGTCGGCTATGCTGGCTGCCGATGAGGCGTTTTCGTACAGTGCCGGGAACGCCGCCATGACCTTATGTACAAGCGGTTGATATTCGGGAAGTGATTCATCGTTTTGGAAGTCCAGCGAGCGACCGCCGAAATCGGTGGCAATGGCAGCCGGCTCTACAATTTTTACTTTCCCGTTAAATTGAGCGGCTTCATAACGTAACGACTCGGAGATACCTTCTACCGCGAATTTAGTACCGTGATACAGTGCGCCTAACGGGAAGGTGATTTTACCGCCGATGGATGAGATGTTTATAATGGTACCGCTTTGGTTTTTGCGGAAGTGTGGAAGTATTGCTTGCGTTACGTCTAACAAACCTATTACGTTGGTGTTGAACTGGCGTACGATTTTGTCTCTTGAAAAAGATTCCAATGGACCGTAAGCACCGTAGCCGGCATTGTTAACCAGTACATCAATTTTTCCGAATTTCCGGATGCCCTGGTCTATGGCATTATGAATGGAGTCAAGGTCCAGAACATCGAGTTTTGTAACAAAAGTATTGTCCAGGCCCGTTAGCTCAGTCTCATTTTCAGGATTCCGCATGGTGGCGACTACATTCCAACCTTGTGACTGAAAGCGTTTTGCTGTTTCTTTTCCTAAACCACTGCTTGCACCGGTAATTAAAATTGTGTTGTTCATCTTTTTATGCGTTAAATGATGATACAAAGCTGGCGGGAAAAGGGCCGCTGGGCATAATACGAATTAACGGAAGTTGTAATCTTTTTGCGGATTCGTGTGAGGTTTTAGATAACGTGATGCTGGATATTCTCCGCATATCGTTTAAAATTGTTAAGGATGGCCTGGCAGAAGTCGCGTTGCATCTCGATAGGTTGTGCTGGGTCGGGCTCAAAAGTCTCGGTTATGGTTACGGAATCGGTTCCGCTAAAGGTGATGACTGATGTTCTATTATCATCGAGTGTGTACGCGATCGTGCGATACTTCAAAACCACATTGTAGATTCCTTTGTGGTCAAAGCTGAGGCTGCCATCTTTTAAGCCCATCTTGAATAAAAATCTTCCTCTAACATGCGGGCTGTTTTCTACATAGGACGTGTGCCAGTCATCATTTATGTTGTTCCACTGCATGATGTGCTGCGGCGTTGTCCACAATTGCCATACTTTTTCCCGAGATGTGTTTACGATGATACGGACTGTGACACTTTCGTTTGGGTGGTTCATGCTCTTTTCTCAAAGCTACCTTTTGTTGTGTAGGGTGGCGGGGTTTGAAAGCGACAATTGAGCGGGGTAATCGCGACGGTTTCTTTTCTTGAGTTGAATTTTGTTTTTTGCGGACTGGGATATTAATTTCTATTAAAATCAAACTTTTTCGAGCTATGTCAGTGGAAGTTACACTTATGGTTTTAAGTAGTCTGGTGATCTGCTCATATTTGTTTGATCTGATTGCGAGGCGGTTCAGGATTCCCTCGGTGATTTTGCTGTTGTTGAGTGGTATGGGAATCAGCTACCTGGTTGATTTGACTGGCTTGCCGCGGCTGCACTTTACACATGTTCTCCCAATCATAGGAACTGTGGGTTTGATTTTGATTGTTTTGGAAGGTGCCCTGGAGTTGAAGTTGCACCGTGAAAAAATAGGCCTGGTTAAGCAAACG
>Ga0065165_1001215_pt1 | contig 29678 bp, 16 predicted proteins | sample AraplaMF_Cvi_mMF_FD_63813 | JGI IMG/M metagenome (GOLD analysis project Ga0065165, IMG submission 63813) | Arabidopsis root microbial communities from the University of North Carolina, USA - plate scrape MF_Cvi_mMF (version 2) (version 3) | ecosystem: Host-associated > Plants > Roots >... | reverse complement strand
CCAGCTGAATGAAGCGGCGGGCAAGCGCACGCTGATCATGGTGACGCACCGCCCGGCGGTGCTGGAGCTCGCGCAGCGGGTGATCGTGGTCGACGGCGGCAAGATCGTGCTCGACGGGCCCAAGGCGCAGGTGCTGGCCGCGCTGTCGGGTGCGAAGCCGGCCGCGACGGCGACGCCGGAGGGCAACGGTCCGAGCAACCTGCACCTGCACCCCGCGGCGCAGCCGGTGCAACGCGAGGCGGCAGTCTGACCATGTTCGGCAGAACGAAGAAACAAGCCGAGCTGAAATCCGGCGACGCCAAGTTCCTCAGCGAGGTCCGTGCCGCGCAGGTGATGGACGACATGTCGCGCGCGACCTGGACGCTGTACCTGATGGCCGTCGCAGTGATCGTCGCGATCGCGTGGGCGTCGACGGCGCGTGTCGACGAAATCACGCGCGCCGACGGCCGGGTGGTGCCCGACGGCAAGGAGCAGGTGATCGCGAGCCTCGAAGGCGGCATCCTGCGCGAGCTGTTCGTGCGCGAGGGCATGCAGGTGCAGGAGGGGCAGGAGCTGGCGCAGCTCGACCCGACGCGCTTCGAATCGCAGCAGAACGAGGCCCAGGTCAAGCGCGCGGCGCTGCGCGGCACCGTCGCGCGGCTGACGGCCGAGGCGAACGGCCGTGCGCTGCAGTTCCCGGCCGATGTGTCGGCGTTGTCGAGCGTCGTGGAATCGGAGACCGATGCCTACAACGCCCGCAAGCGGGCGCTCGATGAAGCGGTGCGCTCGAACAGCCGCAGCATCGAGCTGGTGATGAAGGAGCTCGGCGTCTCGGAGGCGATGTCGGCCAAGGGGCTGATGTCCGAGGTCGAGGTGATGCGCTTGCGCCGCCAGGTGAACGACCTGCACCTGCAGTCGCAGGAGCGCGTGAACCGTTTCCGGCAGGATGCGAGCACCGAGCTCGTGCGGGTGCAGACCGACCTGGCGCAGATCGAAGAGCAGCTCGCCGGCCGGCAGGACGTGCTGCGCCGCACGGTGCTGAAGTCGCCGGTGCGCGGGCTGGTGAAGAACATCCGCTCGGTGACGGTGGGCGGGGTCGTCAGCCCGGGCGCCGCGATGATGGAGATCGTGCCGATCACGTCGCGGGTGCTGATCGAGGCGCGCGTGAAGCCGTCGGAGATCGGCTTCCTGCGGGTCGGGCAGACGGCCGAGGTCAAGCTCGCGGCCTACGACTACACGACCTACGGCGGGCTGAAGGGCAAGATCGAATACATCAGCCCGGACGCGCTCGGCGACACCGAGAAGGCCGCCGCGCCGGACCAGACCTACTACCGCGTGATGCTGCGCACCGACCGTTCGACGCTGCGCGAGCGCGGCAAGCCGCTGACGGTGCTGCCCGGGATGACCGGGTCGGTGGAGGTGCGCACCGGGGAGCGCTCGGTGCTGAGCTTTCTGCTGCGGCCGATGCTGAAGTCGAAGGAAGCGTTTCGCGAACGTTGATTGTTCGTTCGAATGTGCGTTCGCAAAGGCGCGGGTGGGGAGGCTGTGGCGCACCGTCGGGTGCGGTCCTCGGCCCCGGGGGACCGAGGACTGCCCTCCGTATTGGCGCTCCACGGCCTCCCCCACGCGCCTTTCCAACGAGCATGCGAACGAACAACTCAACGTTCCCGCATGCTCTCGCTCGCGTGCTCGATCAAGGGCGACAGCAGGAAGTCGATCACCCGCCGCGTGCCGATCTTCACCTCGGCCGTCACGGCCATCCCGGCGCTCAGCGCCACCGTGCGCCCGTCGACGACGATCGTGCCCTTGTCGAGCCGCACCCGCGTCGAATAGACCAACCCGCGCTTGTCGTCGTTGATCGCATCGCTCGACACCGATGCGACGCGCGCATGCAGCACGCCGTAGCGGGTGTACGGAAAGGTCTCGACCTTCACCTCGGCCGGCTGGCCCGGCGCGATGAAGCCGATGTCGCGGTTCTCGATCATCGCCTCGACCTCCAGCGGCATGTCGCGCGGCACCACCAGCATCAGCGGCTGCGCCGCGGTGACGACACCGCCGACCGTGTGCACCGCCAGCTGCTGCACCGTGCCGTCGACCGGCGCGAGCAGCCGCTGCGCATCGCGCCGCGACGCCGCCTTGCGCAGCTCCTGCTCCAGCGCCGCCACCTTCTGCTGCGCCGCGGTGATCGCATCGAGGGCGCCACGCCGCGCCTCGGCCACCTGCTGCTCGCGCTGCCGGCGCGATTGCAGCAGGCTCGCATCGACCTCGGCCACGCGGCTCGTCAATGCGGCCAGGTCGGCCTCCTGCTCGATGCGCGCCTGCTCGCGGTCGAGGTACCCGTGCCGCGAGACGAAATTCCGGTCGACCAGGTCCTTCAGGTCGGCCGCGCGCTGGCGCGCCAGCGGCACCGTCTGCTCCAGCTTGTGCACCGATTCGAGCGTCGAGCGGCGACTCGCCTCGCGCTGCGCCATCTCGGCATCGAGCCGGGCCAGCCGCGCGCGGTGCTCGCCGACTTGGCCGGCCAGCATCCGGCGGGCTTCGTCGAAGGCGCTGTCGCTGACCGACGGCGGCCGCGGCAGCGTCGCGTCGCGCCCGCCGGCCAGCGCGTCGAGCAGCGCCTGCCCGCGCGCCACCTGCAGGCGCGCGGCCGCCAGGTCGCCTTCGGTCCGGTCGAGGTCGGCCTGCGTGGCCGTCAGGTCCAGCTCGATCAGCAGGTCGCCGGCACGCACCGCCTGGCCTTCGGTCACGCGGATCGCGCGCACCGTGCCGGGCTCGAGCGACTGCACCAGCTTGCTGCCTTCGGCCGGCACCACCTTGCCAGGCGCGACCGCGACGATGTCGAGCCGGCCGAAGCAGGCCCAGGCCGCCGCCAGCAGCGCAAAGCCGAGCAGCAGCCCGATCGCGACATGCGGCGCCGGCGACAGCGGGGTTTCCTGCAGCGACTGCGCGGCCGGCAGGAACTGCAGCTCGTGCGGCAGCCGGCGCGGCGGTGCCAGCGCGGCGCGGGCGCCCCAGGCGAGCCGCAGCGCGCGGCCGTAGCGGCGCAGCAGGTCGCCGAATGCGAGCAGGCTGACGGGCGTCTTCATGGTCGGCAGTCCCTTGTCCATCTCATCCGCGCTGCAGCCGGTGCAGTCGCGCGTAATGCCCGGCCTCGCGCTGCAGCAGCTCGGCGTGCGGGCCGGCTTCGACGATGCGGCCCTCGTCCATCACGACGATGCGGTGGGCATCGCGCACCGCCGACAAGCGGTGCGCAATGATGATCACGGTGCGGCCGCGGCAGATCGCCTTCATGTTGTCGTGCACGATGCGCTCCGATTCGACGTCCAGCGCGCTGGTCGCCTCGTCGAACACCAGGATGCGCGGGTTGCCCATCAGCGCGCGCGCGATCGCCAGCCGCTGGCGCTGCCCGCCCGACAGCGTCGATCCGTGCTCGCCGACCAGCGTGTCGTAGCCTTCGGGCAGCGCGGTGATGAACTCGTGCGCACCGGCGAGCGTCGCGGCCTGGATCACCGCGTCGAGCGGCGCGCCGGCATCGGCCAGCGCGATGTTCTCGCGGATGCTGCGGTTGAACAGCATGTTGTCCTGCAGCACGACGCCGATCTGGCGGCGCAGCGAGCTCGATTCGATGGTCGACAGGTCGATGCCGTCGATCAGCACCCGCCCGCGCTCGGCCACGTACAGCCGCTGCAGCAGCTTCGCGAGCGTGCTCTTGCCCGAGCCGGAGCGGCCGACGATGCCGATCACCTCGCCGGCGGCGATGTCGATCGACAGGTTCTCGATCACCGGCGCGCGGTCGGGCCGGTAGCGGAACTGCACGTCGTCGAAGGTGATGCGGCCGCTCAATCGCGGCAGGCTGCCGCGCGCGCCGCCGCTTTCGGTGTGGGTGTCGAGGATGTCGCCCAGGCGCTGCATCGACACGCCGGTCTGCTGGAAATCGGTCCACAGCTGGGCCAGGCGCATCACCGGCTGCGCGACCTGGCCGGCGAGCATGTTGAAGACGACCAGCTGGCCGACCGACAGGCTGCCGTCGATCACCAGCCGCGCGCCGAAGTACAGCGTTGCGAGCGTCACCGCCTTCGACACCAGCGAGACGCCGCCCTGCGCGAGGCTCGCGATCGTGGTGGTGCGGAAGCTCGCCGACACGTAGGCGGCGAGCTGCTGGTCCCAGCGGCGCGTCCACTGCGGCTCGACCGCCATCGACTTGACGGTGTCGATGCCGTTCACCGTCTCGACCAGGAAGGCCTGGTTCTCGGCGCCGCGGTTGAACTTCTCGGCCAGGCGCGCGCGCAGCAGCGGCGTGAGCGCCAGCGACAGCAGCAGGTAGCACGGCAGCGAAGCCAGCACGATCAGCGTCAGCCAGCCGCTGTAGCACAGCATCACCGCGATGAAGACGACGGAGAACAGCAGGTCGAGCACGACGGTGATCGCGTTGCCGGTCAGGAAGCTGCGGATGTTCTCGAGCTCGCGCACGCGCGCCACCGAATCGCCGACGCGGCGCGCCTGGAAGTAGGCCAGCGGCAGCGCCAGCAGGTGGCGGAACAGCCGAGCGCCGAGCTCGACGTCGATGCGGCTGGTGGTGTGCGAGAACACGTAGGTGCGCAAGGCCGTCAGCGCGACCTCGAACACCATCACGGTGCCCAGGCCGATCGCGATCACGTCGAGCGTCGTGAAGCCGCGGTGCACCAGCACCTTGTCCATCACCACCTGGAAGAAGAGCGGCGTGACCAGCGCGAACAGCTGCAGCGCGAGGCTGACCCCCAGCACCTGGCCGAGCAGCCGGCGGTGCCGCACGACCGACGGGATGAACCAGGTGAAGTCGAACTTGCCCCATTCGCGGCCGGCCGACACGCGCGAGGCGAACAGGATCAGTTCGCCGGACCATCGCGTGCGCAGCTCGTCGAGGCCCAGCAATTCGGGACGGCCGACCTCGGGGTCGTGCACCAGCACCTTGGCGCCGTCGACCTTGGCGATGATGAAGTAGCGCGGGGAGGCGCCTGTGGCCCCCGCGGCGCAGGCCATCGCCGGCAGCGCGGTGGTGAGCAGGCGTTCGGGCGTGGTTCGCACCGCTTTCGCCTGCAACTGCAACTGTGCCGCGGCCTGCAGGATGTCGGCGGTGCCGAAGCAGCGGCTGCTGTCGCCGAACTCATGCGCGAGCTGCTCGCCGTCGGCGGCCACGCCGTGCAGGCGGGCCATCATCAGCAGGCAGGCGAGGCCGCTGTCCGCGGGGCGGGCGGGGGCGGGCAGGTGGCCCGTGGCGGTGTCGTGGGCCATGTGACGCGCCTAGCTCTTCCAGTATTTGCCGATGGCTGCCAGGACGTCGTTCCAGCCGTCGGCCGTGCTGAACCCGTCTCCCGTGGCCGGCAGGTCGAAATCCGCCATCGCGGTCACCAAGGCCGCTACGTCGGTGGAACTCAAGGTATGAGTTCCGAAGCCGGTCGTGACAATGCTTTCGATCTGGTGGTCGGTGCCCAGGAACCAATCGTCGATCCGCATGACTTCCGCCGTGGAGGCGGAGGTCGCCGAGCCATACACGTAGATTTGCAGATCGTCGCCGTCTTGCTTGAAAAACGTGAGGATATTGGATGCCGCGATGGACAAGGTGTCGGTACCACCGCTGTCGATGATGGTGTCGTCCTGGTCCCCGGGCGAGAAGCGATAGGTGTCGTTGCCACCACCTCCGAGAAGCGAGTCGTTGCCCTTTCCGCCGCTCAGATCGTCGTTGCCGCCATAGCCGACCAGCGTGTCGTTGCCTTCATCGCCGTCCAGCGTGTCTGCCAGATCGCTGCCGTTCATCAGATCGGCGTGCGAAGAGCCCGTGATATCGAGCCCGCCGACATGGGAACGAATTTGATCAATGGACCAGGTCTGGTTTTGCCAGCTGTCAAAGTCGATGGTCTGCAGCGGATTCGAGGTGTTGCCATCCCCGGCGCTGAAGCTGAAATCCTCTACTGTGATCTCGTAGCCGTGCGGCCCCGAAGCGTCGACTCCTGGCAGATAGATCACCAGCGAAGTTCCGCGCTGAGTCAACTGCATGTCGCTTTGGGGGTAACCCACCACTTCAAGCCGGTTGTCCACCGCTGCGTTCGAGTCGGGGCTCGCGGCCAGCGTGTCATTGCCATCCTGGACGCTGTACACATAGGTGTCATTCCCGGCCCCCGCATACAACACGTCATCGCCGTGTCCGCCGGTGAGGACATCATTGCCGTCATATCCATGCAGCGTGTCGTTGCCCCCTGCTCCTGTGAGCGTGTCCCCCAGGTCTGCGCCGTACAGGGTGTTGTCGTCGCCATCGCCGTTGCGCGTGAGTCCGCCGACCTTGCCGCGGATCGTGGCGAGGTCCCACGTGGCGCCGCCCACCGTGATGGTCTGCAACGGGTTCGTGGTGATGCCATCGCTGGCGCTGAAGCTGAAATCCTCCACCGTGATCTGGTCGGTGTTGCCGGTGTCGGTCTTGTTCAGGTAGATGAGCAGCGAGGTTCCCATCCGGGTCAACGCGAGGTCGGTGCTGGCGACGTCGTCGCCGAACGCCAGGGTGTTGATGTCGCTTGCATCCCCACCGCCCACCAGCGTGTCCTGGCCGTCACCCTTGTTGAAGTGGCAGGTGTCGTCGCCGAGACCGCCGTTGATCACGTCGTCCCCGAGGCCGCCGGTGAAGTCGTCGTCGTTGGTGAGGCCGATCAGCGTGTCGTCGCCGTCGAGTCCGCTCAGCGTGTCCTTGCCTCCCCCGCCGCTCAGCCGGTTGTCGCTCTCGTCTCCTGTCGACACGATGCCGGTCAGGTGGTCGAGGATCGCGGCGGTGCCGCTCCAGCTGGTTTGCGAGCCGTTGAAATAGATGCTTTGCAACGGGCTGTAGTCGCTGCCACCGCCGGTGAAGTCGAAACTGTTCACCGTGATCTTGTCGGTGTTGGTCTTGGTGACGCCGTTGAACTCGATGATCAACGCGCCTTTCAGCTGCGTCAGCACGAGGTCGTCGGTGGTGTAGCCGTCCAGGCGCAGCGTGTTGTTCCTGTTCTGCGCGGTGTCGTGATAGCCCATCAGCGAGTCCTGGCCATCGCCTTTCGCGAAGTCGTAGACGTTGTCGCCGCTGCCGCCGGTGATGGTGTCGTTCCCCGTCCCGCCGATCAGGGTGTCGTTGCCGGCCCGGCCGTCCAGCACGTCGCTGCCGTGGCCGCCGCTGATGGTGTCGCCGTCGACGGTGCCGCGCAGGCTGTCGGCGCCGCTGGTGCCGGCGTACAGCTTCGCGAGGATGGCCTTCAGGTCGATCGTGCTGCCGCCATCGAATTTGATGACCTGGAGCGGGTTGTACTTGTTGGCGGTGGTGTCGCCGTCCAGGAACCGCTCCACGGTGATCTGGTCGGTGGTGTCGCCGGTGAAGGTGATGATCAGCGAGCTGCCCGAGGTCTGCAGCACCAGATTGCTGGCCGACAACTCCTTGTCCTTGAGGTACAGCGTGTCCGTGCGGCCGATGGTGGTGTCCGACGAATCGGTGGTGATCACGTCCTGTCCGTCGCCGACATTGAACTTGTAGACGTCGTCGCCCTTGCCGCCGATCAGCGTGTCGGCGCCTTTGCCGCCGATCAGCGTGTCGGCGCCGGTGGTGCCGACCAGCTTGTCGTTGCCGCCCGTGCCGGTGTTGGTCTGCTGGACGATCCAGTCGATGCCCACGGTCGCGTCGCTGAAGACGACGTACTGCAGCGGGTTGTAGACGCCCCACGGGTTGTTGAGCAGGAAGAACCCTTTCGCGGTGATCTGGTCGCCGACGGTGGGTGTGCCGATGATGAGGTCGGATCCGCTGCGCTTGAACGTGGCGAGTTCGTCGCTCAGGGTGGACGTGGATTTGAGGTACTTCAACTCCAGCGTGTCGGACCTGCCGACCGAGGTGTCGCGGCTGAGCGAGAGTTCGTCCGAGCCGTCGCCTTGCTCGAACACATAGGTGTCATTGCCCTTGCCGCCGTCGATGGTGTCATTGCCTCCGGCGCCATCGATGCGGTCGTTGGCATCGGTGCCCTTCAGCAACTGCGCCTTGCCGTCGCCGGTCAATGAATCCGGGCTGCCCGAACCGGCGACCCTGCGCTGGATGTCGGCGAGGCTCCAGCTGAGCTTGATCGGGTTGCCCTTTGCATCGATCCCCGTCGTGATCCCGTCGAACGTGATGGCCTGCAGCGGGTTGTAGGAAGAATCGCTGTTCAACGCGAAAGAGAAGTTCTTGACGGTGAACGACTCCTTGTTCGTCGCGGTGACTGCGTTGAACGAGATGACCAGGTCCGAACCTGATCGGGTCAGCTTCAGGTCGTTGTCCGCGATGCCGGACGCAAGGAACAGTTTGTTGGTCTTGTCGCTGGTGTCGTCGTAGACGCCAAGCAGCGTGTCCTGGCCGTCGCCGAGACCGAACCAGTAGCTGTCGCTGCCCTTGCCGCCATCGAGGAGGTCGTTGCCGGCGCCGCCCTCGATACGGTCGTTGCCGGCCCGGCCATCGATGGTGTCGTTGCCCGCGAGCCCGGTGATGGTGTCGGCGCCGCTGGTGCCTCGCAGCGCGTCGGCCCCTTTGGTGCCCGCATAGAGTTGCGTGAGGATTGCCGCGACATCCAGCGAAGGACTGCCGCTGGTGAACTCGATCTTCGTCAGCGGGTTGTAGTTGTTGTACGGCGTGTCCTGGTAGAAGAACTTGTCGACCGTGATCTGGTCGCTGCCGGTGCCGACATGGACCACCAGCGAGGTGCCCAAGGTGTCGAAGCTCAGCGTGTCGGTGTCGTGGATCTGCACGACGTCTTTCCGGCCCGACCACGGCTCGCCCGCCAGCGTCGTGATCAGGTCCTTGCCGTCGCCGACGCTGAAGCTGATGACGTCGTCGCCCTTGCCGCCGATCAGGGTGTCGTTGCCGGCACCGCCGGCCAGGGTGTCGTTGGCGACGGTGCCGACCAGCCGGTCGTTGCCGGAGCCGCCGGTGTTCATCTTCTCGATGATCGCTGCGATGTCGAGCGAAGCGACCGGCGCCTGCGGCGTGCTGCCGTCCGCGGTCATGAAGGTGATCTTCTGCAGCGGGTTGTAGTCGTTGTACGGATCCTCGCCACTGAAGAACAGCTTGACCGTGATGCTGTCGCCCGCCTTGTCGCTGAACCCGATCACGAGATCGGCCCCACTGCGGCTCAGCAGCAGTTTGTCGGGTGCAATGCCGTTCAGCTGCAGCGTGTCGCTGCGGCCGGCAGCGGTATCGGGGGAGCCGAGGATCGTGTCGTGCCCATCGCCGGCATTGAAGACGCAGGTGTCGTTGCCGCGACCGCCGTTGATCGTGTCGTCGCCGGTGCCGCCGATGATCGTGTCGGCACCGTCGGTGCCGGTGAGCAGGTCGGCCTGGGCCGTCGGGTGGTTGCTCGGGCCCGCCGTGCCGGAGGTGACGTTGGCCTGCAGCGTCGCCAGGTTCCAGGTGAGCGGCGTCGTGCCGCCTGCGTCCGTGACCTGCACGCCGTCGAAGACGATCTGCTGCAGCGGGTTGAAGCTGTTGTCGGCACCGCTCGCGAAGGAGAAGTACTCGACCGTGATGGTGCTGGCCGGCACCGTCCCCGACCCCTTGATGCCGATGATCAGCGAGGTGCCCGAGCGGGTGAGCGAGACATCCGCAGCGACGATGCCGCTCGCCAGGTGCAGCGTGTTGATCTTGTTGGTGCTGGCGTCGGTCTGCAGCTTGATGAGGTCGTTGCCGTCGCCGAGGGCGTAGTGGTAGTCGTCGTTGCCGCTGCCGCCGTACAGCGTGTCGTCGCCCGTACCGCCGACCAGCGTGTCGTTGCCGGCGCGCCCGTCGATCTGGTCGTTGCCGGCCAGGCCGGTGATCGAATCGTCGCCGACGGTGCCATGCTGGTTGTCGGCGCCGGCGGTGCCTTTGTACAGCGTCGCCAGGATGTCCGTGGCCGTCAGCGCCGTGCCGCCGTCGGCAAAGGTGATCCGCTGCAGCGGGCTGTAGCAGTTGTCGGTCTTGTCGCCACTCAGGAAGTTCTCGACCGTGATCTGGTCGGTCGAATCGGCGAAGCGGATCAGCAGCGACGTGCCGCTGGTGCCGGTGCTGGAGAAGCTGAGGTCGTCGCTGGCCAGTCCCGTGCCGAGCCTCAGCGTGTCGACGCGTGCAGTGTCGCTGTCGTAGGTGGACGAGACGATGTCCTGACCGTCGCCCTGGTTGAACCGGTATTCGTCGTTGCCCTTGCTGCCGGTGATGGTGTCGTTGCCACCGCCGCCGATCAGCGTGTCGGCGAGGGCCGTGCCGAGCAGGTCGTCGGCGCCGCTGCCGCCGGTGGTCAGCTTCGTGATGATGTCTGCGCTGGTGAGCGGGGTGATGGCCGCGATGGGCGCGCTGCCGTTGGCATTCTTGAAGGTGATCTGCTGCAGCGGGTTGAACGCGTTGTTCGGGTTGTCGCTGCTGAAGAACATCTTGACCGTGACGCCGTCGGTCTTCTTGTCCTTGAAGCCGATCAGCAGGTCGTTTCCGTTGCGGCTGAACTGCAGCGCGTCGGGCGCGATGCCGTTCAGCTGCAGCGTGTCGATCTTGGTGGAGGCCGCGTCGTACGTGCCGACCAGCGTGTCCTGCCCGCCGCCGACGCTGTAGATGATGGTGTCGCTGCCTTTGCCACCCGTGAATCCTTCGCTGGCGGTGGTACCGGTCAGGGTGTCGTCGCCGGCATCGCCAACGGTGCTCTGGGTGCTCATTCGCGCGTCCTGGGGGCTGAATCGGTCGCGCAGCTTAGGAGGCCGTTCTTCGGCACGTCTACGGTCCAAAGCGACGGCTGGGCGGAACTGGCCGCAAAAGGCGGGCATTTTCCGGACATCGCTCACGGGGCGGCCGCGGTGTACTTCCAGGGTGCCGCAGCTGCGGTCGTTCCTGGAGTCCCGTGTCATGACCGTCCGCCCGTCCTACACCCTGCGCCTTGCCGGCGTGCTGGTGGCCGCCGCCGTCGCGCTGCCGGCGGTGGCCCGCTGCATCGACGACGAAGGGCTGGAGCCCGGTGCCAGTTACGGCGGCAAGCCGCTCGCTGGCGATGCCGGCGGGCCGCGCATGTCGCTGCAATCGATGGTCCAGGAAGCGGTGCGGCGCAGCCAGTCGATCGGCGCCGCCAGGCTGCTGGCCGAGGCTGCCGCGGCCGATGTCGACGAAACCCGCATGTCGAGCCGTCCTCAGGCCGGCCTGACCGGCACGCTGGGCCGTGTCGGCACGTCGGCGCCCAACACCGAATCCGTCAGCGGCAACCAGGCCCGCCTGGGCCTCAGCATCAGCGCCCCGCTGTTCGACGGAGGCCGCATCACCCAGCTGACCGACTGGCGCACCCACCTGGCCGAGGCGGCGCGGCAGGGCCAGCTGAGCGCGCAGGAGCAGGTTGCGCTGCAGACCGTCTCGCTGGCGCTCGACCGCAGCCGCTACCGCATGCAGGCGCAGGTCTACCAGCAGTACTCGCGCAAGATGAGCTGCCTGGTCGAGGCGCTGGAAACCATCGTGCGCGCCGACAAGGGCCGCACCAGCGAGCTGGTGCAGGCGCAGAAGAACCAGCAGCAGGCCGACCTGCAGCAGGTGCAGACGCTGTCGATGGTGCGCCAGATCGAGGTCAAGCTGCGCCGTTTCGTCGGAGACGGGCTGCCGCCGACCGAAGGCCTGTCGTCGGTGCTGCTCGACGTGCCCAAGCTCGACGAGCTGCTGGCCCAGGCCGACCGCGCCGCCGAGATCGCCCAGCTCGACCAGCAGGCCGAGGCGGCCGACAGCTATGCCCGCGCGGTGGTGGCCGGCCAGAAGCCGCAGGTCAACTGGACGGTGGGCGGCAGCAAGGCCAAGGGCGCCGGCGACGGCACCAACTGGTCGGCCGGCGTCAGCTTCAACATCCCGCTGTACAACGCCAGCAACGACTACTCCAGCGCCGCCGCGCGCAAGCGGGCCGAGGCCGCCCGGCTGCAGCGCGCCGATGCGCTGGAAGGCCGGCGCTTCCGCATGAGCGAAGTGCACGAGCAGGCCACCTCGGCGTTCGACCGCGCGCAGCGCGTCATCAGCGTGCTGCGCGACAGCGACCGGGTGCGCAACTTCACGCTGCAGCAGTGGCAGCAGCTCGGCCGGCGTTCGCTGTTCGACGTGATGGCCGCCGAGGGCGACCACTACGGCCTGCGCGTCGCCTACGTCAACGCGTTGTACGACGGCGAGCAGGCGAATGCGCTGCTGCGCTCGCTGGGGCTGGGCATCGGCGCCTGGCTGCAATGAACGCCGGCTGAACCGGCTCCACAGGAACCACAGGGAACGACAACGATGGGAACCAACGACACCAGCCTGCTGGCCCCGCTCGCGCTGCACCCGCAGGCCTTCATCGACGCCGACGCCCATGTGCATGGCGACTGCGTCGTCAAGAGCGGCGCCCACATCTGCCGCGGCGTGACCATCGAGGCCGGCTGCCAGATCGGCGCCAACGTCGTGTTCGTCGAGGCCGAAGGCCACGAGCCGCTCGGCACGACGGTGCGCCGCCAGGCCTGGATCGGAGCCAATTCGACCATCTACGGCGGGCTGACGATCGCCGCGAAGGCGGTCGTGCGCCCCGGCTCGGTCGTCACGCGCTCGGTGCCGCCCGGCGCCATCGTCGAAGGCAACCCGGCGGCCATCGTCGGCTATGTCGACACCGACAAGGGCCCGGCCAGCGCGCTGCATGTGCCGAGCGCCGCCAACAGCTTCAAGATCGAGACCACGCCGGTGCACGGCGTCACGGTGCACCACTTCCCGGTGATCCACGACCTGCGCGGAGACCTGACCGTCGGCGAGTTCGATCGCCACGTGCCGTTCAAGCCGCTGCGCTACTTCATGGTGTTCGGCGTGCCCAGCCGCGAGATCCGCGGCGAGCATGCGCACCACCGCTGCCACCAGTTCCTGATCTGCCTGCGCGGCAGCTGCGCGGTGGTGGCCGACGACGGCAAGCGCCGCGTCGAGGTGGTGCTCGATTCGCCCCAGCGCGGCCTGTACCTGCCGCCGATGACCTGGGGCATCCAGTACAAGTACTCGCCGGACGCGATGCTGATGGTCTTCGCATCCGACTACTACGACGCCGCCGACTACATCCGCGACTACGGCGTGTTCACCGAGCTGGTGGCCCAGGCATGACCACGCCGCGGCTCCGCAAGGCCGGGCGCCTTCAAGGCAAGACCCTCGTCTTCCGCGACGCGGCGCCGGCTGACGCCGAATTCATCCTCGGCCTGCGCACCGACGAGGCCAAGTCGCGCCACCTGTCGCGCACCTCGGGCGCGCTGGCCGACCAGCAGGCCTGGCTGGCCGCCTATGCGCAGCGCGACGGCGAGGCCTACTTCGTCATCGAGACGCTGGCCGGCGGCAAGCTCGGAACCGTGCGCCTCTACGACGCCCGCACCATCGACGGCCAGCCAAGCTTCTGCTGGGGCAGCTGGATCCTGTCGGACGCCGCGCCGTCGTCGGCCGCGATCGAGTCGGCGCTGATGGTCTACGCGTATGCCCTCGACACGCTGGGCTTTACGAACGCGCACTTTCAGGTCAACCTCGCGAATGAGCGCGTCTGCGCCTTCCACGAGCGCTTCGGCGCGCAGCGGGTCTCGCAGGACGAGGTCGAGATCGAGTACACGCTGGCGAATGCGGCGATCCGTGAAGCGATGAAGCGCTATGCCCGTTTCCTGCCCGACCCCCTCAAGGTGAGCATCTGACATGGTTCCCTTCCTCGACCTGAAGTCCGTGCAGCTGCAGCAGCGTGCCGAGCTGGTGGCCGCCTTCGAGCGTGTGCTCGATTCGGGCTGGTACATCATGGGCGACGAGCTGAAGCGCTTCGAGCAGGAGTACGCGGCCTACTGCGGCGCGGCGCACTGCGTCGGCGTGGCCAACGGGCTCGATGCGCTGAGCCTCGCGCTGCGCGCGCTCGACATCGGCACGGGCGACGAGGTGATCGTGCCGTCGAACACCTACATCGCGACCTGGCTGGCCGTCACGCACGTCGGTGCGACGCCGGTGCCGGTCGAGCCCGACGAGCACACCCACAACATCGACCCGGCACGCCTCGAGGCCGCCATCACGCCGCGCACCAAGGCCATCATGCCGGTGCACCTGTACGGCCAGCCGGCCGACATGACGCCCATCCTCGAGATCGCGCGCCGCCACCGGCTGCGGGTCATCGAAGACGGCGCGCAGGCCCATGCCGCGCGCTACAAGGGCGAACGGCTGGGCGCACATGGCGACGCGGTGGCCTGGAGCTTCTACCCCGGCAAGAACCTCGGTGCGCTCGGCGATGGCGGGGCCGTGACGACGCACGACGAAGGCGTGGCCGCCCGGCTGCGCGAGCTGCGCAACTACGGCTCGAAGGTGAAGTACCACAACGAGGTGATCGGATACAACTCGCGGCTCGACGAACTGCAGGCCGCGCTGCTGCGCGTGAAGCTGCCGAAGCTCGACGCCGACAACCGGCACCGTGCCGAGGTCGCGCAGCGCTACCTGCAGGGCCTGGCCGGGCTCGACCTGGTGCTGCCGGTGGTGCCGGCCTGGGCCGAGCCGGCCTGGCACCTGTTCGTCGTGCGGCACCGCCAGCGCGATGCGCTCGCGAAGCGGCTGGCCGATGCCGGCATCGGCACCGTGATCCACTACCCGGTCGCGCCGCACCTGCAGCCGGCGTATGCGTCGCTCGGCATCGCCCGCGGTGCGCTGCCGGTGTCCGAAGCGATGCACGCGCAGGTGCTGAGCCTGCCGATCGGGCCGACCCAGACGGTCGAGCAGACCGAGCAGGTGATCCACGCGGTTCGCGACGCCGTGCAGGCGATGGCGGCTGGGGGCTGAACGCGATGAACATCACGACGCTGATCCCCGCCTACAAGACCCGCTACATCCTCGACCTGCTGAACTCGCTGCGCTACCAGACGCGGCCGTCGCAGAAGGTCATCATTTCCGACGACAGCCCGCACGGCGAGTTCCGCGAGGTCTTCTTCTCGGAGCCTTACAAGCCGCTGCTGGCCGGGCTCGACATCGAGTTCCACGAGGGCCCGCGCAACGGCGCCTACGAGAACCTGAAGCACCTGGTGCGGCTGTGGAACGGCCGTTCCGAGTTGCTGCACGTGATGCTCGACGACGACGTGATGTACCCCGAGTTCTACGAGCGCCACCTGGTCGCGCATGCGTCCGCCGATTTCTCGTGCTCGGTGAGCCGGCGCTGGGTGGCCAACGAGCTGGGCCACCCGATGACCGGGCAGCCGGTGCCGGCGGCGATCGCCAACAATGCGAGCCGCATGATCGCGCTGAACGACGACGTGATGTTCATGAGCACGGTGGCCGAGTGCAAGAACTACTTCGGCGAGTTCTCGAACGCGATCTTCCGCGCCGATTGCGCCGACCTGCTGCTGAAGCCGGCGCTCGGCGACGTGTCGTACGCCGGGCTGTGGGACCTGGGTGCGTTCGTCGCGGCCAGCATCCGCCGCCCGCTGTGCCACATCCAGGACCACCTCGGCTACTTCCGCATCAGCGCGGGGCAGAACTCGTCGAACCTCAACAGCCCGTTCATGAAGGGCGCGCACCTGGGCTTCGTCGCGCTGGCCGTCGGCGGCCACCGCATCGGCCGGCTGAGCGGCGAGCTGCTGCAGCAGTGCGCCCGCATCATCCAGCCGGCGTTGAACGTGCGCTACGGCAGCCAGCCGGACATGCAGCCGTTCTGCGCGCTGCTGCCCGACCTGGCGGCGGGCACGGCCGGTGCCGAAGAGCGCTTCATCGCCGCCTGGAACGACTTCCTCGCGACGCACGGCTTCTGAACGCGCCGCGATCATGCTGAAGCTCGATCGCTACAAGACCTGGATCTCGAACAGCAACCCGTTCGAGCTCGAGACCTGGGTGCGGGCGCTGCTGGTGCATTACTTCTTTCATGTATCGGACAAGGCGAGTGTCGAGGTGACGGCCACGCAGGACGGCGCCGCGCGCGTCGTCAACCTGCTTACGCCGACGGTCTTCAAAGGCAGCGGCCGCATCCGGCTCGCGCCGACGGTGGTGTTCGGCGTGCCGCGTTCACCGGGCAGTTATTCGTGCAGCTACATCGAGGCGCGCACGCCGCAGTCGCTGATCGAGATCGGCGACGGCACCACCCTCAACAACCGGGCGGTGATCGTGTCCGAAGGCGCCGGGATCCGGATCGGCCGGCGCTGCCTGATCGGCTCGGAATTCCAGGTGATGGACTCCAACGCGCACCAGCTGGCGCTCGGCCAGCGGCACCTGCCGGACCGGCAGCCGCGACCGGTGGTGGTCGAAGACGAGGTGTTCATCGGCAGCCGCGTGACGCTGCTGAAAGGCTGCCGCATCGGGCGCGGCAGCGTGATCGCGGCCGGCACGGTGGTGCCGCCGAAGTTCGATGCACCGCCGCTGTCGGTGATCGCCGGCAACCCGGCGGTGATCGTCGGGCAGGTGCAGGGTCAGGAAAACGTTTGACAAACCAGGAGACGAAAACATGCACGACGAACTCATCGCATCGGTGGCCAACGACTGGTGGTACTACAACGTCGAACTGGCGCCGGGGCTGATCACCAAGGGCACGCACATGCCGCGCGTGCCGATGATGCCGCGCATGCTGCTGCGTAACGCGAACCTGCAGGGCATGGAGTGCCTGGACATCGGCAGCATGGAGGGCCTGATCCCGACGCTGATGACGCGCCAGGGCGCGAAGCGGGTGCTGGCGACCGACGCGCTGCCGCACTGCGAGAAGAAGATGAACGCGATCAAGACGATCTACGGCGTCAACTTCGATTTCAAGCAGATCGGGCTGCTGTACGACCTGAGTCTGAAGCTGAAGGACGAAGGCGGCTTCGACTTCATCAACCTGTCGGGCGTGCTGTACCACGTGTTCTCGCCGATGCACGTGCTGGCGGGGATCCGGCCGCTGCTGAAGAAGAACGGGCTGATGATCGTGTCGACCAACGTGATGCGCCGCGAGGGTCACACGCTGGAGTACAACCACCGCGGCAACCTGCAGCGCGAGACGAACACCTTCTGGTACCACTCGGTGCCGATGCTCGAATCGCTGATCCGCTTCTTCAAGATGGTGCCGATCGACTGCTACTACTGCCCGCATTCGGACGTGAACCCGGCCAACTTCGCGCCGGGCGTCGACAGCGGCTACATGTCGGTGATGTGCCGCGCGGTCGACGACGCGGACATCCAGGACGGCGACGTCTGGGCCGCCGGCGCGCGGATGGCATCGTGGGAGTTCCTGTCGCTGTGCAACGGCGAGATGATGAACGGGCAGCCCCGTTCGACCATCTCGTACCGCGGCGACCAGGATTCGGGCGGCAAGGCGACGAAGGGCATCGACCTGTTCCAGACGATTGCCGACGAGCGGCATGTGGTGCGGGCGGTGGATGACTCGCGCAATGCGCATACGTTGCGGTTGGCGGATATGTATTGACGGCGCAAGCGCCATTTCGCATAGAAATTGTCCGAACAGGATGCTCATCTCATCCAATGGCCCGATGGGCCAAGCTATTCTTCCTGAGTCAAATAAACGAGAGTGGTTATGAAGGGAGGCCGTTTTGACTGATTTTTGTCGAGTGTCATCGTGTCGAGCATCTCACTAAGATTTCTAGTCAGATGCCTTGCAGGCTTCGACTTCTCCTCAGTCGTGGACGGCGGAATCCCATAGGGCATCCCATATGGGAGCGGAAATTCCTTCATGGGATCTGACTCGATTCCGGCGCCTTCAAGCCCGCTCAGAAGCTCCGGTGAAATACCGGTTTCAATGAGACCGGCTAACTGAAATCGTTCTGAAGATGATAGTATATTAGACGTTTTGGCAAGTGGGCTAAGAAGGGATGATGGCAGCATCGTCTTCTGCACGGCCGATTCCTTCTCGGCCCAAAGATAATACTTCGCTCCTTGTCCTGGATCTTCTTTTTCCATATTTTGTATTATTATTTCCCTGGCATCTTTGCTTGATAAGTGCGTGATGGTCGCGCGATGATGTAGAAATGGCGTGGCATGATAGAGCGCTGGATCCAAAAAGGAAAAGACGGCTCCAGGTTGAATCATTGAGCAATCGACCATGTCTCCGTCGGCCATGCTTGCCATTCCGAGAAGATCCGCTTTCATTTCGCTCGGCAAGGTAATGCTATCCGGGTTAAGGTATGGGTCGGCGATCCACTCGGGACTTACCATTGGTCTCTCGTTGAGGTAGATCAGAACCGTAAACAATGCTCGATGCATTGGACCTCCATCCTTGTGATACTTATTGTCCGACGTTTTTCTATCAAAGGTGCAGTCTGATTCCATGACGATCCGCCAAGGCTTCTTGATGCAGTATTGATAATCCTTCAAGAAATTCAATATCCCAGTGGTTTCCAGGATGTTTCTATGAAAGTCCTTGAGATCATCTGCATTTTCGTGACATTCTTGCACTGGATGAATATCATTGTGAGGGGGAAGTGACTTCGTTCGTAGCTCAAATTTTATTTGATCGCCTGCAAAAGTCACCGAGCTCGCACCAATAATCAGCGGAATTCCAGCGACTGCATCCTGCCTCAAATCCCGCGCGATAGATGCTATTTTATCTCTGAGTTTCAAGCCTTCAATCCCCAGTTGATCAATATGAGGGGTTGCCCATATCTGCAGTTGATTCTGGTGTCGAGAAGAAGACTCTGCATTGATGCTGGAATCTATTGGTTCTTTCTGAAGATCGATACCAGGTGATCCTTGGTAGATTACCAGTCCTGCCTTTATGGCTTCATTCAGGTCTGCGGGAATCTGCTTGGCAGCAGATGATTCAAGAGGTAGATTTGGAAGAAGAACCCTTGGCTTTTCGCCATCTTTAGAAAGAGTGCAGTCTGCCAAGTTGGCCCACATTTCCTGTGACACCCGATCGATTGCACTTCCGTCAATGTCTCGGAGATCAATCTGTCCTTGCTCAAATCCAATGAAGAGGGCGCGCCTGGCGTTCTCCGATACATTGGTATATTTTTCAATTTCAACAATGGCCATTTTGGCCAAGGCGCGACGCTTGGCGAATTCTCGGATCGCCGAGGGACGTTTCGTTGCGCCGTCGGAGGGTGAAGCCGTTGAGTTTTGGCCGAGATGGACTTTCCGGTTGTCGACGCCGCGCATAGAGCATTACCGAGTTGTTAGGATGATCTGAGTGATGGCCATGCCAGCGGCAGTTCCGTGCCGTACGCGCGAAAGTAGGAAAGGAGTGGTAATTCTCACGGTGGAGCCCACTCCATTGTTTTTCTCGGATGGCCGTACCGGTTTATATGACTTGCGGTCTCAAGTCCGAAGTGCAACACCCACTCGCATCAATGCGTGGTTGAGAGTTGACGTTGAGAGTCGGCGTTGCGTATGGCGGCAAATACCCGGATGGGCGAATCCCGGTTGTGCGTTGCGCGAGGGCGGTTGTTCATCTCGTATGCCTCGCGTAAATCAAACCACCCCAGGCAACCGAAACACCGCCACCGCCTCCACCAGCCGTTGCGCCTGCAGCTTCAGGCTCTCCGCCGCTGCGGCACTTTGCTCGACCAGCGCCGCGTTCTGCTGCGTCGCCTGGTCCATCTGCGCGATCGCGCTGCCCACCTGGGCGACGCCGGTGCTCTGCTCGCCGGTGGCGGTGTTGATCTCGGCCATCAGCGCCGTCACGCGGCGGATCGCGTCGACCACCTCGTTCATCGTCGTCCCCGCCTGGTCGACCAGCGCGCTGCCTTGCGCCACGCGGTCGACGCTTGCGCCGATCAGCGCCGAGATCTCCTTGGCCGCTGCCGCGCTGCGCTGCGCCAGCGCGCGCACCTCGCCGGCCACCACCGCGAAGCCGCGCCCCTGCTCGCCGGCGCGCGCGGCCTCCACCGCGGCATTCAGCGCGAGGATGTTGGTCTGGAAGGCGATGCCGTCGATCGTGTCGATGATCGCGGCGATCTGGTTCGAGCTGTCGTGGATGCCCCGCATCGTCTGCACGACGTTCGACACCACCTCGCCGCCCTTCATCGCGACCGAACTCGCACCGTTCGCCAGCTGGTTCGCCTGCACCGCGTTGTCGGCGTTCTGACGCACCGCGGCGCCCAGTTCGTCCATCGACGCCGCGGTTTCCTCCAGCGCCGCCGCCTGCCGCTCGGTGCGCAGGCTGAGGTCGTTGTTGCCATGCGCGATCTCGGCGCTGGCGGTCGCCACGCCCTCGGCATTGGCCCGCACGCCGCGCACCAGCGCAGTCAGCCGCTGCTGCATCTCGGCCAGCGCCAGCAGCAGCAGGCCGGTCTCGTCGCGGCTGCGCGCCTGCACTGCCACCGTCAGGTCGCCTGAGGCCACCGCCTGCGCCACCTGCACCGCCTGGCCGAGCGGGCGGACGATGGTGCGGCTCACGCCGATGCCGACGACGATGCCCAGCAACGTCACGCCGAACATCACCACCAGGCTCAGCCGGATCGCACGCCGCCCTTCGGCCGAGGCCTGCGCCGCGATCTGCGCGCTCTCCGCCGCGATGCGCTGCGCCGCCTCGCCGAGCAGCTTCACCGGCTCGCGGTCCATGCCCTTCACGCCGTTGTCGCCGGCCGCCGGGTCGAAGCCGGCCGCGGTGAAGGCGGCGTAACCCTGCCGGTAGCCCTCGCCCATGCGCGCATGCGCCTGCGCGAACTTCTCGACCAGCGTGCGGCTCTCGCCGTCGGGCAGCGCCTCCCGCAGACGGGCGGCGCCGTCGGCCACCGACCGTTCTTCCTTCTGGAATGCGCCCCAGTAGCGCTCGAGCTGCTGCGGATCCTTGCCGCGCAGCAGCGTGTTCTTCCACTCCTGGACCTGCGTCTTGAAGCTGTTCTCGAGCGCGGCCGCCGCGCGCTCGTGCGCCACGTGGGTCTGCACGACGGTGTCGTAGGCGGTGAGGGAGCGGTCGAGCTGGCGGATGCCGAACAGCGCGGCGATCAGCAGCAAGGCGAGCGTGAATCCGAAGGCCAGGGGCAGTTTCAGGTTCAGCTTCATGGCGCGCTCCGTGCTGCTGGGGCGCTCCAAGGATAGACCTGTGGGGTTGACCGCGGGAGGTTTTAAACCAGAAAGCCGAGCGAAGCGCGCGGGCAGGATCTGCACAGCCAGGCGCTGTCGCGCCTACAAAGTTTGAAGTCGCAGTCGATCGGTTCGCCCGGACAACAGCTCACGGATGGCGATCAATTCCCTGGTCTTCTGCTCGTCCGATGCTTGCTCGACAAGGGACTCGCAAATGGAGAATGCTGTTTCTCTGCGATCGTTGCTGGCCTCCACATCGGTGCCAGGGTGCTCCAAAAGCAGACGGACAGTCAGAACGTCTGCTTGCAAGACAGCCCGCATCAAGGCGGTTTGCCCGTTTGCGTCACGTTGGTTGGGGGCGACCTTGTTTGCAAGCAGGGCCTCAAGCATCGGATGATCGCCTTCGATGGTGGCCAGGAGGAGCGGGAATTCCCCCTTCTTGTTCGACTGGTTGACCATCGTTGAATCCATCGTCGCCAGGACGAGCGCTGCATCGCGGCGATTCTTGTCGCTCATGGCGAGGAGCAAGGCGGAGTTGCCTTGCCGGTCGGTCAGGCTCCAGTCGACGTCGGCGCATGCGACAAAGGCCTGCATCGCCTTCGCCGTGGTGGCGTGCATGGCCGGGGTCCTGCCCTCGCTGTCCGGTGCGTTCGGGTCGCCGCCAGCGTTCAGCACGAAGTCGATGAGACGGGCATGAGTTGCTGCATGGTGCAGTGCAGTCTTGCCATCGCTGTTGCAATGACGCACTGTTGCTCCCTGTTCGACGAGGGCTTGAACAACCTGCCAGTTGTTGTCTTCGGCGGCGATGGACACGAGAAACTCGCATCCAGCCATGAGGTCAGGCCAGTCTCCATTGAGCAGGAACTTGACGCCTCCGATATGCCCTGCCTCGGCAGCCGAGCGCAACGTCTCGCTGGCACACGGCAGTCCCGAAGTCGGTGACCACATGGCTTTCAACTGCCAGTGACGTCCCGCTGCGAGAAGGAGCAGATCCTTCTCCAGCGGACTCATCAGATACGACGGACACTCCATGGCACGCCTCCTGGCCAGCGCCTTGTCGCCAGAGCCGAGGCCATTCTCGATGGCCGCCAGCACCACCGGCAGGAGGTGCATGTCCTGACCGTTGTGGGACGAGACGATCCCCCAAATCAAGGAATTCAATACCTCCTGCTCGATGGGTCTCGACTGACCGGTTGGTGGGGTCGACGAGTTCATCATGCAATGCCGGCACAGCGAGTGAATGACGCTTTCCCTTTCGCAGGTATCCGGGAAACCCAACACAAGAAGATCGGTCAACAGTCGGCTCGATGACATGGACGGAGGCAAGGTGCCCAGCAGTTCGAGCAGGGGAGCCGGGTCGCCGTCTGCCAGCTCGTCGAGGATCTCGGAGAATTTCCCGCCGCCCGTGTAGGGCAGTTCCTCAAGGGCTGACTCTTCGTGAAGCAGTCTGAAGTGATCGACCAGCAGCATCTTCAGGCGCTTGTCGAAATACTCGTCCAGGTCGTAGTCGTAGAAGTGGACGGGTTCCGAGTTCTCGCTTTCCTTGTACTGAACCTTGTAACTGCGCCTGACGGCCCAGTTCGTTCCATCGTAGACGCCGCTGTCCGGCCCCGAGTGCTTCTTCATCCATGTTTTTCGTTCGGGCGATTGAAGCAACTCATTGCGTCGCGGGTTGGCTCTGTCCCTGCCTGCCTCGCTGATCTGGCGGGCAGTCTGTGCAAACGCCGGATCGTGGCGCGTGATCGAGTGATCTGCCCGCGTGCCATTTCCTTCGGCGTTTGCGACCACCAGAGGATGCAGGCCCAGCGGGTATCGATGCCCGTGCGACTCGTCGCACTTCAGGTGGACAAGGGGGAGCACGAGCCAGGAATCGACGACGACCACTTCTGCGTCGTTGTTCGCGGCAAAAGCCTCGCGCGTCGCCATGAAGACTTGCGCATGGTCCGGCATCTCGGGATGCTCGATCACGTGGAGTTCGGTACTGGGGGGCAAGAACAAGTCGACGAGATCTCCGAGATCCTTGGCAAGCGCTCCGAGTTCTGGCTCCTTCAGAAGCGCGTCCGGCAAGGACGCGTAATCCGGATGTCGGTCCTCGCCGTCTGCAGGCGGCATGAACGCCGCGAGAAAGACGGCGGCAGCCTGTGCGTTGTCATTGCAATTCCCGACCTGTCCCTCGGCCAGAAGCTTCATCATGTCGCAGAGAACCTGATTCGGCGTCTTCTGACCGAGGGCGGCCCACATGCGCGTAGATCTCTTGAGTTCGCGCATCTTGCGTTGCAGCTCGCGTGTCTCACCCCTCGAGCCGAAAACGTCGGGTGCCTGGTTGCCACTGCCCATCACGAACATGACGAATTTCGTCCAGTGATTGGCCAGATGGCCCAATGTCAGGCGTCGGAGTTGATCGGATCCTACGACTCTCGTGATCACCTTCGTGGGCACCTCGAGTTTTGCGCGATCCTCCGCTCGTCGGCGCAACCCGACTTCATGAAGGTCGACGGTGCGTTTGACGCGATGCGCTCCGATCATGCCCGGCTCCCGACGCCGACTGGAAGGTCACGAGCGGCAGGCTGCCCATAGAGGCCGCTGCGAAGCAGGGTCAAGATCCCGCGAGCCCGCCGAACAAGGCGACCGAAGGTGTCGGTGAACTGATCGGTGTCTGTGTCGTGCGCTTCGACGGAGGTCCACACCATCAAGTGACCAGAACCCGAATCGATGCTGACGGTCAGCAGCGGATACGCATCGCCTGGCTGGTTCAACACCAGCAGCGCCTGCAACTGGTCGTCACCGAGTTGGTGGGAGTCCAATGCCAGCATCGCCATCATGCGCACTCGCTTGCATGGATCCGCCTGGACATGAACCTCGATGGTCTCGTCGATCTGAATCGTGTAGGCCTGCGAAGTGGCAATGTCGCTCATGCCGCGGTGGAACGAATCCATGACCGCGGCTGGCACGGAGGGGGTGGGACCGAAAGGTGTCATCTGCCGATACCGTCGAAGCGAGACAGAGCGTCAGCCTCGATGTGCCGTCGCAAGTCATTGGGTTCCCTGTGGGGGGAAACGCAGCCTTCCGGCGGACTTCGGCTCAGGACAAAAGAACTCGATGAGTCGAGCTGCCTGCGTCAGGGGCAGCGCACCGTCGCAAGACCCGCGGTTTGACCGACGAGCTAGATCAACGGGCCACTGCGATGGTTTTCTTCGGTATGCAGGCGGTGCTGCTCGGCGCTGAGGATGGCATCGGACATGTGGGCGACTGTCGCCGCGACACTCGCCGTTGCCGGCTGCGTCGTGTCGTGCGTCAGCACCTCACCCGCAGGTGCCGCCAGCAGTTCGCTCAACTGCACCGCCGGTGCTGCGACCTTCTCCTTCGCAAACCACACATCCGCCATCTGGTGCTGCGCCCCATCGCTCATCGTCACGCTCGACACCAGCCCGAGCAGATTCCCGTGGTCGGTCGCCGTCCCGGCGATCGCATGCAGATCCAGCGACACCACGCCGACGTCGGCCAGTGATTTCAACTCGCCCGCATCCGTCTTGCCGTCGTGGTTCGCATCCACCCACACGCGCAGGTCCTTGAACTGCGCGTCGGCCGCGCTGATCAACCCGTCGTGGTTGCTGTCCAGCGGCGCCAGCGCGGCGTAGCCGTTCGCGGCCCGCGTGCCGTCGGCCAGCCGCGTGCCGATGCCGAACAGCTCGCTGCCGTCGTTGATCGCACCATCGCGGTTGCGGTCCAGCGCCAGCAGCGCCGAGCCGTCGGCGATCCACCCGGTGCGCGCGGCACTGCCGGTCGCCGCGAGGTCGAAGCTCACGCCCTGGCTCGCCGTGCTGGTGTGGATGCCGGTGCCGGCCAGGTCCAGCACGATCGGCGTCACCGACAGCAGCGCCGAGATCTGCGCGCCGGACATCACGCCCAGATCCTCCGGCGTGATCGCGGCCACCTGTTGCAGCGACATGGCGGCGATGTCGGCCGTCTCCAGTGCCACCGTCTGCGCGGTCGTCAGCGCGGCGATATGGTCGGTGCTCAATCCGGCGATCTGGTCCGTGCCCAGCGCGACGATCTGCGCCGTCGTCAGCGCGGCGAACTGGTGGGTGCTCAACACGCCGATCTGGTCGCTGCCCAGCGCATGGAAGGCCGCGGTGCTCAGCGCCCGCAGGTCCTGCGTCTCGATGGCGGCCACCTGCGTGGCATCCAGCAAGGCCGCCTGCCCGCTGGTCAGCGCGGCGAACTGCGCGCTGCCCAGCGCGACGATCTCGTCGGTCGTCAGTGCGGCAACGGCCGCGGCGCCGAGCGCCCGCACCGCGCCTGTGCTCAGCGCGGCCAGGTCGGCCGTTTCCAGCGCGGCCACCTGCGTCGGCGTCAGCGCGGCCGCCTGCGCGGTCGACAGCGCGGCGAACTGCGCGGTGGTCAGCGCGTTCAGGTAGTCGGTCGGCAGCGCCGCGACCTGCGGGCCGGTCAGCGAGGCGATCTGCGCCGTCGTCAGCGCGGCGAACTGGTCCGAGCCGAGCGCCTCCACCTGCGCCGGCGTCAGCGCGCGGAACGCGGCCGAGCTCAGTGCGCGCAGGTCGGCGGTCTCCAGCGCCACCAGTTGATCCGTCGTCAGCGCGGCGGCCTGCGTTGCGGTCAGCGCCGCGGCCTGGGCCGTCGTCAATGCGGCGATCTCGGCCGTCGTCAGCGCGGCGACCGAGGCCGCGCCCAGCGCCTTGATCGCCGCGGTGTTCAGCGCCGCCCAGTCGGCCGTCTCGAGGCTCGCCACCTGCGTCGGCGACAGCGCCGCGACCTGCGCCGACGACAGTGCCGCGAATTGCGCCGTGCCGAGCGCCCGCAGGTCGTCGCTGTTGAACGAGGCCACCTGCGCCGGCGTCAGCGACGCGATCTGCGCGGTGGTCAGCACCGCGAGCTGCGTCGACGTCAGCGCGTCGATCTGCGCGGCATTCAGCGCGCGGAACGCCGCCGAACCCAGCGCGCGCAGGTCGGCCGTCTCGATCGCCGCGACCTGGTCGGTCGACAGCGCCGCAACCTGCGCCGCGCTCAGCACCGCGGCCTGGGCCGTGGTCAGCGCGGCGATCTCGTCGGTCGTCACCGCAGCCAGCGCCAGCGGGTCGATGTTGCGGATCGCGGCGGTGGTCAGCGCCGCCCAGTCGGCCGTCGGCAGCGCAGCCAACTGCGCCGCGCTCAGCGCCGCGGCCTGCGCCGACGTGAGGGCGGCGAACTGCTGCGTCGACATCTGCTGCAGGTCGTCGGTGCCGAGCACCGACACCTGCGCTGCCGACAGCACCGCCACCTGGGCGGTGGTCAGCGCGCCGATCTGTGACGGCAGCAGCCCGTCGATCTGCGCCGTCGTCAGCGCGCCGACCTGGGCGGTGCTCAGCAGCGCGATCTGCGTGGAGGTCAACGCATCGAGCTGCGCCGCCGACAGCCCGCGCAACGCGGCCGTCGTCAGCGCGCGCAGGTCCGCTGTCTCCAAGTGAGAAATCTGCTGCGTCGTCAGCGCTGCCGCCTGCGCACTGTTCAGCGCGGCGAACTCGGCGGTCGTCATCGCGTTCAGCGCCGCGGTCGCCATCGCGGCGATCTGCGCCGGCGTCAGCGCCGCCACCTGCTGCGTGGTCAGCAGGCTGACCTCCTGCGTCGTCAGCGCGGCGATCTGCGCGCTGCTCCAGCCGCGGATCGCGGCGGTGGTCAGCGCGCGCAGGTCGGCCGTCTCGAGGTTGGCGGCCTGCGATGTCGTGATCGCGCCGGCCTGCAGCGGCGTCAGCAGCGCGAACTGCGCGGTCGTCAACGCATTCAGCTCGCTGGTCGTCATGCCGGCGATCTGCTGCGTGGTCAGCGCCTGCACCTGGGCATCGGTCAGCCCGGTGGTGTTGGAGGTGCTGACCGGCGGCGTCGGCGTGGCCGAGCTCGCGCTGCCGCCGTCGGACGAGAACAGGTCCCGCCAGGCCGACGGCAGCAACTTGCTGACCAACCACTTGACGAAGCCGAATTTCATGGAGGGAAGGGCAGGGGGGCGGGTGACCGGCGTGGGTACGCGGCACGCACTTCAGGAAGTGCGTGCCGCGTCATCGGTGGCCGTGATCAGATCAGCGGGCCGATGTTCTTCAGGTGCTCTTCGTCGGCCAGCAGCTTGTGGTCGACGTGCACCGCCGCATGCGCCGTGCTCGTCTGCGTCGCCGCCACCGTCGGTGCGCTGCTGCCGGCCAGCACGTCGCCGGTCGGCGCGGCCAGCACGTCGGCCAGCTGCACCGGCAGTTCCTTGGCCGCCGCCGCATCGGTCGTCGCCGCCTTGCCGAACCAGACGTCCGCCATGTCGTGCTTGGCGCCGTCGGTCGTCGTGTAGCTCGACACCAGGCCCAGCAGGTTGCCGTTCTGCACCGTGGTGCCGCTGGCGGCATGCAGGTCCAGCGAGACGATCCCGAAGTCGGCCAGGCCTTTCAGTTCGCCGGCTTCCGAGATGCCGTCCTGGTTGGCATCGACCCACACCTTCAGCTTGTCGAAGTTCGCGTCCGCGGCGGTCAGCTTGCCGTCGTGGTTCGTGTCCTCGATCTTCATGGCCTCGTAGCCGTTGCCGGCGCGGGTGCCATCGGCCTTCACGGTGGCGACGCCGAACAGCTCGGTGCCGTCGTTGATCCTGCCGTCGCCGTTGCGGTCCATCACCAGGATGCCGTCCGTCGAAGACGCCCAGCCCACCTTGTTGGCATGGCCGGTGGCGTTCAGGTCGAAGTTGACGCCGTGCGCCGCCGACACCGTCGAGACGCCGTCGCCGTTCAGGTCCAGCACGATCGGCGAGGCCGCCATGAAGGCATCCAGCTGCGGCGACGACATCACCGCGATGTCCGCCCCTTCGAAGGCCGAGATCTGCGTCATCGTCATCGCCGCGATGTCCTGGGTCTCCAGCGCCATCGTCTGCGTGGTCGTCAGCGCGACGATCTGGTCGGTCGTCAGCGAATGCACCTGGGCGGTGGTGAATGCGGCAATCTGCGCCGCGCTCAGCGCCTGGAAGGTGTCGGTCGTGATGGCCATCACCTGGTCGGTGGTCAGCGACTGGATCGCGGCCGTGCTCAGCGCATGGATGTCCGCGGTTTCCAGGTGGCCGATCTGCGTGACCGTCAGCGACTGGACCTGCGCGGTGTTCATCACCAGGAACTGCGACGCAGTGAAGGCGTTCAGGTCGTCGGTGGCCAGGTGCGAGATCTGCGACGTGGTCAGGTTGCTGACCTGGCCGCCCAGCGACGACAGCTGCGTGGTCGTCAGTTCGCCCAGCTGCGCATCCGTCAGCGCGCGCAGCGAGGTCGAGGTCAGCGCACGCAGGTCCTGCGTCTCGATCACCGAGATCTGGTCGGTCGTGATGCCGAGCACCTGGGTCGCCGACAGCGACGCGTAGTGCGCCGTCGTCAGCGCCTGCAGGTCGTCGGTGGCCATCGTGCCGATCTGCGACGCGGTCAGCGCCGCCGACTGCGCGGTGGTCAGCGCAGCGAACTGCGTGCCGGTCAGCGCATTCAGGTCGTCACTCGACAGGCTGGAGATCTGCGTGGTGGTCAGCGAGGCGACCTGCGCCGTCGTCAGCGCGCCGAACTGGTCGGAGCCCATCGCGTCCAGCTGGGCGGTGCTCAGCGAACGCAGCGCCGCGGTGCTCAGCGCACGCAGGTCGTCGGTCTGCAGGGCCGCCATCTGGTCGGACGTGAGGGTCTGCACCTGCGCCGTCGAGAAGACCGCGAACTGGCTGGTGGTCAGCGCGTTCAGGTCGTCGGTGGTCAGCGTGCCGACCTGGCTGGCCGACAGGGCCGCCACCTGGCCGGTGGTCAGCGCCGCCATCTGGTCGGAGGTCAGCGCCGCCAGCTGCTCGGAGTCGAGCGCGCGGATCGCGTTGGTGCTCAGCGCGCGCAGGTCGGACGATTCCAGGTTCGGCATCTGGTCGGACGTCAGCGCATGCGCCTGGGCCGTGGTCAGTGCCGCGTACTGGGCGGTCGTCAGCGCGCGCAGGTCGTCGGATTGCAGGCCGGCGATCTGGGTCGGCGTCAGCGACGCCACCTGGGCCGTCGACATCGCCGCGAACTGCGCGGTGCCGAAGGCGTTCAGGTCGTCGGTGACCAGGTTGCTCAGCTGCGCCGTGGTCATCGCGGCCACTTGCGCCACCGTCAGCTGGCCCATCTGGTCGGAGCTCAGCGCATCGATCTGCGCGGTGCTCATGGTGGCGATGGCCGAGGTGCTGATGGCACGCAGGTCCGACGATTCCAGGTGCGGGATCTGGTCGGAGGTCAGTGACGCGACCTGCGCGGTCGACAGGATCGCAAACTGGCTGGTGCTCAGCGCATTCAGCGAGTCGGAGGTCAGCGACGACAGCTGGGTGGTCGTCAGCGCGGCCACTTGCGCGGTCGTCAGCGACGCGACCTGGTCCGAGGTCAGCGCAGCGAACTGGTCGCTGTTCAGGCCGCGGATGCCGGCGGTGCTGATGGCACGCAGGTCGGCCGATTCGAGGTGCGGGATCTGGTCGCTGGTCAGCGCGCCGACCTGCGCGGTCGACAGCGCGGCGAACTGGGCTGTCGTCATCGCACGCAGGTCGTCGGTTTCCAGGCCAGCCACCTGGCCGACCGTCAGCGATGCGACCTGGGCGGTCGACAGCGCGGCGAAGTCGGCGGTGTTCAGCGCATTCAGGTCGGTGCTGGTCAGGTTGGCCAGCTGGGTCGTCGTCAGGCCGGCCACTTGCGCAGTGGTCAGCTGGCCCATCTGGTCGGAGGTCAGCGCGTTCAGCTGG
>Ga0065165_1001214_pt1 | contig 29682 bp, 28 predicted proteins | sample AraplaMF_Cvi_mMF_FD_63813 | JGI IMG/M metagenome (GOLD analysis project Ga0065165, IMG submission 63813) | Arabidopsis root microbial communities from the University of North Carolina, USA - plate scrape MF_Cvi_mMF (version 2) (version 3) | ecosystem: Host-associated > Plants > Roots >... | reverse complement strand
CGACTACGTCGTGCTGCCGCAGACCATCAGCAAGGAGCCGCTCGGCCCCTTCACCCGCAACGGCGACGAGGTCTGGAGCGACATCATCACCTGGCTGCATTACGGCCTGATCGAGGCCGAGGAGCTCGGCGTGACGCAGGCCAATGTCGACGAGATGGCGAAGTCGCAGACGCCCGCCATTCAGCGCCTGCTGGGCGTCTCCGGCGACCTCGGCTCGCGGCTCGGTCTCGACAACAAATGGCTGGTGACAGTGATCAAGGCCACCGGCAATTACGGCGAGATCTACGAGCGCAATGTCGGCAAGGCGAGCCCGCTCAAGCTCGACCGCGGCCTCAACGGCCTCTGGAGCAAGGGCGGCTTGATGTACGCGGTGCCGTTCAAGTAGACATCACGCGCGTCCCGGACGCGCTGCAGCGTGCAACGCTGCTGCGCTGAGCCGGGACCCAGCGGCCAGAATGGGCCCCGGCTCTGCAGCGCAATACTGCGCATTGCGCTGCGTCCGGGGCACGAGACCTGCCAGGTGGTCACGTTCAATGACGACACCCCCACGGATCGCCCTGATCCACGCCCTCAAGCACTCCATTGCCCCGATCGAGGCGGCATTCGCGCTCGCCTGGCCGGAGGCGCGGCTGATGAATCTGCTCGACGACAGCCTGTCGGCGGATCTCGCGCGCGACGGCGCGCTCACCGATCCCATGACCGGGCGCTTCCTCGCACTCGGCGACTATGCAGCGGCAACCGGCGCGAATGGAATCCTGTTCACATGCTCGGCCTTCGGCCCCTGCATCGAGGCGGTGGCACGGGCGCATGCGCCAATGCCGGTGCTGAAGCCGAATGAAGCCATGATCGAGCGCGCGGTGACGATGGGCCGGCGCATCGGCCTGCTTTCCACCTTCCCGCCGACGCTGATGTCGATGCCACCGGAGTTTCCGGCCTCCGTCCAAATCGTGCCGAAACTTGCCGAGGGCGCACTGGCCGCGCTCGACCGTGGTGACCGCGCCACGCACGACCGGCTGATCGTGGAGGCGTCGAAGGATTTGCGCGACTGCGATGTCATCGCACTCGCCCAGTTCAGCATCGCGTCGACCGCGCCGATGGTCGCGGAAGCGACCGGCCGCCCGGTCGTGACGACGCCGGACAGCGCCGTCGAAAAGCTGATGAAATTGCTGAAGGCGAAGGCTTAAGCGCTGGCCTTCTTCCGGCGCCGCGCGTCCTTGATCGCGACCGCGAGCGCGGCCTTGGTCTCGTTCACGAAATCCTCGAGCAGCTCCTCGCGCGTGGCATGCGCGGCTTCACCGGTGAACAGACCCTGCTCGGCCAACATCACCACGCCGTGCAGCGCCGCCCAGATCTTGAGCGCCTGCCGCTCACGCAGATAGCCGACGGCAGGCGCCTCCAACGCTTCGATCACGAGCCCGAATGTCTCGCGCGTCGCCTCGTGGAGCTCGCTGCCCTTGGCCGCGCACGACACGGTGCGGGAGGCGAACATCAGGCGATAGATGCCGTTGCGGCGCAGACCGAAATCGAGCGTCGCCTGCGCCAACCGCGACAGCTTTGATTGTTTCGACGGCTTTGCCATGGCCTCGCGCAGAAGTGCGCTGAGCTGCCGGAACGCCTCCGCCGTCACAGCCGTTAGCAGCGCATCGCGGTCGGCGAAATGCCGATACGGCGCCGGCTGCGAGACGCCGAGCTGTTTTGCCAGCGCCTTGATGCTGATCGCCTCGGCGCCGCCGTGCTCCGCTTCACGCAGCGCGGCCTTGATCAGGGCGTCACGGAGATCGCCATGGTGGTAGGTGTTCCCGGGCTTGCGGGCGAGCTGTGAACGCATGTTGCGTCAAGCCTATAAGTTTGCGCTTGACAGGGGAAGCCTGCCGCGAATGTAATAGGATATAACTTAGAATGAAACTCATATGAGGAACGCGCGCCACCCATGGCGCCCGCGCGCACGACCAGGGAAGCCGTCATGACAGAGCGACTGAGGGTTCGCGTCGATCCCGACAAATGCCAGGGCCACGCGCGCTGCAAGGCGCTGGCGCCGGAGCTGTTCGAGCTCGACGAATACGGCAACGCCCATGAAGCCGGCGACGGCACTGTGCCACCCGGTCTCGAAGACAAGGCCTGGCTTGCCAAATCCAATTGTCCGGAAATCGCGATCGATGTGATCGAGGAGTAGCGGCGCCTGCCCGCGTCCTGCGCGCCTTCAGCGACCACGAGCCTCAAGGGATTCGAAATGTCCGACGTCAGCCAGCCCGCCGCCCATCCACCCGTGACCGACTGGGTCCATGATTTCGACCACACCGATCCGCAATGGACGGACGATCCCTTCCCGATCTGGGATGAGCTGCGCGCCGCGAGCCCGGTGGTGCACACCGAGCGCTTCCTCGGCTGTTACATGCCGACGACCTATGACGCCGTGCGCGAGATCGCCAACGACACCGAACACTTCTCCTCGCGCCGGATCATCGTCCGCGACGTCCGGCCCGAAGTCGCCCGGAACGCGGCGCCGCCGATCACGTCCGATCCGCCCGTGCACAAGCCGGCCAAGCAATTGCTGCTGCCGCCATTCACGCCGGACGCGATGAAGAAGCTGGAACCGCGGATGCGCGCGATCTGCAACGAGCTGATCGACGGGTTCATCGCCGACGGCAAGGTCGACGCCGCCGCGCGCTATGCCAAATATATCCCGGTTCAGGCCATCGCGCACATGCTCGGCATCCCCGAGAGCGACAGCGACCTCTTCATCAACTGGATCCACATGATCCTGGAGCTCGGCATCAAGGACGAGAGCAAGCTGCTCCAGGCCGTGCAGGAAATGAGCGCCTATTTCAGGACGCATATCGAGGAACGCAGGACAAAACCGACCGGCGATCTGATCTCCTATCTGATGAATGCCAGGGACAAGGAGGGCCAGCCGCTGGAGGAATCCCATGTGCTGGGCTCGCTGCGGCTGCTCCTGATCGCCGGCATCGACACCACCTGGAGCGCGATCGGCTCCTCACTCTGGCATCTCGCCCGGACGCCGGCCGATCGCGAGCGATTGATCGCCGAGCCCGCACTGATCCCGACCGCGGTTGAGGAACTGCTGCGCGCCTATTCGCCGGTGACCATGGCGCGCGAGGTGGTCAAGGAAACCACGATCTCGGGCTGCCCGGTCAAGGCGGGCAACATGGTGCTGCTGTCTTTTCCGGCCGCCAACCGCGATCCGAAGATGTTTCCGGAGGCTGACAAAGTCGTGATCGACCGGCGGGAGAACCGCCACGCCGCCTTCGGCCTCGGCATCCACCGCTGCGTCGGTTCCAACCTCGCGCGGATGGAGATGCAGGTTGCGCTGGAGGAATGGCTGACGCGGATTCCGGACTTCGCCATCGATCCGGCAGGCACCGTGACCTGGTCACAGGGCACGGTGAGAGGCCCCCGCCAGTTGCCATTTCTGCTCGGAAAGGCGATGTAGGCCTCCCAAGCTTGAGGAAGTGGAGAGGCCGGACGTGACTGAGCAAGCAACCCAACCGGCCTCCGAGCATTTCGACATCGCCGACGCCGAGCGGCGGATCAAGGCGATCTTCATCGGCTCCATCGGCAATCTGGTCGAGTGGTACGATTTCTACGCCTATACGGCGTTTGCGCTCTATTTCGCTCCGGCCTTCTTCCCCGGCAACGACCCGGTCGTCCAGCAATTGAACGTCGCCGTGGTGTTCGCGGCGACCTTCCTGATGCGCCCCCTGGGCGGCTGGCTGTTCGGCTACATCGCCGACCATTTCGGCCGGCGCATCTCGCTGACCCTGTCGGTCGTCTTCATGTGCTTCGGCTCCCTGATCATCGCGCTGACGCCGACCTATGCCACGATCGGCTTTGCCGCGCCGGTGATCCTGGCGCTCGCCCGTGTCATCGAAGGCCTCAGCCTGGGCGGTGAATATGGCGCCAGCGCCACGTATCTGAGCGAGGTCGCCGATCCCAAGCATCGCGGCTTCTATTCGAGCTTTCAATACGTGACGCTGATCGGCGGCCAGCTCACCGCGATCATCGTGCTGCTGCTCCTGCAAAAGGTCTTCCTGACGCCGGATGAGCTGAAGGCGTGGGGCTGGCGCATCCCCTTTGCGATCGGCGCGGCGCTCGCGATCTTTGCCGCCGTGATGCGGCGCAATCTGCACGAGACTGAAGCATTCGAGGAAGCCAAGAAGGTGGTGAAACCGACCGGCTCGATCACCAATCTGCTGCGCTATCCGCGCGAGCTGCTCCTGGTGGTGGGGCTCACCGCCGGCGGCACCGCGGCGTTCTACACCTTCACCACCTACATGCAGACCTTCGTCAAGCTCTCGGTCGGGCTGACCGAAGACCAGACCACTTTCGTGATCTTCGGCACGCTGATCTTCGCGACCATCCTGCAGCCCATCTACGGCGCCATCTCCGACAAGATCGGCCGCAAGCCGCTGCTGATCTTCTTCGGCGTGGCCGGCACGCTCGCGACCGTGCCGCTCCTGATGACGCTGAAGGAGACCAAGTCACCCTTCATGGCCTTCATCCTGATCTGCTGCGCCTGGCTGTTCGTGGCCGGATACACCTCGATCAACGCGGTGGTGAAGGCCGAACTGTTCCCGACCAATGTCCGCGCGCTCGGCGTCGGCCTGCCCTATGCGATCACCGTGTCGATCTTCGGCGGCACGGCGCCCGCGATCGCGCTGTATTTCAAGAGCATCGGGCACGAGGACTGGTTCTACTACTATCTCGCCGGCATCATCTGCCTGTCGCTGATCATCTATTCCACCATGCGCGACACCAAGCACGCCTCCGCAATGCATCGCCACGAGTAGCAGATTTGTGAGCAGACCATGGCCGACGACAACGAGCCGCCCGACAGCAAGCTGACGCGCACCAAGGAGAAATGGGCGCGCGAGGGTCGTTTCCTCACGGGCAAGATCACACGACCGGAAGACCAGCGCCTGCCGCCGGGCCAGCACCTGACCAAGGACTGGCCGGTGCTCGATCTCGGCGTCATGCCGCCGGTGTCGCGCGAGCGCTGGCGGCTCGACGTCTACGGTGCGATCGAAAACCCTGTGTTCTGGACGTATGCCGAGTTCGCCGCGCAGAAGCAGGTCCAGTTCGTCTCCGACATCCATTGCGTGACGACATGGTCGCGCTACGACAACGAATGGGAAGGTCTGGCGACGCGCGAGCTGCTGGCGGCCTGCCAGCCGCGCAAGGATGCGCGTTTCGTGGTGCTGCATTCCTACGACGGCTACACCACGAACCTTGCGCTGGAAGACTTTGCCGCCGAGGACGCGCTGCTCGCCCACAGCTGGTCGGGGCAGCCGCTGACGGAAGAGCACGGCGGCCCGGTGCGGCTGGTGGTGCCGCATCTGTATTTCTGGAAGAGCGCGAAGTGGCTCCAGGCCATCGAATTCGTGACCGAAGACGCGCCGGGTTTCTGGGAGGTTCGCGGCTATCATAACCGCGGCGATCCCTGGGCCGAACAGCGCTATTCGGGCGATTAGGTTCAACCAGGAACAGGAGGAAGCCCATGCCGACGGAACGTTTTGAGTTCACGGGCGAAGGCGGCCATCAGCTCGCGGCCGCCCTTGAGCTGCCCGACGGCGAGCCCGCGGCTTACGCACTGTTTGCGCACTGCTTCACTTGCGGCAAGGATACGCTGGCGGCCAAGCGCATCTCGGTCGCGCTCGCTGCCAAAGGCATCGCGGTGCTCCGTTTCGATTTTACCGGGCTGGGCTCCAGCGAAGGCGATTTTGCGAATTCGACGTTCTCTTCCAACGTCGCCGATCTCGTCCGCGCGGCCGATCATCTGCGCGCAACCCGCAAGGCGCCCTCGCTGCTGATCGGCCACAGCCTCGGCGGCGCGGCGATCCTGGCCGCAGCCGGGCAAATTCCGGAGGCCAGGGCGGTCGCGACCATCGCCTCGCCGTCCGATCCGGCGCATGTGACCGGCCTTTTCAAAGAGCATGTCGACACCATCCGTGCGCAAGGCGAGGTCGAAGTGTCGCTTGCCGGCCGCCCGTTCCGGATCAGGCGCGAATTCCTCGACGACATCGCCGAGCACGAGCTGATGGAGGACATCACTGGCTTGCACAAGGCGTTATTGATCATGCAGTCGCCCGTCGACGACACCGTCGGCATCGACAACGCGACCAAGATCTTCGTGGCGGCGAAGCATCCCAAGAGCTTCGTCTCGCTCGACCACGCCGATCATCTGCTGAGCAAGCCGGCCGACGCGCTCTACGCGGCCGATGTCATTGCGGCCTGGGTCAGCCGCTATATCGATACGGCGAAGCCTGCGAAAGCGACGGATATGCCGGAGCAACCCCGAAGGGTCGTGGTGCAGGAGACCCGCAAGAGCAAATTCAACCAGATCATCACGGTCGGGCCGCATCATCTGGTGGCGGACGAGCCGATCGCGGCCGGCGGTGAGGATGCCGGTCCGGGCCCCTACGACTTCCTGCTCGCGGGCCTGGGCGCCTGCACTTCGATGACCATGCGCCTCTATGCCGACCGCAAGTCGCTGCCGCTGGATCGCGTCACCGTCACGCTGAAGCATTCCAAGATTTACGCCAAGGACTGCGCGGAGTGCGAGACGCGCGAGGGCATGCTCGACCAGATCGAGCGCGACATCGCGATCGACGGCGCGCTAGACGCCGAGCAGCGCAAGAAGCTGATGGAGATCGCCGACAAGTGCCCGGTGCACCGGACGCTGACCTCCGAGATCCGGATCGTGACGAAGGCCGTGGAATAGTGCGCTAGAAACAAGCCGCCATCGTCCGCAGCGCCGCGCTGATCTCGCTCTCGCGCCAGGCCGCAAAGCCGAGCAGCAGGCCATGGTCGCGCGGCTTTCCCACCGAAAGGCTGGACAAGGCGCGCGTGACAACGCCCGCCGCGACCAGCCGCTTGACGGCCGTCTGATCGGCCGTGCCGCGCCTGAGGCGCGCGACGAGCTGGATGCCGCCCGAAGGGACTTCAGCCGTCAGCACCTCGCCGAGATGGCGCTGTAGTCCTTCGACGAGATGATCGCGGCGCGCGTGGTAGAGCCGGCGCATCCGGCGCAGATGCGCAAGGAAATGCCCATCGGCGATGAACTCGGCCAGCGCTTCCTGGATGTGGGCGGAGGCGATCAGCCCGATATGCCGTTGCGCAATCTCCAACGTGCCGACCAGAGCCGGCGGCACCACGAGATAGCCGAGCCGGATGTCCGAGGTCGTCGCCTTCGCGAAGGTGCCGACATAGAACACGCGGCCGTGGGCGTCCAACCCCTGCAAGGCCGGCACCGGCCGGCTGTCGTAATGAAATTCGCCGTCGTAATCGTCCTCCACGATCCAGGTCTTGCCCGGCTTGCCCAGCCTGAGAAACTCGATGCGGCGGGTCAGCGACATCAGCCGCCCGGTCGGGTGCTGGTGCGACGGCGTCATGAAGATCAGTTTTGGGGCCGTGGCACCCGGCATCCGCTGCATGCCCTCCTCGTCCAGCCTGATGCCGCCCACGCGCGCACCGGAGGCGCGGAACGCAGCCGCGGCGCCGGGATAGCCGGGGTCCTCGACCCAGACCTCCTCGCCGGGCGTGAGGAGCACGGCTGCAATGAGGGTCAGTGCGGCCTGCGCGCTCGGCAGGATCAGGATCTGGTCCGCCGTGGCGCGAACCCCTCTGCTGGCAGCGAGATATTGTGCGAGCGCCTCGCGCAGGCGGGGCCGGTTGACGGGGCCGAGTTCGCGCCTGGCTGCGCGCACGGCGCTGCGGCGCAGGCAGCGCGCCCAGATCTCGTTCGGAAACTCCCTTGCATCGCCATGCCCCGGACGCAACGGCTTCATCGGCGCCTGATAGGACATCGGCCAGTCCGCCTGCTTGAGCTTCGACGCCCAGGGAGAGAGCCGCGGCGTGCCAGAGCGCAGATGCTGCGTCGCGACGCCTGCTGCTTCGATACGCTCGTCGCCGTCGACCGTCACGACCGGGCGTCGCCCGTGCGACGCAGCCAGATATCCTTCGGCGGCAAGCTGCTCGAACGCATAGGTGACGGTGTTGCGGGAGACACCGAGCTCGCTCGCGAGCCGGCGGCTCGACGGCAGCGCGCGGCCCCTGCCGATGCGGCCGCTTCCAATCAGCTCCCTGAGCTGGCTCGCCAGTTGAGCCACGAGCCCTTCCTCGCCGGTCCGCTTCAGCTCGATCAGCGCTGCGATCATGTCGTCCGAAACTGGCACCTTGTTCCTTCTCGATCTGGTTCTTTTTTAAGTACCAGACCGGATGCTATCTGCGGGACCGGACTGCTTCAAGGATCTTGCGATGAACTCCCTGTCACCCCGCGCGGCCGTCGGCCTGTTCCTCATCGTCGTGCTGGCCTGGGGCGTGAACTGGTCGGTGACGAAACAGCTCGTCCAGTTTCTTCCGCCACTTTGGACGTCGGCGATCCGGAGCTGGATCGCGCTGGCCGGATTGTTCGTGATCCTTGGATCGCGCAACGATCTGGTGATCCCGGAGCGGCGCGACATTCCGGTGATCCTCAGCGTCGCGCTGCTGCATATGACGATATTCTCGGTCCTGGTCGCGGCCGGTGTGCGCTTCCTGCCCGCGAGCAAGGCCATCGTGCTCGGCTACACCACGCCTCTCTGGGTCGCGATCGCCGCCCCCCTGCTCGGGAAGGATACGCTGACCGCGCCAAAGCTCGGCGGCGCCCTCCTCGGACTGGCCGGGCTTGCCGTGATCCTGAACCCGACGTCGATCGACGGGACCAACGCGAACGTCGTGCTCGGCGCCGGCATGGTCATCCTGGCCGCGATCTCCTGGGCGGCGAACATCATCTATATCCGCGCGCATCGCTGGATCGCGTCGCCTCTGCAACTGCTGATCTGGCAGGTCCTGGTCGCAACGATCGTGCTGACGGCGTCGGCGGTGATCACAAATGGCCTGCCGCGCGCGGAATGGTCATGGAAGCTCGTCCTGCTGTTCCTGTATTCCGGCCTGATCGGGACGGCGCTGGCCTATTGGGCGATGTCGATGGTCAACAAGAGCATCTCGGCGCTGACGACGTCGCTGGGCACCACCGGAACGCCGCTCGTCGGCATCGCCAGCGCGGCGATCCTGCTGGGCGAGCCCATCGACATGAGCCTCGCCATCGCGGCCGCGCTGATCATCACCGGTATTGGTCTTGCGACGCTGGGCGATCGGCTTCTGCGCCGTCAGGCCACCGCGAGCGGCTGAACACGCAGGCTCCCACGCAGGCCGACGGTCGTACCGAGCAGGATGCCGGCCAGCGCGACGAACGAGCCGAGCGCGAGCGTCGACACGCCCGTAAGCCCCTGCCCGATCGAGCAACCGAACGCCATCACGCCGCCAATCCCCATCAGCGCCGCGCCGCCGGCCGAGCGCAGCATGTGGCGCGGTGACGAATAACCTTCGAGGCGGAAGCGGCCGGTAGCGAGTGCGGTGACGAGGCTACCCGTGAGCACGCCGGCAACCGTCGCGACACCAAAATTCAACGTCAGGCCGGTCGAGAGCATGGCGTATTGCAGGCTGTCTGCGATCGGCGCAACGAAGGTGAGCGAGGTCACCGGGACGGGATTGAAATCGTCGGCGCCGAGATAGCCGGTGACAAACCAGCCGGCGGAGACGAGCAGACCGACGATGAAGCCCGCCGCGATCTGGCCCGGGGAGCGGCGGAATGCCGAATGTGTGAACGCGAACACGGTCAACGCGACGACGACCGCGGCACCGGCGAGCGCGCGCGAAAGCGCCTCGGTGAAGCCGAATTTCGCCAATATCGACGGCAGCGAATTGGCGCCGACAGTGGCTTGCGAGGCCTGGACCAGCGCGATACGCGCCGGTGCGATCAGGCCTTTGAGCGTCATCTGCGCGGCGACGGCGAGCACGATCACGACGACGAACGAACGGAGATTGCCGCGGCCGAGCAGCACCAGCGCTCGCGAGCCGCAGCCGTTCGACAGCACCATGCCGTAGCCGAACAGCAGTCCGCCGAGGAACAGCACCGGCACTGAAAAGGATTGTTGCAGGTAGATCGACTTGCCGAGATCGACCATGCCGTTGCCGGCAAGGAGCTGGCTGACGGCGACTGCCACCGCGGTCGCCAGCGCATAGGACCGCACCAGCCGGCCGTCTCCCTCCGCAAGCCATCCGCGCATGCCGCTCATGAGGCAGAAGCCGCTGAGCAGGCCGACTGCGCCATAGACGAGGCCAATGGCGAGTCCGGCGAGGATGACGAGTTGGCTGGATTCCATCGCTACGGCTTCAGGATCACGCGGTCGCGCGACGAGCCGGCGACGGCGACGTACGCCTCCTTCGCGCGCTCCAGCGGATAGATCGCACTCGCCTTGATCGGGAACGGCTTCAGGTGACCGCTCTCAAAGCCCGGACCGAGATCGCGCAGCACCGCGCCGGTTGCGGCCGATGACAGGCCGAGCGTGTCGATGCCGACATAGGTGTGCTGGCCGCGGTAGAATTCGAGGATGTTGAACTGCACGATGCGGTCGATCGCGGCGATCAGGATCTGGCGACCGCGCAATGCGAGCGACTTGTGCGCTGCCTGGAAATAGGGATCCCCGACCGTGTTGAAGACGATGTCGGCGCCCTTGCCGCCGGTCAGCTCGCGCACGCGCGTGGCGACATCGACCGCGGAGGCGTCGATCACCTCGATCGGCGCATTGCTGTGGCCCTCATAGGCTTCCGCCTTGCGCACCACGCCGATGACACGTGCGCCCTGCCAGGTCGCGATCTGCACCGCGGCCTGCCCGACCTTGCCGTTGACCCCGAACACCAGCACGGATTCACCCGGCTTTGGGATGCTGGCGCGACGAAAACCTTCCATCGCGGTCACGAAGGGCACGCCGATGCCGGCCGCCTCTTCCCACGACACGGTCTTTGGCTTCTCCACGACGGCATCGGCCTCGACGACGAGATGGCTCGCGTGGGTGCCATCGCGGCGAATGCCGAGATCGCCGGAGGAGCCGAACACCTCGCGCCCCATTGTGCCGGCCGGCCCGTCGATCACCACACCGGCGTAGTCGCGGCCGGGCGTGCGGGGGAAGACGGCATAGGGCATCAGCCCGGTCGCAGCCTTGACGTCGGACGGATTGACGGCGGCAGCCTTCAGCTCGATCAGGAGATTGTTCGGACCGCGCGCAAGCGTATGACGCTCGACGACTGGCGCGATCGCCGCGGCATTCTCGGCCTTGGCATTGAGGCGCACGCAGCGTGCTTCGACGGTTTTGGTATCGGCTCCGGACATGGCAAAGACCCGCTATTTCTCGCGGGCCTTGTCGCCTTTGGGGACGGTCAAGTCAATCCGTCAGGTCAGCCCTTCAAGTCAATCCTTGGGCCGCTTGTCGTAGAGCCGCCTGGCCTTGCCGAGCGAGCGCTCCAGCGTGTCGGGAGGCACTATCTGAACCCTCGAACTGATTCCGATGGTGTTCTTGATATGGGTCGAGATCCGGTCGGCGTGGTCGACCAGACCCCTTCCGTCCCAGCTCCCCGACCTCGCCTCGGCGATGATGGTCAGCTCGTCCATGCGGCCTTCGCGGGTCAGCTCCAGGATGAAATGGCCGCCGCACCAGTCGGTCGCGAGCAGCACCTCCTCGATCTGGGTCGGGAACAGGTTGACGCCGCGCAGGATGATCATGTCGTCCGAGCGGCCCGTCACCTTCTCCATCCGCCGCATGCCCGGCCGCGCCGTGCCCGGCAGCAGCCGGGTCAGATCGCGGGTGCGATAACGGATCACTGGAAAGCCCTCCTTGGTGAGCGAGGTGAAGACCAGCTCGCCCTTCTCGCCATCAGGCAGCACGGCACCGGTCTCGGGGTCGATCACCTCCGGGTAGAAGTGATCCTCCCAGATATGCAGCCCGTCCTTGGTCTCGATGCATTCCTGCGCGACGCCGGGCCCGATCACCTCGGACAGGCCATAGATGTCGGTTGCGTCCATGTCGAACGCGTCCTCGATTTCGCCGCGCATCGCATTGGTCCAGGGCTCGGCGCCGAAGATGCCGACCTTGAGCGAGCATTGGCGCGGGTCGAGCTTCTGGCGCCTGAACTCGTCAAGGATCGCCAGCATATAACTCGGCGTCACCGTGATGATGTCGGGTCTGAAATCATTGATGAGCTGCACCTGCCGCTCGGTCATGCCGCCGGAGATCGGCACCACGGTGCAGCCGAGTTTTTCGGCCCCGTAATGCACCCCCAATCCGCCGGTGAAGAGGCCGTAGCCATAGGCGTTGTGGATGATCATGCCGCTGCGTCCGCCGGCGGCGCGGATCGAGCGCGCCATCACCTCCGACCAGGTGTCGATATCGCGTTGCGTATAGCCCACCACGATCGGCTTGCCCGTCGTGCCGGAGGACGCGTGCACGCGCACCAGCTTTTCACGCGGCACTGCGAACATGTTGAAGGGATAATTGTCGCGAAGGTCCGTCTTCACCGTGAACGGGAACTTTGCGAGATCGGAGAGACCGCGAAAGTCGGACGGATGCACGCCGGCCTTGTCGAAAGCCTTGCGGTAGTGCGCGACGTTGTCGTAGGCGTGCTTCAGCGACCAGGCCAGCCGCTGCGTCTGCAACGTCATGATCTCGTCGCGCGACGCGCGCTCATGCGCATCCATCTCGGCGCTATAGGTGTTGCCACCTTCCTTGAGCCTCGTCAGAGCCATCCTCGTTTCCCCACATGTGTTCGTTCTTTTATTTGTCCTGCTGCGGCAGCCACGTGCCGGGAATGACACGCGAATGCCCGCGGAATTCCGCGATGACGGTGTCACCCGCGGTGACGCGCACGTCGTAGATGCCGGAACGGCCGCCGCGCGTGATCTCGCGGGCCTTCGCAACGAGGCGATCGCCGAGCTTTCCGGGCTTGATGAAGGTGATCTGGCCCTGCGCCGCCACCACATGCTCGTTGTGAGAGTTGCAGGCAAAGGCGAAAGCGGAATCGGCCAACGTGAAGATGAAGCCGCCATGGGCGATGCGCTGGCCGTTGACCATATCCGGCCGCACATTCATTGCCAGCGTCGCAAAACCCGGGCCGACCTCGACGATCTCCATGCCGAGACCTTTGGAGGCATCGTCCTCCACCCACATCGCCTCGGCACAGGCGCGGGCAACATCCTCAGGCGACAGGTCGGCTTTGACGTTCACGCGCTTCTCCCGGCTGTTTGCACGTCATGTTGTTCTCGTTGGCCAAAACTGTCAAACATGGTCGTAATCGACCACGACCCGCTCCGAAGACGGCTTGGCCTGGCAGGTGAGAACAAAGCCCGCTTTCAGCTCCCAGGGCTCCAGCGAATAGTTGAGGTCCATTGGCGCCTCGCCCTCGACCAGCTTTGCGCGGCAGGTCGAGCACATGCCGCCCTTGCAGGCGAAGGGCAGATCGACGCCGGCGCGTAGCGCGGCATCGAGGATCGCCTCGTCCTCGGCGACCGGGACGTCGCGGCGCTTGCCGTCGATGATCAGGGACGCAATCGCCTTCGGCGGCGCATCGGGCGCAACGACCTTTTTCGGCCGCGGCTTGCCACCGAACTCCGAGACGAAACGCTCGACATGGATGCGATCTTCCGCGACGCCGAGCTGGCGGCAGGTCACCTCGATATCCTCGCTCATGCCGGACGGGCCGCAGATGAAGACGTGATCGATGCTTGCCGCCGGCACCAGCGAACGCAGCAGCACCCGCACCTTGTCGCCGTCCAGCCGGCCATGCAGGATCGGGATGTCCTGCTCCTCGCCGGAGATGACGTGAAAGATCGAGAGGCGATCGATGAAGCGGTCCTTCAACTCCTCGAGCGCCTCGAGGAACATGATGTTGTCGGTCGAACGATTGCCGTAGAACAGGAAAAAGCGGCTGTCGGGCTCGCGCGCGAGCACGCCCTTCACGATCGACAGGATCGGCGTGATGCCGGAGCCGGCGGCGAAGCCGACATGGATGCGCCCGGCATCATCAGGAGCAACCGCGCCGAAGCGGCCGGTCGGGGTCATCACGTCGAGTTCGTCGCCGTGCTTCAGCTCCTCCGCCGCCCAGCTCGAAAATGCGCCGCCGTCGACTTTCTTTACAGCGATGCGGATCTCGCCGTCATCAGGGCCGGAGCAGATCGAGTAGGAGCGACGCACCTCCTCGCCATCCAGCATGGTGCGGAGCGTGAGATACTGGCCGGGCGTGAACGCGTAGTCGTCGGCGAGCTCGCCGGGGATGGTGAAGGTCATCGAGACGGCGTCCGACGCCTCGCGGCGGAGGTCGTTGACGGCCAGGCGATGAAAGCGTGGTGGGGCTGCGGACATCAGGATCGCCCTAGATCTGAGACATCGTCATTGCGAGCGGAGCGAAGCAATCCAGAATCCCACCGCGGAGACACTCTGGATTGCTTCGTCGCTTCGCTCCTCGCAATGACGATCGGGTTGGCATCGTGCGTCTCTTAGTGACACTTGAAATAGTCGAAGGGTTCGCGGCAGGACTTGCAGCGCCAGAGCGCTTTGCAGGAGGTCGAGCCGAATTCGGACAGCAGCTCAGTGTTCTCCGAGCCGCATTGCGGGCACGCGACGGCCTGCTCGCCGAACAGCGCGCGGCGTGAGCCTGAAGCCTGCGGCGGCGCGATGCCGTAGGCGCGCAGCTTGCTGCGGCCCTCCTCGCTCATCCAGTCGGTGGTCCAGGCCGGCGACAGCACGGTGCGGACCTTGGGATAGCGGAAACCGGCGCGCTCCAGCGCGACCTCGATTTCGAGCGCGATCATGTTCATGGCCGGGCAGCCCGAATAGGTCGGGGTGATCGCGACCTCGACATGATCGCCATCGAGAACGACGTCGCGGAGCACGCCGAGGTCGGCGATGGTCAGCACCGGAATCTCGGGATCGACCACGCTCGCCGCGGCGTCCCAGGCGCGCCGGCGCAGCTCGCTGTCGGGCTCCAGCACCGTCACCATGCCTGCCCCGGGAATGTCCGCTGCATCGATTGCAGCTCTGACAGCAGATGGCCGAGATGCTCGCTGTGCCGACCGGAACGGCCGCCCTGCTGCATCCAGTCGTTCTGCGGCAAGTGAAGCGTTGCTTCGCTAGCGACGTCGGCGAGTGCCGTCAGCCAGCGGCCGTGCAAGGCGCCGGGATCGACCGCGATCCCGGCATGGATCAGGGCGCGCTCGCCTTCGTCGACGGCAAACATCTCGCCGGTAAAGGCCCAGAGATGGTCGATCGCCCTTTGCGCACGCGCGTGGCCCTCGTCCGTGCCATCACCGAGTCGGATGATCCACTCCGAGGCGTGGCGCAGATGATAGGCGCTCTCCTTCTCCGACTTCGCGGCAATCGCCGCCAGCGTCGTATCGCGCGAAGCCATCATCGCGCGCCAATAGAGATCGGCGAAGGCGGAATAGAAGAACTGCCGCACCAGGGTCTGGGCGAAATCGCCGTTCGGCTGCTCGACCAGCAGCAGATTGCGGTACTGCCTGACGTCGCGCAAATAGGCGAGCTTGTCCTCGTCGTTGTCCTTGCCCTCGGCCTTGGCGGCGTAGGTGTAGAGCTCGCGGGCCTGGCCGATGAGGTCGAGCGCGATGTTGGAGAGCGCCATGTCCTCTTCCAGCATCGGGGCGTGCCCGCACCATTCCGACAGCCTGTGGCCGAGGACCAGCGCATCGTCGGCGCGGCGCAGCGCGTAGAGCACCAGCGGCGTTTCGGCGACCTGGATGTTGGCGCGCCCCATCACATGTGCCCCACTTCCTCGGGCACCTCGTAGAACGTCGGATGCCGGTAGATCTTCGATTCCGCCGGCTCGAACATCATGCCTTTCTCGGCGGGATCGCTCGCCGTGATCGCGGTCGACGGCACGACCCAGATCGACAGGCCCTCGCCGCGGCGGGTGTAGATGTCGCGGGCGGCTTGCAAGGCCATGGTTGCGTCGCTTGCATGCAGCGATCCCACATGCTTGTGCGCGAGCCCGTTGCGGCTGCGAATGAAGACTTCCCACAGCGGCGTGTTCGGCGTGGCCATCTTGATCTCCCTATTCCGCGGCTTGTGCGGTCTGGCGCTGCGCGCGCTTGGCGGCATAGGCGGCGGCCGCCTCGCGCACCCAGGCGCCCTCGTCATGGGCCTTGCGCCGCGCGGCGAGCCGATCGCGGTTGCACGGGCCGTTGCCGGCGAGCACCTGCTTGAATTCGGTCCAGTCGATCTCGCTGTAGCGCCAGTGCCCGTCGGCATCCTGGCTCATGCCGGGGTCGGGAATATTGAGGCCGAGATATTGCGCCTGCGGCACGGTGGCATCGACGAATTTCTGGCGCAGCTCGTCGTTCGAGAAGCGCTTGATCTTCCACTTGGTGGAAGTATCGCTGTGCTGGCTCGTCGCATCCGGCGGGCCGAACATCATCAGCACCGGCCACCACCATCTATTCAGCGCATCCTGCGCCATCGCCTTCTGCTCGTCCGAGCCGCGGCACAGCGTCAGCATGATCTCGTAGCCCTGGCGCTGGTGAAACGACTCCTCCTTGCAGACCCGGATCATCGCGCGCGCATAGGGACCATAGGAGCAGCGGCACAGCGGGATCTGGTTCATGATCGCTGCGCCGTCGACCAGCCAGCCGATGGTGCCGATGTCGGCCCAGGTCAGCGTCGGATAGTTGAAAATCGAGGAATATTTGGCTTTGCCCGCGAGCATGGCGTCGACCAGCTCTTCGCGCGAGGCGCCGAGGGTCTCGGCGGCGGCATAGAGATAGAGCCCATGGCCGCACTCGTCCTGCACCTTGGCGAGCAGCGCGGCCTTGCGGCGCAAGGTCGGCGCGCGCGTGATCCAATTGCCCTCGGGCAGCATGCCGACGATTTCGGAATGGGCGTGCTGGGAGATCTGACGGGTGAGCGTCTTGCGATAGGCCGCCGGCATCCAGTCGTTCGGCTCGATGCGCTCCTCGGCATCGATGCGGGCCTGGAACTGCGCGGCCTTGCCTGCGTCCTCCAGACCGCGATCGTCGACCTCCGCCGTGTTCAGCGCCTGGGTATACATGCGCATCCTCCCGTTTTATTGGGAGGCAATATATAACAAAAATGACGTCATGCAAGATATTTCTGTAACATGTCGATCAGGCCTCGAACCTCCTTTCCAGCAGCTTCCGGGCCGGCGGCAGCGGGCCCTTCTCATTGGTTCCATGGCCATCAAGCCATTGTTCGGACGGCGCAAGCAGCGCGCGATAGATCTCGCCGCAGAGGTCTCGCGCCGCCCTGCCCGGCCAGTCCGCCGGCAGCAGGCTCTCCGGCAGCAGCGGATCGCGCAGCACGACGCGGCGGTAATGGTGGATCAGCAGGATGCGCGCGGTGAAGGCGTCGGCTTCGGACAGCTCCGCGCCGCGCACGAGCGCAGCCCGGAGCGGCTCGAACGTCTTCATGAACTTCAGATAGGCGTCCGCGGTACGCTTCAGCGGCCAGCTCGCGCTGAGCAGCCGGCGGCCGCTGTCATCCTCGGCAGAGACTTCGAGACGGATGGCGCCCGCGGCCTCGTCCGGCACGGGCACGCCCGACGGCGCGACCCACACGCCCGGCAGCGGACTGCCGAAGCCGGCGTTGCGCAGCGCTTCGCGCGAGGCGTCACGGTCCTCGCCGTTGCCGATCAGCAGCAGCTCGAAGCGCCCGGTCCAATCCGACGGGGGCGGATCGTAGATGTGGCGCGTGGCGGCTTCGAAAGTCTGACTTCCCTTGTCGGCTAGCCGATAAAAACTGTTGCGACCGACCTTTTCGCGGCTCAGCCAGCCATCAGCAGCAAGGCGCGACATCGCGGTGCGAACGACACCGCTGTCGATATCAAGACTTTCGAAGAATTCCAGCAGCGTGCCGAGCCAGACCGAACCGCCACGCGGCACGATGGCGTCGCCGAACACGGTGATGACGATGGAGCCGGTGCGCGATGGCTCGCGCTTGAGCTGATCGATGATGCGTGAGAGCGGATGCGCCATGCGGCAGCCATAGCGCGTTTGGTGCGGCTGCGACAATGGACGGGAGCGACGACAAGCGGACGCCGCCTCTTCTCCCTCGGCCCGTTCTTACGGGGCCGCAACGAGCTTCGTTCGCGCTGAGAGGGTTGAGGTGAGGGGCTCTCTCCGCGAATGCAATGGCAGTGGGACCTGTCCCCCTCACCCGGATCGCATCTCCGATGCGATCCGACCTCTCGCCACAAGCGGGGCGAGGTGAAGAAACGCCCTACCGATGCGGATCGGGATACGCCAGGCTGCGCCAGCCGCTGCGATCGAACGGCCGCCACTGGCCCTCCTTCTGCGCGAGGCGGTCGGCCACTGCGTAGACGACGGCGGGATGATGGCCCATGCCGCAATGGCTGCTCTCGACCTCGATGCTCTCGGTCTCAGCACCCGTCTTCTCCATGCAGCCCTGCCAGGCGCAGACGCCGTCGGTGCGGCTGAAGATGGCGGTGGTCGGCACCGGCGGGGGCTCGGCGAGGTCGCTGCCGAACTGCGGATCGACCTGATCGGCACGCTGGCCACTTGCCCATTCGTAGACGCGCCAGGCATTGGTCGATTTGGGATCGCCCGCAAAGGGGCTGCCGAGCGTGATGACCTGGCGTATGCGCTCGGGCATCATCTTGGCGAGTTGGCGCGCATAGAGGCCCCCCAAGCTCCAGCCGACCAGGCTGATCTTGCGGCCATGCGTGTCGCTGAGCTCCTCGACCAGATCGACCATGGCATGCTGCACGCCCTCGCGCAGTCCGTAGTTGCGGCCCTGGCGCCAGCCGCTCACGGCATAGCCCTTACCCGTCAGAAACGTGCGTAGCGCGCGCGTGGACGCGTCGGAGGCCACGAGGCCCGGCAGCACCAGCACCGGATGCCCGTCGCCGCGCGGCGCGAGGCTCAAGAGCGGCAGCGCGCCGAGGAAGGCGCCGAACTCGTGGATCGCGCGCCCTTCCAGGAACATCAGGGTACGGGAGGGCGGACGCAGCGTCTGGGCAGTAGCGGTCATCAATGAATCCCTTGGGAGGCGCCGGCTGCGATGCCGGCAAATGGGCATGAATTCCAATACGCCGGCTTCGTGAACGTTCCGCAGCGCAACATGAATCAGCTAGGCCGCCGGTTCCCGACATTCAAGCGGCAGAGACGCGAGGCCACAATAGGCCGCGCGTTAATGCCAACGGCCGTGACGCAGAAGTCACAACAATCGGAGCAGGGATTCTACGGAGTAGAGCACGAGGCCAGCGAGGCCGCCGATCAGCGAGCCGTTGAAGCGGATGTATTGCAGGTCGCGTCCGATGTTGATTTCGATCAGCGAAATCAGCTGCGCCATGTCCCACGCCTTGACCTGGTCGGAGATGAAGGTCGAGACGCCGCTCTTCTGGTCGGCGACGAAGCTGCGCAGCACCGCCACCAGGCCCTGGTTGATCTCGCCGCGCAGCTCGGCATCGCCGGCGAGCGCCTCGCCGGCGGCGACGAACATGCCGGCGAGATGATGCTGGAGCACCTGCGTCTCGCCCGACGCGCTGCGCTCGATGAAGGAGCGCGTGTTGGCCCAGACGGTGCGGGCGAGATCGGCAAGCTCGGGCCGCGCCAAGAGGTCGCGCTTCAAGCCGTCGATGCGGTCGACATAGGCCTGGTCCGTGCCGAGCCGGTCGACGAAGCTCAGCACCATGCGGTCGAACTCGCCGCGGAACGGATGCTTGGGATCGCTGCGTACTTCGTTGAAGAAAGCGGTGGCGGACGCCACGATCTTGTTGACCAGGAATTTGTCGGCCCGGTAGAGCCTGAGCAGCGTCGGCAGCTCCGCGCGCACCTTCTCGCGGATCATCGCCATCGTCTCTTTCTGATTCAGCGTCTCGTGCATGATGCGCAGAAGATCGTCGAACAGGATCTGGTGCCGCCCCTCCGCGACGAAGCCGCGCAGCGTGCCGGCGGCGAGCGGCGCGAGGTCGATCGCCTGGAGCTGCGAGGACATACGGCGGATGATGAAGGTCATCAGGCCGGAGGTCTCGGTTGCGGAGACAGCCTCCGGCAACAGGCGGAGTGCGAAGCGCGCGAGGTCATCGCTGCGCTTGCGATCGCGCAGCCAGTCAGCAACGAAGGAGCCGAAATCGATCTCTTGCAGCTTGGCCTCGACCGGAGCTGCCTCGAGGAAATGCACCTGGATGAATTCGCCGAGCTTGTCGGCGATGCGGGCCTGATTGCTCTGGATAATCGCAGTGTGCGGGATCGGCAGGCCGAGCGGCCGCTTGAACAGCGCGACCACGGCGTACCAATCCGCCAGCCCGCCGATGGTGGCGGCCTCCGCGAATGCCGCGATGAAGCCGAACAATGGATGCACCGGCAGCAGCCATTTCGCGATGACGAACAGCAGAAGCGTCGAGGCCAGCACCAGCGTCGCCAGCGCCTTCACGCGGCGAAGCTCGGCCGCGCGTTCGGCGTCGCCGGGGGTGTTGAAGGACAGGGTCGCGGGTGAAGTCATGATGGATACTTAGCGCGTCGGTCTCCGCGTGTCCCGGACGCGGTGCAGCGTGCAACGATGCACCGCAGAGCCGGGATCCGGCAGGCCAACAGGATGGACCCCGGATCAGCAGTGCACCACGCCGCAAGCGCGGCGCGCTGCACCGCATCCGGGGAACGGAAGAGGCCAAAAACAAAAGGCCCGCCGAAGCGGGCCTCAAATTTCAGTTTTTGCTCAGGGCGCCGGATCAGGCGGTCTTGTTGTAGACCTTGGCAAAGTTGTCCTGAGCGGACTTCGCACCGTTGGCGGCGAGCTTGCCGAGATAGTCGGTGGTCGCCTTGGCGCGCGAGACGAAAGCTTCGCCTTGGGCGCGGAGCAGGCTCGACTGGATCTCGACGGCTTCGCTGAACGACTTCGCGGACGCGAGCTTGTCGATGCTGGCGAAGAACGCCTGGGCGTCGTCATAGATCGCCTGCTGGATGTTCCGGCTGATCTTGCCGGCCTCGGTGACGGATTCGGTCACCGCGTTCTCGACGGCGGCGGTCACGCGCTCGGAGCCAGCGAACACCTCGGCGGCACGGTCCTTGGCGGTGTTGGCGGACTTCTTGACGAACTCGCGGGCAGCTTCGGGAACTTCCAGGTTCTGGATGTTCTTGAAAGCGTCCTTGAAGCCTTCGAAAGCGGTGTTGGTTTCGGTGGTCATGGGGTTCTCTCCATCCTCATTGGGTTGAGCTATGGGCTCACCCCGTCCGCGTTGGCCCGGGGCACGACTTATATGGCATAGTTAATGGTGCGATGCAATATTCATATTGCACTGCGATATCACGAAATTGTGAACAGCCTTAACGACAGGCATTCTGGCGCCTCCCTAGCCAGCCGCGTTCCGGGGAACGCCCCGAACGGCTAATGCTGCACGGCCCCCGGCAGCCCATAGGCCTCCATCTGGGCCTGCACCTGCGCGATGTTGTGGCCGAGCACGACGATGTCGTGGGTCTTGCCGTCGACGTCCCGAACATGCTCGCGCAGCAGCGCCTCGGCCTTGAAGCCGAGGCTCTCGAACAGGGCGATCGCCGCCTGCTGGTCCACCGTCATCTGCACCGAGAGCTTTTCGAGGCCGGCACCGAGGGCCAGCGCAAAGGTCTCCTGCGACAGCGCCCGCCCCACCCCCTTCCCGCGCACGTCGGGCAACACCACCATGCGGATCTCACCGACATGGGGCGACCAGGAATGCGGATCGAGCACCAGCGTGCCGCAGCCGACGACCTTGCCATCCGTCACCGCCAGCAGGCTGGTGATCGCGCCGCGCTCGATCTCCTTGACCCAGGCCGAGAGCACCTTCGGCTCGCTGATGTTACGCGGCAGGAACAAGAGGTCGTGGGCCGGCAGGCCCTTGCCGAAGGCCAGCACCGCCGCCTCGTCCGCGGGCGACATCAGGCGGATCTCGATATCGCCGGCATCGGTCTTGACCTGACGCGGATAGGAACGCTGCTCGCTCATGTCGACCTCTTCCCCAGCCAGGAGTCCAGTTTCGGCCACAGCCGCTTCACCGCGTTGGCACCCGCAACGAGGGAGACGTGACCGCCCTTCAGCATCACCTCTTCCTTGTCCGCCGAGCCGACCTTCGCGATCAGATGCTTGGCGGCGTCATAAGGCACGATGTGATCGTGTTCGGCGACGGCATGCAGCAACGGCACCTTGATGTCCTCGAGCTTCGCCGCGCGGCCGCCGACCGACATCGTGTCGTTGAACAGCTTGTTGTCCCACATCAGGTCCTTGGTGATGGTGCGGAAATATTCGCCCGCCAGCGGCAGCGTGTCGGTCGCCCAGCGGTCGAACATCCGGTACGATTTGACGAACTCGTCGTTCCAGATGTTCTCCCAGAGCTGGATCTGGCTCACCGTGCGCGAGGCCGGACGCAGCATCTCGAACGACGACAGGATCATCTCCGGCGGCACGTTGCCGACGCTGTCGACGAGGCGGTCGACGTCGAAATAGCGGCGGTCGGAGAAATTCGAGAACAGCTTCATCTCGCGGAAGTCGATCGGCGTGGTGAAGCAGATCAAATTCTTCATCGGCCCGTCCTTGTGGATCGAGCCGTAGAGCAGCGACAGCACGCCGCCGAAGCAATAGCCGATGACTGAGACGTCGGTCTCGCCGGAATCGGCTTGCACCCGGCGGACGCAGTCCGGGATGAAGTCGAGGACATAGTCCTCCATCCGCAGGCTCTTCTCCTCCGGCCGCGGCGCGCTCCAGTCGAGCATGTAGACGTCGTAGCCGCGCTTCAGGAGAAACTCGATAAAGCTCTGGCCGGGCACGAGATCGAGAATGTAGCCGCGGTTGGTGGTCGCCATCACGATCAGCACCGGCACGCGGTAGATCTCGTCCGACATCGGCCGGTAGTGATAGAGGCTCATCGTGCCGCGCGAATGCAGCACGTCCTTCGGAGTCGAGCCGAGCGTGGGGCCGGAGGTCGAGAAATATTCGACGCCCTTGATGCTGCGCTGGATGGCGCGCTGCACCTCGGTCTGGATGCGCTCCGGGATAGATGCGAAATCAAGTCCCGTCGGCGCGTTCATTTCTGCTCTCCGTTGTCGGAGAGCGGACGCCTCGTCCGCGGCGGCCGCGGTGTCCCGTCGAAGCCTTGCGCGGTGCCGGAACCTGCCGCCATCTGGCTCAGCATCGATTTCATCTCGCCGATCTGGGCTTCGATCGATTGAAGCCGTTCCGCAAGCGCAGTCACTTGTTCCCGGCTCGGCAGGTTCATCGAGACAAGGTATTTCTCCATGAGTTCGCTGAGCTGCTTCTGAGCACCTGCAGCAACTCCGCCCGCGCGGTTGACCGCTTGCGAAAACTCGGGCGACGACATGGCCTGGTTGGCGAAGGAGTTGAACCCCTTCTCCATCTCACCCATCATCTTCTGCCACATGGCGACGGGGTCGTTGGTCTTGTCGGTCATCGGCGTCCTCCTGGTATCGAGAGCTGCGATGCCCTTCTTTTTCGCCATACCACACCGTTGCGCGATGACGGTCAACCGGCAGGTCGCGCAGTGCAGCGCACGCGGCTTCTTCGCGGCGTGAAACCGTGCGATACACGAGGGATTAGAAGCCAAGGGAACGCATCCGTGACCGCTCACCAGCCACCCCAGACAGTTCGCGCCAACGGCATCGACATCTGCTACGAGATCTTCGGCAACGACAATGCCGAGCCGCTGCTGCTGATCATGGGGCTCGGGGCGCAGATGATCCATTGGGACGATGCGTTCTGCGAGCAGCTCGCCGTGCACGGCTTTCGCGTGATCCGCTTCGACAATCGCGACATCGGCAAGTCGAGCCATCTCACCGGCGGCAAGCGCCTGACACCGCTCGAGCTGTTGAAGCTGCGCTTCCTCAGGATTCCCGTCGCCGCGACCTACAAGCTGATCGACATGGCCAGAGACACGGTCGGGCTGATGGATGCGCTCGGCATTACGTCGGCGCATCTGGTCGGCGCGTCCATGGGCGGCATGATCGCGCAGGAGTTGACGCTGTCGTTTCCCGAGCGCGTGCGCTCGCTGACCTCTATCATGTCGACCACGGGCAATCCGCGCGTGCCGCCGCCGACCCGCGAGGCCGCCGCGATGCTGATGGCGCCGCCGCCGCGGAGCAAGGAAGAGTTCATCGTCCGCTACGGCCAGACCTGGAAGGTGTTGCGTGCCGGGCATTTTCCGGACGAGGAAGCGCTCGATCCTGATCGTGCCGAGCGCGTGTTCGCGCGCGGGCTCAATCCGGCCGGCGTCGGCCGCCAGCTCCGCGCCGTGCTCGCCTCCGGCAGCCGCAAGGAGCGGCTGCATGCCGTGAAGACGCCGACGCTGGTGATCCATGGCACGGTCGATCCGCTGGTGCGGCCGGAGGGCGGCAAGGACACCGCGGAGTCAATTCCCGGCGCAAAGCTGTTGATGATCGAAGGCATGGGCCACGCGCTGCCGATGCGCTTCTGGCCCGAGATCATCGGCGCCATCGACAAGCACGCGCATGGCGCGGCGGCACAGGCGGCTTGAGCTGGCTCTTCGCTTCGCTTTGCCCAACTTACTGCTTCTTCGCGATCCAGATCACGTGCCGCGCGCCGCCGCCTCGTCCGGTGGCGCGGACGGCCACTTCGTTGACGTCGAAGCCGGCGCGCTTAATGCGTTTGGTGAAGGCGGGGTTTGGCCCCGACGACCAGACGGCGAGCACACCGCCCGGACGCAGCGCCGTCTTCGCCGCCGCCAGCCCGCTCGCACTGTAGAGGGCGTCATTGCCTTTTCGGGTCAGCCCTTCCGGCCCGTTGTCGACGTCGAGCAGGATGGCGTCGAAAGCCGAATTCTTGGCTCGGATGATTTCGCCGACGTCAGTCTCCCGGATTTTCACCCTGTCATCATCAAGGCTGTCGCCAAAAACCTCCGCCATCGGGCCGCGCGCCCAGGTCACCACCGCCGGCACCAGCTCGGAGACCACGATCTTGGCCTTGCTCCCGAGCACGGTGAGCGCCGCACGCAAGGTAAAGCCCATGCCGAGGCCGCCGATGAGGACCACCGGCTTTGCGACCTTCTCGATCTGCTTCGCCGCAAGCGTCGCGAGCGCGGCCTCCGAGCCCGACAGGCGGTTGTTCATCAGCTCGTTGGTGCCGAGCTTGATGGAGAACTCCTTGCCCCGCCGCATCAGGCGGAGCTCTTCGTCGGAGCCGGGGATCTTGGCGGTATCGATCTTTTCCCAGGGAATCATGCAGAAGCTTTAGCATGATCCGGCCAGCGGTCATCCACCCGCCCAGACGTCCAGCACATAACGGTTTGTCGCGCCCATCTCCTCGATCCAGCGCGCGGCCGCGGCGGCATCGCTGCCGGTCTTCTCGCGGTGGATCGCGACGAGCGCGGCCTTCACATCGGGCTCCATCTTGCCGCCGTCGCCGCAGACATAGATGATCGCGCCCTGCTCGATCAGGGGCCAGACCTTGTCCTTCTGTGCTGCGAGCACATGCTGCACATAGGTCTTCGGTCCGTCTGCGCGCGAGAACGCCGTGAACAGCTCGGTGATGCCGCCTGCCGCCTGCGCCTTCAGCTCATCCGCGTAGAGGAAGTCCTGGTCGGGATGGCGGCAGCCGAAGAACAGAATGGCGGGACCGAGCGTGGCCCCCTTCGCCTTGCGCGCGGCCCGCTCCTGGAGGAAGCCGCGGAACGGCGCCAGTCCCGTGCCCGGACCGATCATGATAACGGGCACCGAGGGGTCGTCAGGCAGGCGGAAGCCGGCCTTGGTCTCGCGCACGGTGGCGTAGATTGCATCACCTGCGCGGCGGTTGGCGAGATAGTTCGAGCAGATGCCTTTGTAGGTGCCGCGCCCGGATGCGGCGGGACCTTCGACCACGCCGACCGTGACGCTGCAACGCGCAGGGTCGACCGATGGCGAGGACGAGATCGAGTAATAGCGCGGCGCCAGCAGCGAGAGCATTTCCAGATAGACGTGGAACGGCAGTTCGCAGGCGGGATATTCGAGCAGCAGGTCGAACACCGATTTGCGCCTGGATAAAATCTCGGCCCGGTAACGCTCGAGCGTATCAGGCTCCTCGCCGACGAAGGCCAGCAGCTTCGGCTTGGTGACCGGGCAGCGGGTATGCTCCGCCATGATCTGGATCTGCTTGCGTGTCGCGACCTGCTGCAATTCGACGAACTCGCTGAGCAGGCGCCCGACCGAGACGGCGGTGCCGACGGGCAATTGCGCGCGGCGGCCCTCGGCGACCTGAAGCCGGATCTGGTCGGCCGGCAGGAAGCCGAAGCGGCGGGCGACCGAATCCACCAGCGTCGGGTCGTTGCGTGGAACGACGCTCAAATGATCGCCGACGCGATATGAGACGTTGGCCGGCAGCTGCACCTCGATGTGGCGCGTCGAACGCTCGGACGGATTGGACCCGCTCTTGTTCTGGAGTTCGTCGTTGACCAGCACCTTCATGGCGACAGCACCGCCCTGGGCCACGATGGTGTTGACGGCGGTCACCGCGACCGGCTCGATCGCGTAGAGCGGATCGTCCTCCGCGGTGCGGGTGAAATTCCAGTCGATGCCGAATTCCCTGGTCGCGACCTGGGCGGCGGCCGGGAACCATTTCTGGAACTGGCCGTCGAGATCGCTGCGCGCATCGCCTTCGCCGCGCGGATAGACGGCGCGCGCGCCGTGCTTCGACAATTGCTCGTCGATGAAGCGCGGCACCGATTGATAGGTCGCAGCCCAGTCGCTGTTGCCGCAGCCGAACACGGCATAGCGGACATTGGCAAAGGCATCCTTCGGCAGGTCATCGCCGAGCCATTTGACGAATTGCGACGCATTATCCGGCGGCGCGCCGTTGTAGGAGGCGCAGATGATCAAGACGCCACCTTCTTGCGGCAGCTTGCCGACGTAGTCGTCGAGCGGTCCGAGATGCACGGCAAAGCCGTTGATCTCGGCAAGGTCCGCCATGCGGGTCGCAAGCTCCTCGGCCGTACCGAGATTGGAGCCGTAAAGCACCAGCATCGGCGTGTTATGGCCGGGCCGGGCCGTCGGCTGGCGCGGCGCCTTCGGCGCTGAAGACGCGGCCGCGACAGGTCCGCCATAGGCACCCCGCTCGCGATCGGCGCGCGGACGCACCTTGATCTTGAAGCCTTCCGGCTTCATCGTCAGCGTTTCCTTCAGGTGCATCTGGTAGCGCTGGTGGTCGATCAGCTTGAAGCGCTGGAGGATCATGCCGAGCGCAAGCGCGGCCTCGTGCATGGCAAAGCCGCGGCCGATGCAGGCGCGCTGGCCGTTGCCGAACGGCTTCCAGGCGTTGATCGGCCGTTTTGCCTCGGCCTCGCGGCTGAAATTCTCGGGATCGAACGCATCTGGATTCGGCCCCCACACAGAGGGATCGCGATGCAGCGCGGTCACCAGGATGGTGATGAAGGTGCTCTTGCGGAGCTTGTACTTGCCGCCGCCGATGGTCTCGTCCTGGAGCGGCGAGATGCCATAGGCCGGCGCCGGCGGCCACAGCCGCAGCGCCTCCTTCAGGATCTGCGTGATGTAGGTAAGCTGCGTCACCTGCTGGTAGGTCGGCTTCGCATTGACGTCGGGGCCGAACACCCGGTCGACCTCGTCATAGGCCTTCTTGAGAATGTCCGGATGCTTGAGCAGCGCATAGATCGTGCACGACAACAGGCCGCTGGTGGTCTCATGGCCCGCGATCAGGAACGTGTTGATCTGGTAGCGGATGTTGACGTCGTCGAGCTGCTCACCGGTCGACCGGTCGACGCCGGTCATCATCGCGGCCAGCATATCCTTCTTGTCGTCAATCGCATCCGCGCTCTTGCGCCGCTCGGCGATGATCTCGTCGACCATCTTGTTCATGAAGGCGACGTCCTCGCCCATGGTCTTACGCCGCTTCTGCATCCAGAGCTGCTCGAACGGCAGGCCGCGCGTCATCATGATGGTTTCGAGCGAGCGCACCAGCGACTCGACGAAGGGATGGTAGTCGCGCCGGTAGAATGAATTGAAGCGGTAGTCGAAGCCACACAGGCCGATCGTATCCAACGTCAGCGCCGTCATGTCGTGGACGACGTCGATCTCGTCCTCGGCGTTGAGCCGCTCCCATTTCTGGACGAGCTGCTCGGCGATGTCGACCATGCTGGGGTGATAGGACTGCATGGCGCGGTTGCCGAAAGGCTGGAGCAGGATGTTGTGGGCCTTGCTCCAGTTCGGCTCCCTGGTATCGGCGGTGAACAGGCCATCGCCGCCGACCGCGCGCACGCGCCGCAGCGCGCCGCGCACCGTCTTGTCGAACCGCTTCTCGTCGGAGAGCTCGTCGACGAGATCGTGGCCGGAGACGACCACGATCGGCGAGCCCATCATGTCGAGCCAGAAGATCGGACCGAGCTCCTTGGAAAGCCGCGTCAAATGCTGCACGGGCGCGGCGGAGTCCAGCGACAGCATGTTGCCGACCACCGGCTTGGTCGGCGGATGCGGGATCGGATCCAGACGGTTCTTCGATGACATTAAAAGTGCTTCCCCCTGCCACGATATTCTTTGCCGTCCTTGCGAGCGAAGCGAAGCAATCCAGAAATGTATCCGCCGTGACAGATCTGGATTGCTTCGTCGCTTCGCTCCTCGCAATGACGCGCTCGCAATGACGAATTAGCCAAATCGCCTTCTACGCCATTCGATCAGCTTGGCGCTGACCTCCTCCGGCTTCTCCTGCTGCGTCCAATGGCCGCTATCCTTCACCAGGTACTTTTCCAGATCCGATATCAGCTTCTCCATGCCATCAGCCGCCGACGGCGGCAGCACGGCGTCGTTCTCCGCCATGATCATCAATGACGGCACGCCGATATGGTGGTCGAGGCCCTTCGACCGCTCCCAGTTGCGTGTAAAATTGCGGTACCAGTTGATGCCGCCGGTAAAGCCTGTCTTTGTAAACGTATCGACGAACACCTTCTTCTCGTCGGCCGACAGGATCGGCGTGCGCGGATCGGCCTTGGCGTCGTAAGCCGCGATCATCTGCGGGAATGCCAGGTTGGTCTTCGACGAGGCACCGACGCCCGCGATCGGCGGCTCGTCTGCCTTTGCCGCCGGCCGCGCCAACGGCTTGCGCATGAAGGCGTCAAAGGTCTGCTCGACGCGGCTGCCAAAGATCCTGTCCGGTTCGCGCGCGGGGTCCTGGAACTGGACGATATACATCTGGTCGCCGAAGCGCTGGCGGAACAGCGCGATCGGGTCGATCGGCGCGCGGTCCCAATGCGGGGTGTTGACGCCGACGACGCCGGCAACGCGCGCGGGATGACGCAGCGGCATCTGCCAGACGACGAAGCCGCCCCAGTCGTGGCCAACGAAGATCGCCTTGTCGATGCCGAGATGATCGAGCAGCCCGACGAGATCGCCGGTCAAATGCTCCATGTCGTAGGCCTCGACCGGCTCGGGCCGGTCGGTCGCGCCATAACCCCGCTGGTCCGGCGCAATCACCCTTATGCCGGCCTCGCTCAGCGCCTTGATCTGGTGGCGCCAGGAGAAGGCGAGCTCGGGCCAGCCGTGGCACAGCACGACCGGCGGTTTGTCGCCGGCCGGGCCCGCCTCGTAATAGCCCATGCGGATTCCGTTCGTCGTCGCGAATTTGAGCGGCGGCATGTCAATCATCGTGAACTTCCTATTCCGCAGCTCCTTTGAGGTCGGCCGCGGGCGGCGCGTAGGCCGCCTCCAGCGCGGCGAACTCCTCCGGCAGCATGTCGCACATCACCTGCACATGCGGAATGATGTTGGCGCCGACGATGAAGCCGAAATCGAGCTGGTCGCGATAGCTCTGCACGGTGATGTTGAGC
>Ga0065165_1001213_pt1 | contig 29683 bp, 28 predicted proteins | sample AraplaMF_Cvi_mMF_FD_63813 | JGI IMG/M metagenome (GOLD analysis project Ga0065165, IMG submission 63813) | Arabidopsis root microbial communities from the University of North Carolina, USA - plate scrape MF_Cvi_mMF (version 2) (version 3) | ecosystem: Host-associated > Plants > Roots >... | reverse complement strand
GGTTCAAGCGGTATAATTACTGTATTCGTGAATTAATACTAATGAAAAAGATAATTCTTTCGACTTTATTCGTAGCCGCGTTAGCAGCGCCTTCTGTTGCTCAGGAAGTGCAGGACCTTGAGGTTCAGTACAACCCGAACTCTCTGAATCCTATTCCGGTGTACGAGCAACACTACAAGGTTCGTGTCTGGAGAAACGTGGATCTTAGAGAGAAGCAGAACAAGGGCTTCTTCGCCAAGAATGGTGAACTTAGTAAACTGATTGCCGATGCGGTAAGGTCAGGAGAATTAACAGACATTTATGCTAACGACTCTCTGACCACGAAAATCTCGAAGGAGGATTTCCTTGGCCGTCTGGTATCTGAGCAAGCTCAGACCTACCCAGCCTGGACACCTCAGCAAGATTTCTACACAGATGACATCGTTACATACAACGGTAAAAACTATCGTGCGCTTCGCGACAGCAGAGGTAAAACCCCTGGTGCTGATGGAACGGACGAAGATTGGTCAGCAACGACACAAGGCTCTGGTACAGAATATCTTGTAGCCGATATGAGCACAGTTCATATCCTTGAAGATATCATCTTCGACAGAAGAAGATCACGTCTGTACTACGATGTTCAAGGTCTTGAGATCATTATTCCAGGTGCAAAGACAACAACGGCTATCGATGTTTCTTTGGGCTGGTTCAAGTACAAGGATCTGGAAAAACTGTTCCGTAACAACATTCAGAAGGCTGTATGGTTTAACTGGCAGAACACTGCGCAGAACAAGAACTTTGCTGATGCTTTCCTGCTTCGTTTGTTCCACGGAACAATCTACAAGGTTCAGAATCCTGACGACGAAACATTGGATGACACCTACCGTGCTAACGGCAGACCGTACCGCGAAGGTGTTTGGGCTCGTGAGTGGACAGAAATGCAACTCATGGAAAAAGAGCACAACCTCTGGGAGTTCTAGTATTTGCCTTTGATATTTTTGAAGAAGGGAGACGAGAGTCTCCCTTTTTTGTTGTCAGAACCCTTCTTCGCCGAGGGTTACCCCGCCGTCGCGAAAGCTATCCCGCCGTCGCTGAAGCTATCCCACCGTCGCTAAAGCTATGGCGGGCGAAGGGCGGGCAAAGCAGGATTGACCCTCCTTCGCCAAGGCTACAGTAAGATTCTAAAGATAGATTAGAGCGATTAGCTGAGTAACTATTGTGGACCGGCGCTGTCTTCGGTATGTGAGGGCGCTGGTGTGGGGGAATCGTTATTTGTGAGGTCTGTTTCGGGTAGGGGTTGGGTTGGGCCTTCGGGTTTGATGAGCAGGGCCTTTTTGTGGCCTACTATTTTCTCCAGTTCGGCGAAGGGTGCGTCTTTGATTTTGCGGACGGAACGGAATTCGCGCAGAAGTTTATCAACGGTTTTCTGGCCGATGCCTTCGAGGCCTTCGAGTTCGGTTTTGAGGGCGCCTTTGCTACGCTTCTGGCGATGGAAGGTTATGGCAAAACGGTGCGCTTCGTCGCGGATGAATTGCAGTAACAAAAGACCTTGCGACTTTTTGTTGATGAGGAGCGGGAACGGATCTTCCGGATAATAGATTTCTTCGAGGCGTTTGGCGATACCGGCGATGGGTACTTTGCCATAGATGCCAAGTTCTTTTAACGCTTCGACAGCGCTACTGAGCTGGCCTTTTCCGCCGTCGACCATGATGAGGTCCGGCAGGGGTGTGTTTTCTTCGAGCAGGCGTTTGTAGCGGCGGCCTACGATTTCTTTCATGGAGGCGAAGTCGTTGGGCCCTTCTACAGTTTTGATGTTGAAGTGGCGGTAGCCTTTTTTATCGGGTTTGCCATCAACAAAACGCACCATGGATGCCACGGGCGTTGTACCCTGGAAGTTGGAGTTATCGAAGCACTCGATCACGTTAGGCAGTGTACGTAATTGTAAGTCTTTTTGCAGCACGGTAAGGACTTCTTTTTGCCGTGACTTTTTGCCTTCGCGAAGGATCTCTTTTTCCTTCTTCAGTTCCATGGCATTTTTCAACGACAGGTCTACCAGCTTTTTCTTATCGCCGATTTTGGGCACGGTGTTCTCGATGCCTTCTTCGAGTACGGTGATGGGAATGTTGCTGAGCAATACGGTGTTTTCGCTGTCTGCCTGGTTACGCATTTCGGCGGCGGCAAGGCTGAGTATGTCATCGTCGGACTCGTCGAGCTTCTTTTTTACCTCTACGGTTTTAGAGAAGATGATGGAGCCTTCTTTGATCTGCAAATAGTTTACGTAGGCGTATTCTTCCATGCTGAGGATAGAGAATACGTCGATGTCGGTGATGCTCTTGTTTACGACCAGCGATTTGCTCTGATAGCGTTCGAGTGTATCGAGTTTGTCTTTGTATAGCTGAGCACGTTCGAACTCCAGGTTGGCCGCGGCAGCTTTCATCTGTTCGGTGAAGTGCTGGTATACAATGCTGAGGTTTCCTTTGAGGATGTACCTGGCCTGGCTTATTTCTTCGAGGTAGGATTTTTCATCCTGCAGGCCTTCGCATGGACCTTTGCAGTTGCCGAGGTGATGTTCGAGGCATACTTTGAATTTCCTGTTTTCGACGTTGCTTTCGCTCAGGAGCAAGTTACACGTGCGTATGGTATAGAGCTTGCGTGTGAGTTCGAGTACGTTCTTCATGGCTACGACGCTGGAGAACGGGCCGAAGTACTCGCCCTGGTGTGGCAGGTATTTGCGTGTATATATGATGCGCGGGAAGCGCTCTTTCAGGATGCAGACGTATGGAAATGTTTTATCATCCTTCAGCAGGATGTTATACTTGGGCTGGTTCTGTTTGATGAAGTTGTTTTCGAGCAACAGGGCATCGAACTCCGAGTTAGCCACGGTGTATTCGATTCTACGGATTTCGGATACCAACTTATATGTTTTACGGTTTACACCGGCCAGTTTATTGAAGTAGCTGCTTACTCTTTTCTTTATGCTTTTGGCTTTGCCCACATAAATAAGCACGTCTTCGTCATCATAATACCGGTATATCCCCGGTGACTCGGGTAGCAGTTGAACGACTTCTCGCAGCCGGTCGTCATGCATAAGCATTAGTTGTTAGGATCCCACTCTTTATCATTCTCTGCAGCCTTGGGATTGTTTTCATCAGCCTGATGATATTGTTTGCAGTCCAGTGTCATGTCAAGGCCGCCTTCGGGTCTTTTAAAGAATCCCTTTTTGTATCCGGTTTCGGGATGGCGGTATACGCGTGTCATGTAGCCGTCCCAGATGGGGCGTGCCGACCGTCCACCTTGTCCGAAGTCCCATGAGGGGAAGTGTATGCTTCGTTCATCACCCCCTACCCATACGCCGGTTACGAGGTTGTGGGTGATGCCCATGTACCAACCGTCGGACGCGTCGTTTGTTGTTCCGGTTTTACCACCGATTTCGTTGTCTTTCCGCAGGTCGTAGCTCAAGCCCAGGGATGTACCACCGGATTCCTGAACGCCACCCTGCAGCATGTAGATCATTTTGAACGCTGTGCGCTCGTCCATAGCCTGCCGTGTCTTCGGGACGAAGTTTTCGATTACGTTCCCGTTCTTGTCTTCGATGCGGGTTATGTAGTATGGTTCGATGTGTATGCCGAGGTTTACGAAGCTACAGTATGCGGCCACCATTTCGTATAGCGATACGTTGCTGGTACCGAGGCATATTGACGGTACAGGATCCAGCGGGCTTTTGATGCCTAAACGTTTGGCGAAGTCTACTACGTTTTGCGGGCCAACACGCTGTACCATCTGCGCGGTGATGGAGTTTATGGAGCGGGACATCGCCTGACGCAGGTTCATGCGTTCGCCGCTTCCGCGTGTACCGTCGGAGTTATACGGGCTCCACGTTCCACCGGATACTTTAATGGTAGGCGATATGTCCAGCAGTTCGAGGCACGGCGAGTAACCGGCTTCTATGGCGGTTCCGTATACGAACGGTTTGAATGTTGAGCCGGGTTGACGTGTGCCCTGACGTACGTGGTCGTACTTAAAGAATTTGTGGTTGATGCCTCCTACCCATGCTTTTATGGCGCCGGTTGTGGGATCCATGGACATGAGGCCGGTTTGTAAGAACCGGTTATAGTACGCCAGTGAGTCCATATAGCTGAACAATGTGTCGCGCTCGCCTTTCCAGGTGAATACGGTCATCTGACGTTTGAGGTTGAGCATGATGTTTAACGAATCGGAGTCAGCACCGTAGCGGTCTACGAGTTTACGGTATATTTCGGAGCGTTTTATTTTCTTGGGTAGGAAGTCTTTCATCTCTACGCCATTGTCGTCGACCCAGGGATTTTTGCTCCGGGCTTTCCATTGCTTCTCGAATTCTTTCTGAAGCTTTGCCATTTTTTCGGCCATTGCTTCTTCGGCATACTGCTGCATGCGGCTGTCGATGGTGGTGTAGATTTTAAGACCTGATTCCCACAGGTCGTATCCGTGTTCTTTGCACCATGCGAGCAGATCGTTACGCAATACGTTACGGAAGTATGTAGCAGAGCCCTGGTTCTGGTTCTGCACGGCAAAGGTTAGTTCTATGGGGCGAAGGCGCATGGAGTCGTAGGCCGCCTTGCTGCTGATGTATCGGTGGTTATATAGTTTGAAGAGCACGTCGTTACGTTTAGTAAGCGCGTGGTCAGGATAACGTTTGGGGTTGTAGTATGTGGGGTTCTGCAGCATGCCCACGAGCACGGCTGCTTCCTGTACGTTGAGGCTATCGGGTTGTTTGTTGAAGTAGGTTTCGGCGGCTACCTTGATGCCATACGCGTTGCTGCTGAATTCACTTGTGTTGAGATACATGGTTATGATCTCCTCTTTGGTGAAGTTCTTTTCGAGGTGTATGGAGATTATCCACTCTTTTGTTTTCTGGATAATGCGTCGTGGAAGCTTGCCCATGCCGGCGAGGTGGCCGTCGAGCTCCGGGTTGATGGTGTATAGGTTCTTGGCGAGCTGTTGTGTTATGGTACTACCACCACCGGCATTGTTGAATGTCATTAACCCCCAGAGTACACGTGGGTATGCCCAGAAGTCCATGCCGGAGTGTTTGTAGAAGCGGTGATCTTCGGAGAGGAGGAGTGTGTTTACAAGGTCTTTGGACAGTTGGTCGTAGGTTACCTGGCTCCGGTTGTAGCGGAAGTAACGGCCGAGCGATACGCCATCGGCAGAGATGAGCTCTGACGATAGATCGTTTTCGGGGTTTTCGATGGCTTTGAGGCTGGGCATGCCGCCAAAAAGGCCGAAGAGATCAATGCTTACAGAGAAGATGTAAAGGGGAACTCCCAGCATTACGCAGAGGAACAGGATCCAGATTGCTTTGATTAGTTTTCTGAACCACGGTTTCTCAATGTTTAGAATGTCACTGACTTTCTGCCGGATAGTTTTTTTCGAAGAATTGGAGGTATTCATCAAGGCCCTTTGTTCTGTAAAAAATGTCGAAGTTGTCTTTAGTAATTACAAAACTATTGAAATTATAGTTTTTAAGCTCCGTCATGGCCGGAAGCTTTTCTTTAAATGTGTGAATGTAGCCAATGGCGGTGCTCACCCCGGGCAGGCCGGTTACAAAGGTCAGCGTGTACTGTTCGTTTAGTACCAGGTTGGTTGTTTGCAGTTTGAGGTCTGCGAAACTCTCTTTGTTCAGTTTTTCGAGTGCTGCCGCGGCAATATCGCTCAGGTTATCGCTACGTTTTAGCACCATCACGAAGTAATGGGCTTCTTCGAGCGAGCGAACGTATTGAATACCTCCCCGTTTTTCATTGGCTTTGAGTACTTCGCGCGAAGCGTCGAGGAGGGTCTGCGCATATTTGCCGAGGTCGGTGTTGGGGTTTTCTTTGGCGTACAAATCCAGCTGATACTGGTACTGGGCAACGTTTTCGGTTTTACCGACGATGAGGATGCTCAGCAGTTTAAGATTGGGTGTGAATGCGGTTTCGCCCATGGCGTTTGCCTCGGCTATTTTGGCACTTGCGCCGGCATAATCGCCTTGCTCGTAGAGGGTATACGCATCTTTATACACCAGTTTTTGCTGGTCGGCGGTTTGGCTCGCCTCCTGGAGGTAGTTGGGGTTAACGAGAATTTTGGCGTAGGTAGATTCGGGGTATTTCTGTTTCAGGATCGTGGCATAACGCTCGGATTCTGACGGGCTGATGTCTTTATAGATGAGCCATAGTTTGTAGAGTACTTCGGGCTCGTATTCGGTTTCGGGAAAGCGCTGCAGCAGTTTTTTGTAGGCCTCTACGGCGTTTTCGTTTTCGTGAAGTTTGAAGTAGTAGATATCGCCAAGTTTAAAGTAGGCTTCTTCGATTTTGGCAAGTGCTTCTTTTTTCTGCTCCGCGGTGCGGGGTATCTGTTTTTCGAGTTTGGCGAGTTCTGCCACAACAGGGTCAACGGCAGGGGCTTTTGCCCGTTCTGCTTCTTCTGCCTGTTGAGCTTTCCTGGCGGCTTCGGCTGTAGCGTTGGCCATGCTGTCTTTTTTTGCATTACCGGCATCGGCTCTCATAGACCGGCGCCAGTTGTCTTCGAGTGCGACATCTCCCCAGACGCGTTTGAATTCATTTTGTCCAACGGCCATGGCAGACATGTTGCCGAAGTACCAATCAACTTCTTCGTTGCCGGAGTTTTCGTTTTGAGTTTCATCGCCGGTAGCGAATAGCGGATTTTCGTTTGCGTCGATGTTAATACGGTTGCGCTGCTTTTTCTGTTTGGCGAGTTTTTTATCTTCGATGGCTTTGCGTGCCTGTACGGCAGAGTCTACACGGTGGCGCAGGGCTGCGGTATCGAGCGAGGCCATGGCGAGGAGGCTGTCCTGCCAGTGTATGGTGTTAAGGTGTTTTACGAATTCGTTCAGGATTTCGGCGCGTGTTTTAATGTCGGCGTATCCTTCATAATCTTTGGGCAGCGCGTTAATGGCGCTGTCGTAGTAGGCCTGGGAACGCTGGTAGTTCCGGAGGGTATCGTAATAGATTTCGCCGAGGCGTAAGTAGGCTTCGCCATCGATCTGACGGTTACGGCCTTCACGTACGGATTTATTGAGGTCTGTTATGGCACCGTTGATGTTTTTTTGCTTGAGTTCGAAGATGCCCATTTCGTAATAGATCTTGTCTTTGAACTCTTTGTTTTTAGAGTCTTTCAGCAGTTTACGAAATGATTTACGTGCGGTGTTAACACTTTTGCTGCGTGAGATTTCGGTTACCTGGGCCATGTACAGGCGTGCATAGAAATCTATTTCGTATTCAGGGTTCGTGGCGATACACTTTTTGTAGAAGTTGTAGGCTTCGGCATCGAACCCGAGTTTTTGGTATACCTGTCCTATTATAAAGTAAACGCGGCCGGGTTTGTCGCGCTTTTTAAGCATGGGTGCTACTTCAGACAGGTTTCTGACCATGTAGTCGAGGTTGCCCTGCATCTGGTAGAGGTATGCTTTTTCGAGGAGGAGGGTTTTCTTGTTGCTTTTATCCAGGTCTTCTTTCTGGAGAAAGTCGACGGCAGCCTGCGCATTGTTGTATTCCTGGTGTTCGGTAAAGGTATGAATGAGGCTTAGGATGGCGCGGTGGCGCGCTTCGGGGCTCTTGGCAATTTTATTGGTGTATTTAAAGGTGGTGATGGCATTGCCCCAGTCGAGGCTGTATAGTCGGGCTTTACCCACGAGTATGTAGCCATCGTCTACCCATTTGCTATTGGGATGGCGTTGTATGGATATGGAGGCCATTTTGATGGCTTCCTGAATTTCTTTGTCGTAGGTTTTGGCGAGTGCGGTATCGAGGGCAGGGTATAAACGGAGGACACGATTGTAGTCGTCTTTGTGACTATCCCAGATTGTTTTTTCGATTTTGGCTATTTCTTCGCGTGAGTAGTAGTAGCCGTTGTAGTGCGCGGTGGTATTGTGATAGGCTTTGCTGGTCCAGGTATTGCGGTCAGAGGAGCAACGGTTGAACAGCCCGGCGAGGGCTATGAGCAGAACTGTATAGCGGAGAAAGCTTTTCAAGCGGGTATTAATTTGTGATTCTAGAACGTAAAAAGATTGCTTTCAATATTGTTGCGCCGAAAAAACATTAAAGCCGTTATATACGAAACAACTGTACCATTTAACACGGGCAGAAGCCAAATTTACCGCCGAATTTGGTTCGATGCGGCAATCGGGCTTAATTTTGCTTGAAAAACGGGAATAATTTGAAACCGAAGAAGACATTATCAAACTGGCTAACGACACGTTATCAGCTGATTATCCGTAACGAGGAGAATTTTGCTGAGAAGACGAGTCTGGGTTTTACATATTCCAAGGTAATTCTGTTTTCGGTTATTTTATTCACAGGGTTGTTCATTTTGAGTCTTTTTATGTCCAAAACCATTCTTGCCAAATGGTTTGACCCGAAGCACGAGCAGATGGTGCTGAACCAGCAGTTGTTTGAGCTGGCGCAAAAGGTAGACTCGCTGGCGCTGGAGGTAGACCGTAAGGATCAGTTCATTGCCAGTTTTCAGCGGGTGCTGAGTGGTGATACGAGCAACTTTAAGGATCCAGCCAAGGCGTTGAAGGGTGAGGTGCAGCCGGTAACGAAGCCTGCCGACCTTCAGGCAACGCCGATTGATTCGGCTTTCCGTCGTGAATACGAAAAGTCGGATCAGTCCGTTATAGCACTGACGAATGTAAAATACCACGCTTTGGAGGAGACTTTCTTCTACTCGCCGTTGGCGGGCTTTGTATCGGATCGTTATGATGCGAAAAAGAATCACCTGGGCGTCGATATTGTAGCAAAACTGAATGAGCCGGTAAAATGTATTGCCGATGGAACGGTAATATTTTCATCGTGGACCCAGGACTCGGGTTATGTTATTATGGTACAACACCGTGGGAACCTAATCTCGTCTTATAAGCATAATGCCCAACTCTTGAAAAAAGTTGGTACCTTTGTCAACGGGGGCGATATAATCTCGATCGTTGGCAATAGTGGTGAGCTTACCAATGGCCCGCACCTTCATTTCGAGCTATGGTACAACGGCAACTCACTAAATCCTGAAGAATTTGTCACTTTTTAAAAACCAGAACGTCATGCTAACCTCAAAAGAACAAAAGCGTGCTGCCGAAGAGATTAGTAACTCAAGCAACACCATTGGTAAGGGTACTTACCTGGAAGGAAATATCGAGACTTACGGCAACATCCGGATAGAGGGAAAAATTACCGGTAATGTCAAGTCGAAATCAAAGGTAGCGCTAGGCCCCCAGTCGCATGTACAGGGTAACATTATTGCGCAGAACGCTGATATTGAGGGAGAGGTTAAGGGAAAGATTGAAGTTTCTGAGTTACTGGTATTGAAGGCGACAGCTGTAATCAACGGCGATATTTTTACCGGCAAGATGGTTGTGGAACCCGGTGCGATTTTTAACGGCACCTGTAAGATGGGATCTGTATTAAAAGACATTAAAATAGGCGAAAATGGCGCTCTCCGACTCCCGGAAACAGAAGCCAAAACAGTCTAAAGCTTATCTCCGCTACAGCAGTCTGGGTATCCAGCTGCTGGCTGCGATAGGTTTCTTTGGGTGGCTGGGGTATTGTCTTGACCGTTATCTGGAGATTCAGTTTCCCGCATTTATGCTGCTTTTCGGTTTTCTGGCGTTTGGCGGTATGCTTTACCAGATGTACCGTTCCATTAATCGCGATAACGCTTGATCCGTTTTCTGCTTTTACTTCTGGGTATCGCCCTGGTGGTGGTTCTGGGCAGTATGTTGGCGGTGCGATTGGGTGTACTGGCGGATCTCCCTTCTTTTTTTTATGAGACGACGATACTGGTTGTACTGTGTACGGCGGGGCTGTGTCGTTTTTTGACCCGACCGGCTCCACCAGACTTTTTTGTACAGCTATATTTATTGACGATGGTGGTTAAGCTGATGGGGTATGGCTGTTATATTTTTGTGGTGTTGTTTCTGGATCCCGCCGGAGGGCCTGCCAATGTGGTGTTTTTCTTACTGCTTTACGGGTTCTATACGCTTCTGGAAATCGTTTTTTTGCACCGTCGGATTTCTGGCCTATAAGTACATCACAGTTAGCGCGTAGAATTTCTCAAAACATTTTTTTCTGGCGGTATAATTAATACCTTTGCGGTCGGAATTCAAAAACCTCCGAAATAAGCCCAAATGAGCGCTTCCCCACGCATTTTGAGTCGATTTTCACTCCTCCTAGCAGTTGTTTTTCTTGCTTTTGCTACAATTTCCTTCGCCGGAAGCCAAGAGGAGCCAGTTCCCGCGTTTGACGAGCATGAAACCCCTGACCAAAAGGAGTTTGATGCAGCGGCTGTGATCCTTCACCACGTAGTAGATGACCACATCTGGCATCTATGGGAAGGCCATTCCGGTACGATATTCCTGCCGGTTATCGTTTATTCGTCAGAGCGCGGTCTGGAGACATTCTCGTCTCACCATTTCTATAATGATCACCACCAGATCATACCCTATAACGGGTATACGCTGGAGCATAATCACATTATGCTGAACGGTAAAGCGGTGCTTGACCTGTCGATCACGAAGAACGTTGCGATGCTTCTGATTACAGCGGTTGTGATGTTTATTATCCTGATGGCGGCTGCTAACGGCTACAAGAAAAATCGCGGTAAAGCTCCGAGTGGTATACAGTCGTTTATCGAGCCGATCATCATCTTCCTTCGTGACGAGGTTGTGAAGCCGAACCTTGGGGCTAAAACTGATAAGTACTTCCCTTACCTGCTTACGCTGTTCTTCTTTATATTAATTGGTAACATCCTTGGGCTATTGCCTGGTGCCGGTAACCTTACGGGAAACATCGCAGTTACTGTAACGCTGGCATTTCTGACGTTCCTGATCACGAATTTCAGTGGTAATAAGCAGTACTGGTCGCACATTCTGTGGACGCCGGGTGTTCCGCTTCCGCTTCGTATTGTGATTTTGCCGGTAGAAATTATCGGTATTTTCACGAAGCCTTTTTCGCTCACCGTTCGTTTGTTTGTGGCGATTACGGCAGGTCACATTGTATTGTTGAGTTTGATCTGTCTCACGTTTGTGTTCAAGAGCTATACTGTGGGTGTTGTATCCAGTGTGATCGTGTTATTCATTAACCTGATCGAGATTCTGGTAGCGGGTATTCAGGCGTATGTATTTACGCAGTTCACGGCGCTGTATATTGGTATGGCAGTAGCTGAGCACGATCACGACGATCATCATTAATAGAATTAAAGATATCCCTGTTCCGGGTTAACCGGATCAGGGTTTGTTTCACAATTAAATACTTCAAATTATGTCATTCGCACTTTTGTTGGACATCAGCCTTGCAATTTTGGGCGCTGGTATCGGTGCTGGTCTGGTAGCAATTGGCGCCGGTATCGGTATTGGTAAAATTGGTAGCTCAGCTATGGAGAGCATGGCACGTCAGCCTGAGGCTTCTGGAAAGATCCAGGGCGCTATGCTGATCATTGCGGCTCTTATTGAAGTTGCGGCGCTTTTCGCGCTTGTAATTTGCCTGCTGATTTCGTTCAGACAGTAAAACGACATTGAAACTTGCTCTTAGGCACTGGGCCGGAGCAAGTTTCTTTTTTTGAAAACAACATTCGACACTTACTAATACTATGGAACTTCTAACCCCCGGCACCGGCCTTATTCTTTGGCAGCTTATCGTTTTCGTGGCGTTATTCTTTCTGCTTTCCAAGCTGGCCTGGAAGCCTATTCTCAGCTCGCTGAAGGATCGTGAGAAATCGATACAAGACGCCCTCGATACTGCAGACCGCGCCAGACTGGAAATGTCGCAGCTTAAGGCAGACAACGAACGTCTTTTAAAGGAGGCCCGTGAGGAGCGTGACCGTATTCTTCGTGAAGCCCGCGAAGCTGCGAACCGTTTGAAAGACGATGCGCAGACGGAAGCGAAGAAGTCCGCAGACAAGATTATTGAAGACGCGCGTGCTGCGATCAACATCGAGAAGCAGGCTGCGTTGAAAGAAATCCGCATTCAGGTTGCGACCTTCTCGATTCAGGTAGCTGAGAAGCTTATCAAGAAGAATCTGGCAGACGACAAGGCCCAGAAGGATCTTGTGGAATCGTACATCAAAGATCTAAAGGTAAACTAAGCGATGACAGACTTTCGTGCCGCTTCGCGCTATGTAAAATCCCTATTGGGTCTGGCCATTGAAAAAGGGGCTTTGGATGCTGTTCACAGCGATATGGTTATGTTTTCGAAGATCGTAGACGGTAACCATGATTTTGCGCTGATGCTCCGCAATCCCATTATCTCGCACGACAAGAAACGTGATGTGCTGGAGAAGCTTTTCAAGGGTAAGGTTCACCCGCTTACGATGTCTATTCTTGACATCATTACGCGGAAGAATCGCGAGCCTCTGCTGCCTTCCATAGCGAAGGAATTTCACAACGCCTATAATGAATACAAGGGCGTAGGCAAAGCTACGGTGGTAACGGCTATTCCGTTGGACGCCAAGTTGCGTGCCGAGTTCGAGCAAATGGTAAAAAACCTGAGCGATAAAAAGCAGGTTGAACTTATCGAGTCGGTTGATCCTGACATGATCGGCGGATTTGTGCTCACGGTTGGCGATCGTCAGATCGATGCGTCAATCAAGAACAAATTGAAGGCTTTGCAAGTAAACTTTAGTCAGAATCCATACATCAAAGAATATTAATCTCTTATAATCATGGCAGAGATCAGACCAGAAGAAGTATCCGCGATTTTACGCGAACAGCTGTCGCAGTCGCGCACGGACGCCGAGCTTGAAGAAGTAGGAACCGTGTTAACCGTTGGTGACGGTGTTGCACGTATATATGGCCTTACCCAAGCACAAGCCGGTGAGTTGCTGGTGTTTGAAGATGGCCTTCAGGCGTTGGTACTTAACCTTGAAGAAGATAATGTTGGTGCCGTATTACTCGGCGACTATAAGAATATCCGCGAAGGCGCTACCGTAAAACGTACGGGTAAGATCGCCTCCGTAAAAGTAGGTGACGGTATGCTAGGCCGTGTTGTAAACACACTTGGTCAGCCTATCGATGGCAAAGGTCCTTTGACAGGTGACCTGTATGAGATGCCGCTTGAGCGTAAAGCTCCTGGCGTTATCTTCCGTCAGCCAGTAGCCGAGCCGCTGCAGACTGGTATCAAGGCGATCGACGCCATGATTCCTGTAGGCCGTGGTCAGCGTGAGCTTATCATCGGTGACCGTCAGACAGGTAAGACTGCTGTTGCGATCGATACGATCATCAACCAGAAAGAATTTTACGAAAAGGGCGAGCCTGTATTCTGTATCTATGTAGCGATTGGCCAAAAGGCTTCTACGGTAGCAGGTGTAGTTTCGTCGCTTGAAAAGGCAGGTGCTCTTCCCTATACGGTTATCGTATCGGCTTCAGCTTCTGATCCGGCTCCTATGCAGTTCTTTGCGCCTTTTACTGGTGCTGCTGTCGGTGAGTTCTTCCGTGATACCGGTCGTCCTGCACTGGTAGTATATGATGACCTTTCGAAGCAAGCTGTTGCTTACCGCGAAGTGTCTCTGCTGTTGAGAAGACCTCCCGGACGTGAGGCTTATCCTGGTGACGTGTTCTACCTCCACTCTCGTTTGCTGGAGCGGGCCGCGAAGATCATCGCTAACGATGAGATCGCCAAGAACATGAACGACCTTCCTGCGTCTCTGAAAGGCCTTGTGAAAGGTGGTGGATCGCTTACTGCGCTTCCGATCATTGAAACACAAGCCGGTGACGTATCGGCTTATATTCCTACGAACGTAATTTCGATTACTGACGGTCAGATCTTCCTTGAAACCAACCTCTTCAACTCCGGTATCCGTCCGGCCATCAACGTAGGTATCTCTGTATCGCGCGTGGGTGGTTCTGCACAGATCAAGTCTATGAAGAAGGTGGCGGGTACACTTAAACTTGACCAGGCTCAGTTCCGTGAGCTTGAAGCTTTCGCTAAGTTCGGTTCTGATCTTGACGCTGCTACAAAACTTACGATCGAGCGTGGTCGCCGTAATACTGAAATCCTGAAACAGGATCAGTTCGCGCCTGTGCCGGTAGAAGAGCAAGTGGCGATTATCACGGCATCAACCCGTGGTTTTATGGACCGTGTACCTGTAAACAAGGTGAAGGAATTCGAGAAGGAGTTCGGTGAATTGCTGCGCGCAAGCTACCGTGGTGTATTGGATAACTTCCGCAACGGTAAGTTTGAAGATGCTGACGTTGCTACCATTCGTAAAGTGGCAACTGACCTGTCGTCGAAGTATTAATTGAAGTATACTCCCCTGATCCTTCCCGTACACCGGGATCGGATCGGGAGGAGATTATATAACGTATTTAGCATACTAAGAAATGCCAAGCTTAAAAGAAGTAAAGAGCCGTATTCAATCCGTTATCAGCACGCAGCAGATTACCAAAGCCATGAAAATGGTGGCGGCTGCCAAGTTGCGGAAGTCGCAGGATCGTATTACACAACTGCGTCCGTATGCCGAGAAGCTGAATGCCATACTGAAGAATCTTTCATCGGCACAAACCGGTGAATCGGATGCATGGTACAGCGAAGTTCGCGCGGAGCAGAAGATACTTCTGATAGCGGTAAGCTCTGACCGTGGTCTTTGCGGGTCTTTTAACAGCAACGTTTTTAAAGGTGTGCTGCGTGTTATTGAAGAGAAGTACCCGACGCAATTTGCAAAGGGGAACGTTACCATTCTTACTGTTGGTAAGAAGGCCAGCGACTTCTTCGGCAAGCGTAAGTATTCTGTTAACGATAATCACTCTCATCTTTTCAGCAGCCTTACGTTCGCATCGGCCTCGGCTATCGGCGATTATGCCATGAGTGCTTTCCGCGAAGGTAAGTACGACAAGGTTGAAGTGATCTATAACGAATTCAAGAACGTAGCCACGCAGATTCTGCGTACGCAGCAGCTGTTGCCCATCGAACCTCCTACGGAAGATGCCAACGCTACGGCTAACCAGATCGACTACATTTACGAGCCGAATCAGGAAGACATCATTTCGGGCATTATCCCGAAATCGATCAACATCCAGATCTTTAAGGCGCTGCTGGATTCTAACGCATCTGAAAACGGTGCCCGTATGACAGCGATGGACAAGGCTACCGATAACGCGGGTGAGCTTTTGAAGGACCTGAAACTTACGTACAACCGTACACGTCAGGCTGCGATTACGAAGGAAATTCTCGAGATCGTGGGTGGTGCAGAAGCTCTCAAGGCTTCTTAAGCGCTCCGTTCTTACAACGATACCTGATAAAGTCTCCCATAACCCGGGAGACTTTTTTATTTTCGCATTATGCTGACTGCCGTGTACCGCTATGTGAATTTGTTGAGCCTTGATGTGGCGGTGGGCGCGGTTTGCAGTGCACTGTTTTTCTCAACGCTTCTGGGAGTGCAAATCCTACCCTACGGTCTTATATCGCTAGGGCTAACGGTCTGGATCATTTACACGTGTGATCATTTGCTGGATGCCCGCAAGGTGAAGGCCAGAGCCTCTACACGCCGCCACCTTTTTCATCAAGTTAACTACCGCTGGCTGGTGCGTTTGGTTATTGTAGCGATAGTTATCGACGCAGTTATCGTGGTGTTTGTTCGCAGACCGGTTTTTATTTCCGGGGTATTTCTGGCCGCCGGTGTAGCGGTTTATTTGCTGGTGCACCGGTATGCTCCGTTCTTTAAAGAGATGTTTATTGCGGCGTTGTATACGCTCGGTGTACTGTTGCCGTCGCTAGCGGTTACCGATATGCCCCGCGAGGCGTGGCCTGTATTAGTGGTTATTCAGTTTGCGTTGACAGCGTTGATAAACCTGTTGGTATTTTCATGGTTCGACCGTAGACGCGATGCCCGCGATGGCAGCGTTTCGTTTGTAACGCTTGCCGGAGACCGGGCTAGTCGGATCGTTATTTTCGGATTGTTTGCCGTGGTGTTCCAACTGGTGGCGTTTGCTGCGCCCGCAGCGGCTACGTATATGCTGGCTGCGATGAATGTCGTACTGCTGGTTATCTTCCTGAAACCGCGCTTCTTTGCCCGCCATGACCGGTTCCGGTTGCTGGGCGACGCAGTGTTCTTTATACCCCTGGTGTATTATCTGTTCTATGCCTAAGTCGCGGTTAAACGGATTTGATACCGTTGCCGGACTGTATGACGTGCTGGCGCGGCTGGTGTATGGAAAAAGCATACGGGACGCTCAATTGCATTTTTTGGGTCGAATTCCTGCCGGCGCAAATGTGCTGATTCTGGGTGGCGGTACGGGATGGCTGCTGCGGGCACTGCTGGACCAAAACGCTGATTGTACGGTTTGGTATGTTGAAGCATCGGCGAAGATGCTGGAGGCGTCGCGAAAAGCGGCCGGTGCCGACCAGGACCGCGTGCAGTTTGTTCATGGAACGGAACAGTCTATACCGACCGGGTTGGTAGTTGACGCAATTGTTACAAACTTTTATCTGGACCTGTTTGCGGAGGCGTCGCTGCCCCGGGTTGTGAAGCATTTACTGACATTTTTGCGGCATGGTGGTCTTTGGCTAGCGTGTGATTTTGTTAACACGGGTAAGATATGGCATCGGACGATGCTTACGATTATGATTTTGTTCTTTCGGATTACTGCTGGGATTGAGGCGAAGACGCTGGCGGATTGGCAGGGTGTGTTGTTGCGAAGTGGGGTGCGCGTGGTGGATTGGCAGGGGTTTTATCGCGGGTTTATTGTGAGTAGCGCTTATGACTACGCCCCGAATTAATGGATGATGAGGGTGTCTTTGCCGATTTGCTGGACGAGTTCTGCTTTTTCTTCCATCAGTTTAATAATGCGTCGAAGGTAGTCTATTTCTTTGCGGGACAGTTCGAGTTGCTGACGGTATTCGGAGGATTGCTCGATGAGTTGGCGGTAACGTTCGATTTCGGCCTCACTATTAGGGGTTCCCTCATCCTGAGGTGCTACATAGTACTGGAAGAAATTATGGTCTAAAACCTGCGAAATTTTGAGTAGAAGGCCGGTGTCAAGGTGCCGCTTTTTGAAGATGCGGTATACGTTTTGGCGGACGGTGCCCAATTCGTCGGCAAAATCGGTTAGTTTCATACGGCGATGATCAAAAACTTCTTTGATTTTCTGCCCAATTTCAACTGTAGCCATAGTCGTCGAAAAGATTACGTTTAGCTAAGGTACGTAAAATAATAGTTGACGTTTGGGGGATTTAGTATTCGGGATGTAACCAATAATTTTACAGACACGTAAATAGTAATAAACTTACGTAACCAAGTATGAGCTTTGTTGAGTTTACGTCTTCCTCTCCGTCGCTTAGCAGTACCCCAATGGTAAGACCCTTTTTTAAGGATGAATACGCCACCGTGGAATTGGATGATTCAATTCCCTGTGTAATTACGACCCTGGATGGTTTGCCGCGTTACAGCGAACATTACCAGCTTGTGCAACAGAAACGGCTGGAGCTGATGCAGCAGGAGATTAAAAATTATCCGAAGCTGCATATGCTGACGGATAGTCGTACAGCTGGTCCGGTGCTGGATGAGGATGTAATTCATTTCAGAAACAGCGTTATGCCGGAAATGGAGAAGGCAGGCGTTCGGTATCTCGCTATTGTTATGCCGAGTAACAAGTTTACCCAGCTTACGATAAAGGAAATGACGGAAGATGCGCGTGTGATGAACGTGCGGTATTTTTCATCGATGAGAGAGGCGCGGCACTGGTTGAGAAAGATGACAACAGCATGAATCAGCGCGTATTATTTGGCCGATGGGTTTTTGAGGCCTTTGGTTAGTTTTTCGATGGTTTCGGAGACACGTTTAAGGCGGGTTTCGGGTTTGATGGCGGTGGTGATCCAGACGATGTATTCTTTGCGGTTGGTATAGGAAAGCGTTTCGAAGAATGTCTTTGCTTTAACGTTGTGAGCTAGTAGTGTTGCGAGTTCTGCGGGGATTTCCAGGATACGTTCAGTTTTTTTTGTTGCGCGAGCTGGCGTTGGTGCTTTGCTTTGCCGTGTGATTTTAGGGACGCTTTCGGTTTTGCGGAAACGAAGGGCTGACCACGTCTGGTCAATGGCAATCAGGGAAACGGGAATGTAGCCTGCTTCTGTGAGTGTATCCCAGCCGGTGTCGCGAGAGATGTCGGTTTTGATTGTCCCGCTTTTTTTAGGGTAGCCAATCCAGAATACGGCGTCCTCTGCAGCGCTGTGAGTATACCTGTAATGTGTTTGTTGAGCTCTGCCTGTGTTGTAGCAAAGAGAACGGCGGCGTCATATTTTTTTCCGCGAGCAGCCTTTGTTTGCAGCCCTTCAAAATCATTTGTCAATGTTTCAGGCAGGTTTTTGATTAACACGTTTTGCTGTTCGGACAGTTTGAGTTTTGCTGCGAGTATCTTGTTCATCTTTTTGAGGTATTCTGCCTGGCAGCGCATGGTATGTGGCTCCAGGCTTTTGTTTCAGCGTATTTAAAGGTACTATACTGAACGGCGTTTTTATGCTGGCCCGAGCTGGAATATTATTCTGACAAATGGTTGTTCGTTATTGTTTTGTTATGGCAATAAATTATCTTGCGTAACGTTGTAGCGATTTTTCGCCAGACCCTGCGATTCTTTCGCCAAGAACCTGTATGAACCCTTAACCTATAGTTGGACTTAATTATATCTATGCAGGATCTTTTCAGGCATTTGCCAGCTGTTATTTATGAGTATGTGATTCACCCGGATGGTAAGCGGGAGTTCAGCTATATGAGTCCTGCAAGCGAGCCGATTCTTGGGTTAAGTGCCGATGCTGTTATGCGTGATGCGTCCTTGATGGATTCGATTGTACATCCGGAAGATTTGATTCATTTGCAGGAGACGTCGCGTGCGTGTGAAGAGAACGCAGCGGAGTGGAACTGGCAAGGGCGTTTTCAGGTTGCGGGTCGGGTTAAGTGGTGTGAAATCCGTTCCAGTCATGAGCTTCGTGATGACGGCGTGATTCTACGCCGTGGTCTTATTCAGGATATAACCATTCGTAAGGAAACTGCTAAAGAGAGTGAGCTTCGGTATCAGTCGCTTGTAGAGCGTTTGCCTATCGGTATAGTGATTCATCATCATGGCAAGCTTGTGTATGCGAATGCTCATGCTTATCATACTCTCGGTGCCCGTCGATCGGAAGATCTTATGGGCGTGGATGTATTGAACTTTGTATTGCCTGCCCAACGCGATCGTGTACAACGGCGCATCAAGGAGATAGAAGCCGGTATGCCGGTGCCTATGGTGGAGCAAAAGTATCTTCGGACTGATGGACAACTTGTCGATGTGGAGACAATGTCGTTCCCTTTCCGTTTTCGTGGAGAGCAATGCGTTCAAGTTGTATTTCGTGATATAACGGATCGTAAGCAGACGGAGGTTCGTATTAAAAAGAACGAGACGTTATTCTCGCAGCTTTTTGAGAATGTGCCCATGGCGGTTGTTATGCTGGACGATGCCGGCAAGGTACACCAGGTAAACTCGGGCTTTGAAGAGATGTTCGGTTACCTGATGAGTGAGTTGCGCGGTAAGAATCTGAATGATTTTATTGTGCCGGAGGAACTGCGTAACGAGGGGATCGATTTGAATAACCTGATTACGTCGCATAAGGTTGTAAGTCTTGAAACGATTCGTCGGCATAAGAACGGGCTGCTTGTAAATGTGATTCTTTATGGGGTTCCAGTGATGCTGGAGAATCAAACGATCAATATATACGGGGTGTATGTGGATATAACGGATCGTAAGAAAGTAGAAGAGGAACTGAAGATACGGAATGCCGAGCTTGACAATTTTGTGTATAAGGTTTCGCACGATCTGCGTGCGCCACTCTCGTCGATACTGGGTTTGGTGAATCTTGCGCGTTTGCCGGGTAATACCGATAACCCGATGGACTACATTGATATCATTGGTGGCAAGGTGGAGCACCTGGATCATTTTATCGGTGATGTACTGAGCCATTCGAAGAATCTGAAAATGGAGGTGACGATAAGCCGGGTAGATTTCCAAAACGTGATTGAGCGTACGTTCAACGATCTTAACTATCTGCAGGGCGCGAGTGAGATGAACCGCAATATTCGCATTGACGGTATAGACTTCTATAGCGATCCGTGGCGTGTTTCGGAGATTTTCCGCAATCTTATTTCGAATGCTATCAAGTACCGGCAGATGGCGGGCGTTACGTCTGAGATCAACATCAAGATTCACGTGGATCACATGCGGGCGGAGATCAGTTTTTCGGACAACGGTATCGGTATAGACAATTCTAACCTGACTAAGATATTCGAGATGTTTTACAGGGCCACCGAACAATCGGATGGATCGGGTATCGGGCTTTACATTGTGAAAAACGCGATCGACAAGCTTGGAGGGCAGATCAGCGTATCGAGCCGGCCGGGTCACGGCACGCGGTTCAGCATTGTGCTACCGAATCGCATTAATAATGTTATCACCAAAGTTTCTCCGCTTGTAGTTGAACAACGTTGAGGTTAGATTTGGGGCCAGTTTCGTGACCTTGAATCCATCCATGAAAATCGTTGAAGTCTCTACGCCCCAGCATGCCCGTGAATTTTTATTGTTGCCTGTAACGCTTTATAAGCACGAGCAGGCCTGGATCAGGCCGCTGGACAAGGACGTTGAGTCGGTTTTTGACCGGGAGCGCAACAAGGCGTTTCGCCACGGCGAGGCCACGCGCTGGATTCTTCTAAACGATGCCGGCCAGACGATTGGCCGTGTGGCGGCGTTTGTAAACGAGAAGATCGTTCATAAAGGAAATGACCAGCCTACGGGCGGTATGGGCTTTTTTGAATGCATTAACGACCAGCAAGCGGCGTTTATGCTTTTTGACCAGTGCAAGACCTGGTTGCAGGCACGCAAGATGGAGGCGATGGACGGCCCGATCAATTTTGGTAGCCGTGATCGCTGGTGGGGGCTTCTTATCGATGGCTTTGAGCGCGAACCCAATTATCAGTGTAATTACAATTTTCCATACTATCAGCAATTCTTTGAGGCGTATGGCTTCCAGGTATACTTCTATCAGTTAACGTATGGTCGCAGGGTGCTTGACCCGCTTTCTGAAAAGCTGGCGTATAAGGCCGACCTGGTAGCCAAGAATCCCGATTATAGCTTCCGCTACCTGGAGAAGGATGAGCTTGCCAAGCTGCCGGAATATCTACACGAAGTATATAACCAGTCGTGGGCCAATCGCTCTGAGAATCCCGAACTCACGCTGCAACAGGCTAAACTGCTGGTGAAGCAGATGAAGCCGATTATGGATAACAAATTGTTGTTCTTCGGGTTTTATAAAGGTAAGCCGATAGCGTTCTTCTTATCATTGCCGGAAATAAATCAGATTTTCAAGTATGTAAACGGTAATCTGAACCTGCTGGGTAAGCTGAAATTTCTATGGCATACGTTCCGTAAAACAAATCGTAAAGCGTTCGGTATTTTGTTCGGCGTTGTGCCAGACCATCAGGCGAAAGGTGTGGACGGTGCGATTATCATGGCTGCGCGCAAGGTTGTTCAGGAAACGTATATGCGTTACGACGAGTATGAGATGAACTGGATTGGTGATTTTAATCCGAAGATGATCAATGTAGTTGAGCAGGTGGGAGGGATTGTGGCCAAGCGCCATGCTACGTACCGTAAGCTGTTTGACCCGACGATGCCATTCCGCAGGGCGCCGATTCTGCGCTAGGGAACGATACTGTGAAGATTGAAGTTTTAGTATAACGCGACAAGAAAAAAGTATGAAATCGAAAACCGGAGTTCTATTGGTAAACCTGGGTACGCCCGACAGCCCCTCGGTTGGGAATGTGCGCTCGTATCTTTCTCAATTTCTGAACGATCCGCGAGTTATCGATATTTCCTGGCTGGCCCGTAAACTGCTGGTGAATTGTATTATTGTGCCTTTCCGTGCACCGAAGTCGGCCAAGATATACCAGAAGCTTTGGACAGATCAGGGTTCACCCCTGCTGTTTTACAGCGAGCGTGCAACGGAGTTGCTGGCGAAGGAACTGGGCGACGACTATGAGGTACACCTGGCTATGCGGTATAAGAACCCTTCTATTGCCAATGTACTCGAAACGATGCGCAAGCGTAACTATACACGCATTGTTGTTTTACCGATGTTCCCCCACTATGCATCAGCTTCGACAGGCTCGGCTATTGAAGAGGTTATGCGTGTGATGAGCAAGTGGTGGGTTATACCGGAAGTACGGTTTATAAGCCAGTATTACGATCACCCTACGTTTATCGACGCGTTTGCAGAACGTGGTAAGAAATACAACCTGGATGACTACGATCATGTGATGTTCTCATACCACGGCCTGCCTGAGCGCCAGGTAGACAAGGTATATCCCGATGGCAGCCAATGCTCAGACCACGATTGTGAAGATGAGATTACCGAAGAGAACAAGTATTGCTATAAAGCGACCAGCTATGCCACCTCGCGTTTGCTGGCTGAAAAACTGGGTATACCCAAGGAGAAATATACCGTATGTTTCCAGTCGCGCCTGGATCAGAAATGGCTGAAGCCTTTTTCGGATGATGTGGTGCGTGACTTGGCCAAGAAAGGCGCTAAACGAATTCTGGCGTTCTCGCCTGCGTTTACAGCCGATTGTTTAGAAACGGTTATCGAAATTGGTGATGAGTACCAGGAGATTTTCGAACACCATGGTGGTGAGAAGGTGCAGTTGGTGGAGAGTTTAAATGATCATCCGTTGTGGATAAAGTGTATGAAGGAGCTGGTATTGAACGCGTGAGATTTATACGATATATAGATTATGATTAGTAAAAGCCCCTGTTGCGGAACAGGGGCTTTTTATTTTGTTGTTGTGCTTGTCGGATGGGTACCGTTCTTCGATTGAAGAAATCGCCAGACTCTTTGAGCCTGCTTATGTTTTGATGGTTGTAACTCCCTGGTATTTAGAACTTCCGTAAAGCCGCCTATATAATGTAATTGATGCGACCAGTGCGAGTATGTTGCACGCTACGCCGATTGTATTCAACGCCAAGAATTCGACCGAGAGGTATCTCAGAAGCATCGTACAGGTGAGGTGAAGAAAGATACCGAGTCCAGCCAGTATGGACAAGAGTATATAGGCGTGTGACTGATACTCAACCAGTGCGCCGAGCAAATAGAGCCTGACGCAGATGAATACCAGCAGCGCGAATGAAAGAAGTGTTGGAATGAGATCTAATCCCTCTACCGTGAAGTCGACTCTGTTGGGAAACTGTGTGAAAAATAAAATGACGAGCGGGATGCACGTGATTGACAACAGGACAACGATGGCGTTATTGATGATTCTTGCCCGTTTAATATCGTTTCGGCTGGCGGTTTGCGAGATGGTTCGTATTATGGTTGCCGGAGACAGATCGGGGAATTGCGGACGCAGAGCATCTAACAATTGTTCTTTTGCGGTGTTATTATCCAGCGCTTGTTTTATGTTCTTCTGTAGTTCATTTTTCCGATGTTGGGTCACGGTAAATTTTTTATACGGAAGGTGCATCAGCTTAAATACGTACACGGTGAGGAAGAATTGTATGATTACTTCGGGTATTCGGGTAAAGATAAATTCCATACTTGTAAGCTCAGGCTGCACCAGGTAGAGCCAAGCCATTGAGGCAATCTGCTGAATGCCGGTGGCAAGTACATATGCCAGTATTTTATTTCTGAAGCTGTTTTGTAATACGGTTGCAAGCAGAATAAAAAGCATGTACGATATAAACGGCCAGGCGAAATACATGATGTATTGAAATGAATGTTGTTCTCCTATTCCATAGGTACGATTTAGCATAAAACGGAAAATGATCCAGGCCAGGGCTACCGCAGCGGCGGGTATTATGATGTCTAATACTTTGTTGGGTGGATTAATGACCTTGAGCACAAAGCTCCAGACGAATAGTGTTATAAAGGGGGCGAGGAAAAGTTCGGTTATATGGTTAGCGACGTAGTTGAGGTCCTGCCCGCGATAGAGAATACCTTCGAATAGATTGTACATGCCGCACAGACCGATGATAATTTCGGGAAGTGCCAGGGCGATAATTGTTTTTACACTGAGCTTGTCGTTGTGTATGAGTAGTTCGCGCATTGTGTATGGTACGGGAATGTTGTTCTTAATCGTTACGCTCGGGCTATTTTGATCACCGCGTTTACGAACCGGTCAAGATCCTGTGTGGAGGTATAGACGTGCGGCGTTACGCGTACGCCGCTGATGTTATCCCACTTGATGGCTACGGTATGAACCTGATGTTCGCTGAGCAGCTTGAGGGATACGATTTCGGGTTCCATACCTTCGATCGAGAAGTTGCCGAGCGCGCAAGCATATTCGGATTTGAGCGAGATATTGAGTTTGATGCGGGGATGTGAGACCAGTTTTTCGCACCAGTAGTTTTTGAGATAGCGAAGGCGGTCTTCTTTCCGCCGGGCTCCAATGGCATTGTGAAAGTCGATGGCCTGTACGATAGCTTGCTCCGCGGCAAAGGAGCGGGTACCGATTACTTCGAACTTTCGGATGTTGTCGCTTTGCGGTTTGTCGCTGGGTAACAGCGGCCACAGACCGGCGATGTTGCGCTGGGGTACGTATAGCATGCCTGTTCCGAACGGTGCGCACAACCACTTGTGAAGGCTGGTGCCGAGGTAGTCGGGGTTGAAATCGGTTATTCTATAGTCGAGGTGAGCAAAGGTATGTGCGGCATCTACAATGGAAATGATGTTGCGTCTACGCGCTTCTTCGCAGAGTTTTTTTACGGGCAGGATTTGTCCTGTCCAGTTTATCATGTGAGTGATGTGCCAGATTTTAGTGCGTCGTGTGGTGGCATCGACAAAGGCTTTAATGATAGCGTCATCATTTTCGATGGGTAGGTTGAAGCTGATCCAGTTTATTTTAATGCTTTCGCGCAGTTCGCGTTGTTTCCAGGCCTGGATCATGTTAGGATAGTCCTGGCGAGTCATTACAATTTCATCACCTTTGGCAAGGGTGAGTCCAAAGGCAACGTTGCCGAGTGCCTCTGTGGTGTTTCTGTTTATGGCGATTTCGTCGGCACTAGCGCCGGCGAGTGCTGCCAGCTTCTGACGTAGTGGTTCACGGCCTTTGTCGAGTATATGCCACATAAAGTGCGAGGGGCCTTCATTGCTATAGTGGTAGTATCGGTCTACGGCGTCTTGTACGACTTTGGGTTGTGGGCTAACACCACCGTTGTTGAGGTTCAGTATGGTGGGCGATACGGTGTAGGCCTGAGCGATGCGGGCCCAGAGTTCTTCGTCGTTGCTGACGGTTTCCGGCGATGATTGTCGGAGCGAGGTTAGCGCATCGGCTATGTCTTCGGCCAGGGCTTGTGTTGAAAGTGCGGAGAAGGAAAGTGCACCGGCTGCACCTATTGAACGACGGAAGAAGGATCGGCGGGATGTCATAACGTGTTTGGGTTAAGGGAATAGAAATGTACACAAATGCTCCATGCAAAACCGTCTTTTTTTGCACGCCAGATTTATAGTTCGTCGAGCATGTCTTTTAATTCGATTTCAAGGGCTTTGGTGCTGATGTAGATTTCGCTTAACGACAGGCCGAGTGAGAGCAACAGAAATACGAGGCTGAGTCCAAAGGTGCCGACGGCCGATACTTCGTATTCGAAGTAGAAGCACAGCATGGAAAGGACACAGAGGAAGAAGCTGGTTATGCCGGCACCTTGCATATGTTTGATGAGCATAAGGCGGCGACGCAAGTTTTTTATCTGTGCTTTGATGATGTCGCGATCTTCGTGAATCTGTTTGTATTTGGTATGCAGGCTTCGGATAAGTGTAGCCAGTGCCAGGAACCTATTGGTATAGGCGAGCATGAGCAGGGTGATGGCCGGGAAGAGAAGCGCGGGCGTGCCGATTGATATAGACATAACGTTGCTGAGGATTAACGTTTCAGGAGTTTTTCAATAGCTTCTACGGCGGTGTTGCGTCGTTGTTCGCGATCGCCACGAATTTCGACAAAGGGTACGGGTTGGTTGAGCATTTCCTGGCGGTAGAGCTGATACAGTTCTTCGCGCTTGCCGGGATGTTCACGTTGGGGATCTTCTTCCCACGGTATGTCTACGTAGGTTAACAGGTACAGGTCATACCGACGCTCGGCGATCTCGCGGAGGATTTCGGGATAAACGTTTCCGTACTTGAACTGACTCCAGATTTTGATTACATATAGGTTGGTGTCGCAAATGAGTACGCGGTTGGCATCGCGTTCGAATTCGTCTTCAAGGCGAAGTTGTCCGTGGGCTATAGTCAGTAGATCATGTTGCTGATAAGCCTGGCGGAGGTTATCGAGGTAACCGCGGGCGTATTCGGGTACCCAGGCCGTGGTGAAGCGATCTGCCAGGAACTGCGACAGGTCGGATTTTCCGGTGCATTCCGGACCAATTATAGCTACCCTGTTTACCTGTGGGCGTTCAAACGCATTCATTTCAAGAAGATTTATAAAGATTATTTGTAGATGAACAAAGATGTGCGGGTATGAGCGGGGATTTGGGTGTGGATGATGGCATTGGGGAAAATTATTACATCTGCAGGATGTCTGTCGTCAAGCGGTACGTTCAGACAACCGCTTTAGGGGCCGAAAATCGGTTATATTTTCTTAAAATTCGAATGATCCTTTACTTTCGTGTAATCATAGCATTGTGAATCGTAGAAAAGCATTAAAAAATATCGGATTGGGCGTGTCTGCCGGTCTGGTTCTTCCGGGGTTGTTGAATTCGTGTAAGAAGGAGGATGATCCTAAGCCGGAAATTGATTATCCGGGAAGTGTTGCCATTATTGGTGGTGGCGCGGCCGGGCTGTACGCAGCCCATATTCTTCAGGCAAAAGGTATTAGTGTAACGTTGTTCGAGGCTTCGAACCGTTTTGGCGGACGTGTGCGTTCGTTGTCAATGTACGATAAGCCTACGGCGTCGTTACTGTTTGATCCGGAGAATTTGCTTGGTTCAGATTATCCTACGGATTTAGGTGCCGACCGCATTTTCGGATCGGATTCGATTCTTGCCCGTATAATCGCGCAGCAGAATATTCCTTCGTTCGATGTTTCGTCGGTTGCATCGCCGTTCTATTCTCTGGATGGCAAGATGGTCGACAAGGCAACGGCAGAGGCAGACAGCGATTTCGCAGCAGCCCGTTCGTTCTTCGATAATTTTCATGGCTACCTGGGCGGCAACACTACGGTGGATCAAGCTATTCAGGCGGCGGGGCTTTCGCCGCGTGCGTATGGCATTGTGAATGCCTGGCTTGGCAATGCGCGGGGTACTAACAATACACGTTTGGGGGCTACTGGTGTAGCCGAAAGTTTACGCCTGCGGCAGCGTGATAACCATGAGCTTTTACTGACCCGGAACCCGATGGAAAACGCTTTACTGTCGCGTTTCAATGGTGTTACCGCCACGGCGCAATTGAATACGGTTATTCAGAGTATTGATTATAATGACGGTGTAACTATCACGTTAACGGGTACACGTCTGGCTAACGGTGCCAGCGAGACGTTTACAGCGCAATTCAGTAAGGTTATTGTTACGGTGCCGGTTTCGATTTTGAAGGCCGGTGATATTACGTTCAATCCTGCGTTGCCTTCCGAAAAGAAAACGGCGTTGGATCATATGGGCATGGATGCTTCGCTGCGCGTGTTCCTGGATTTCAAACAGAACTTCTGGGGCGCTTCGACAGACTATCTGTTGGGTGCTACAAACGGGCCGGAGTATTTCAATACGGGTATCGGTCGCAGTTCCAATGCAAAGACGCTTAGTGTTACGATTAATGGTTCGAAGGCTGAGGAGCTTTCACTATTGGGTAACGATGTGGTTCCGGCATTACTCAGCGAGCTCGATACCTATTACGACGGTAAGGCTACGCACAATGTACGCGTGAGTCCGGCCGGCAAAAAGATAGCGGTTATACAAGATTGGTCTAAGGAACCTTATATCCGTGGGGGTGCTTCGTACCTGCTGGCTTCAGGTGTTAACGATGATCGGATCGCGTTGGCTGCACCTCTCGAGAACCGGGTTTTCTTTGCCGGTGAGGCTACCGATACGGTAGGCGAAGCCGGTACGGTAAACGGTGCGTTGCTTTCGGCGGAGCGGGTAGCTCAGGAGGTCATCTCTTCGATTACGGGGTAAGGTGTTGCTGCCGGCCGTTGTTACAGCCGGGGTAACAATACTTCGCGGAAGAGGATCCAACAGCCCATGGCGAGGACGAACCAGCCGAATGCTTTGCGCAGGTGTCTGGCCGGAATGCGTCGTGAGATACGGTTGCCGATGAGGATGCCGACGACAGCGAGCGCAGTAATGGATAGCAGGAAGCTCCAGTCCATGGCATAATTCAGTACGTCGCCCAGGAAGCCCATGAGCGAGTTGATGGCAATGATGAACAGCGATGTACCTACGGCAGTTTTGAACGGCAGGCCGGTGAGCAATACGAGTGCGGGGATGATGAGAAACCCGCCGCCGGCCCCTACCAGCCCCGTCAACGAGCCGATGAGAATGCCCTGTATAATTACCAGGAATGTTTTGAACTGAGCGTTATCAGTAGTGCGTTCGCGTTGCTTGCGGATCATGGATATGGATGCGAGCACCATGAGTATTGCGAACAGCCCCAGTAACAGTACACGTTTGCTTAGTACGAAGCCCTCGGTTGTGAGGATGACCTCTGGTATGGCGGGCACGATCCACTTGCGTGTAATGAAGATGCTGACGATGGAAGGGATGCCGAACAGAAATCCGGTTCGTAGGTTTACGAGGTGTTCTTTATACTTGGGAACCGCTCCTACCAAACTGGTGATGCCGACGATGAACAACGAGTAGGCTGAGGCCATGACGGCATCGATATGAAAGAGATAGACCAGTATGGGGATGGAGAGGATGGAGCCGCCGCCACCAAGCATTCCGAGGATAAGCCCGATGGCGATTGAAGCGATATATCCAAAAGTTTCTATACCCATGTTGTTTGCCATGCAGGCATCTTCCGGGCACAAAAGGAATATTTTTTCGTCTAAAAAGAAAGTTACCGACTAGTTCGACCAGACCGATAGATTTTTAGAAAGGGCTCTTACAGGCGGTTGTATTCGACGATGAAGGCATCGGGGAACTTAGCCTTTAACTCATCGCGGAACTGTTCGGCCTTAGCCCGCGATGAGAATTTGCCCAGAATAAGGCCATAGTATTTTATACCGTTAATGACCTTGACCTGGACGGTAACGTCTTTCTTATAAGACTTCTTGAGGTTGTCGGAGAGGCGTATGAGGTTTACGAGTTCCTGGTATGTTCCAATCTGTACGCCGAAGCCTTTCGGTTCGTACCGATTGGCTTCGAATTCGTAGAACTCTTTTTCTTCTACGGTAACGTTATCGATTGTTTTCGCGGGGTCGCTTTGTTTACCATCGCCGGGGTCGAGTACTTCGAGTTTTACTTCGGCCACGCCTTTGTTGACGAAGCCGAGTTTTTCGGCGGCGGCGCGTGATACGTCTACGATTCTACCTTCAACCCATGGGCCACGGTCATTGATGGTTATTTCGACGGATTCGTTGTTGGCCACATTGGTTACACGCACCTTTGTTCCGAAGGGTAGTGTTTTGTGTGCACCTGTGAATTTGTGTTTTCTGTACTTCTCGCCGCTGGCGGTAGGGGCGCCATCGAATTTGTCTGCGTAGAAGGAAGCTTTTCCGGTTTGAACCTGCGCGTGAACGCTAACGATAGAAAAAGCGATTA
>Ga0065165_1001209_pt1 | contig 29779 bp, 22 predicted proteins | sample AraplaMF_Cvi_mMF_FD_63813 | JGI IMG/M metagenome (GOLD analysis project Ga0065165, IMG submission 63813) | Arabidopsis root microbial communities from the University of North Carolina, USA - plate scrape MF_Cvi_mMF (version 2) (version 3) | ecosystem: Host-associated > Plants > Roots >... | reverse complement strand
GATCATGCCGGGCGACAACGCCGAGCTGGACGTCGAGCTGATCACCCCGATCGCCATGGAAGAGAAGCTGCGCTTCGCCATCCGTGAAGGCGGCCGCACCGTCGGCGCCGGCGTCGTCGCCAAGATCGTCGAGTAGTCTCGAACGATCTAGCTTCGGCTGACAATGCGAAGGCCCCGGAGGAAACTCCGGGGCCTTTTGCTTTGGGGGACCGCCGCATTACGACACCTTAAGGTGACCCGGCCTCCGCCGCCCCCTAGCCTGGCCAAGGCCTCGCTCGGAGGCCCGACCGGGGCCTTGCATGCTGCACCGACGCGACCTCCTGCTGGCCGGCGCCGGCCTGGCCCTGACCCCCGCCGCGGCGTTCGCCGCCAAGCCCCTGGAGGCCGACAATCCGCTCGTCGACGCCTTCGTCAAGGAGCAGGGCTTCAACGGCGTGGTCATGCTGGGCCAGGCCGGCAAGCCGACCTACGCCCGCGCCTTCGGCCTGGCCGACATCGAGGCGGGCAAGCCGGCGAGCCTCGACACCGTCTACGGCATAGCCTCGATCTCCAAGTGGCTGACCGCGACGACGGTGCTGAAGCTGGTCGAGGCCGGCAAGCTGTCGCTGGACGCGCCGATCACCACCTGGCTGCCCGACTATCGCGCCGACACCGGCGCCAAGGTCACCCTGCGCCGGCTGCTGTCCAATTCCAGCGGCGTGCCCAACGGTTTCATGTCGGCGGCCAAGGCCGATCCGACGGTGCTGACCTTCGAATTGCCAGCGCGCGAAGCGGTCCGGCGTTATGCCGAGGGCGACCTGGCCTTCGAGCCGGGCGCGCGCTTCGACTACGCCATGACCAACTGGATGATCGTGACGGCGGTGATCGAGGCGGCGACCGGACGCGGCTACGCCGACGCCATGCGGACGATCACCCTGGACCCGCTGGGCCTGAAGGACACCGACGCCGGCCCCGCGGCGAAAGCCTCGCCCCGGCTGGCGGCCGGCTACGCCGCGGTCGCCCCGCCGCAGCGGCGACCCAACACGACCCTGTCGTTCATGACCGCCAGCGGCGGCTATCGCAGCACTGCCTCGGACCTGCTGAAGGCCGCGCACCGGATCTTCGACACGGGGTTCCTTTCGCCGGCCTCGCAGCAGGCGCTGCGGACCATCGAGGTCGCCAGCGACAGCTATGCCCTGGGCGGCCGGATCCGCACCCTGTGGGTGGACGGCAAGCCCTATCCGGCCGGCTGGGAGACCGGCAACACCGCCGGCTACCGCTCGGTGCTGGGGCACCGCTTCGACACCCGGACCAGCGTGGTGATCCTCAACAACACCAGCCTGTCGCAGAAGACCCTGGATCTGTTCGCCGACAAGCTGTTCGGCGCGGTGACACCGGCCTAGGCCGGTTCCCGGCCCCGCGAGAACACGTTATCCTGCTGCGAAACCGGGGGTGATCTGTTGATCCGCACCAAGCTCATCGTCCTGACCCTGGCGGGCGCCGGCCTCGCGGCCTGCCAGAGGACGCCCGATCCGCCGGCCTCCATCGCCCTGCCGCCGGGCCTGGGCGACCGCGTGCGGGTGCTGAGCGCCGACGCCATGGTGATCGACGGCAAGCACGTGCGCCTGGCCAACGCCTATGCGCCGCAGGGCGTGCCCGACGCCCGCTGCTGGGCCGAGGCCACGGCGGCCCAGACCACCCTGGCCTGGGTGCGGGCCAAGGTCAAAGACGCCCGCGACATCGCCGTCGAGCCGGCGGCGGGCTTCGACGAGTTCCATCGCCAGCTGGCGGTCGTCAAGCTGGACGGCGTCGACCTGGGCCAGGAGATGTACGAGGCCGGCTTGGCGGCGCGGCGCACCGACGGCCTGAACGGCCGCTTCGCCTGGTGCGAACCGATCAGCGGCAAGGCGGCGGGCGCGCCGACGGTCCATTCGTTGCTGGACTAGGGTCTGGACTCAACTGCCCCCATGGTTGTCATCCCGGCCGAAGCGAAGCGTAGGGCCGGGATGACAACGAAGGAGGGCGCGCTATCGAGCGCCACCGCCCCGCAGCCGATCCACCGGCGCCAGCGTCGCGCCCTCGGCCTCGCGCGGGGTGGTCATGCGTGACAGCTTGGGGGTCAGCCAGCGCTCGATGTCGTCGACGATCTCGTAGACCACCGGCACCAGCACCAGGGACAGCACGGTCGAGGTGATCAGGCCGCCGATCACCGCCACGGCCATCGGCTGGCGGAATTCCGAGCCGGTGCCGATGCCCAGGGCGGTGGGCAACATGCCGGCCATCATCGCCAGGGTGGTCATGACGATCGGCCGGGCCCGCTCGTGACAGGCGTCGAGGATGGCGTCGCGCTGGTCCATGCCGGCCCGCTCCTGCTCGATGGCGTACTCGACCAGCAGGATCGAGTTCTTGGCCGCCAGGCCCATCAGCATCAGGAAGCCGATCAGCGACGGCATCGACAGCGACTGGCCCGTGACCAGCAGGGCGAAGAACGCCCCGCCGATCGCCAGGGGCAGGGCCGACAGGATGGTGATCGGCTTGAAGAAGCTGCGGAACAGCAGCACCAGCACGCCGAACACCAGGCCGACCGCCGACAGCAGGGCGATGGCGAAGCCGGTGAACAGCTCGACAAACGCCTCCTGGTCACCGGCCGTGGCCGGGCCGACGCCGGGGGGGAGGTTCTTCATGGTCGGCAGCTTGCCCACATCGCCCATCGCCTGGCCCAGCTGGGCGCCGTTGGCCAGGTCGGCCTCGATGGTCACCTGCCGCTTGCGGGCGAAGCGGTCGATCTTGGCCGGGCCGGCCTGGAACGACAGGTCGGCGACCGTGTCGAGCCGGGTCGTGCCGCCGCCGGCCGTGGGGATGCGCAGGGCGCCCAGGGCGTCGAGGTCGGCGCGGGTCTCGGCCGGCAGGCGCACGCGGATCGGGATCCGCCGCTCGCCCTGGGTCATCTTGGCGACGTTGGCGTCGATGTCGCCGACCGTGGCCACTCGGGCGATGGCGGCGATGTCGGCGGCGCTGACGCCCAGGCGGGCGGCCTCGTCGGGCTTGGGCCGGATGACGATCTCGGGACCACTGGGCGGCGACGAGGGACGCGGATCGGCTACCGTGCCCAGCGACTGCATCTCGCGCTCGATCCGGGCGGCGGTGCGCTCCAGCAGCGGGCCGTCGTCAGAGATCAGGATGGTCTGGACCTCCGATGTGCCCCAGTCGCCCAGCAGGTTGACGCGGGCGTCGGGGATGTCGTGCAGGCCGTCGCGCACGGCCTGCTTGATCTGGGTCACCGTCATGTCGCGCTTGCCGTTCAGCACGATGGTGATCGTCGCGTCGCGGAGATCGGCGCCGCTCTGGCCGCCCCAGCCGCTGCCGATGTTCGAGCCGACCTGGGCGAAGACGTGGGCGGTCTCGGGGCGCTTGCGGAACATGGCGGTCACCGACTGGACGGTGCGCTCCATGTCGGCCGTGGTCGCTCCGGGCGGACCCTGGACCTTCAGGTAGTAGTAGTTGGCGTTGCCGGCCGGCTGGAAGGCCGTGGGTAGCAGGCCGGCCAGGGCGAACGAGCCGATCAGGATCACCGTGCCGATGACGATGCTGAGGAACCGGTGGTCCAGCGACCAGTCAAGCACGCCGCGATAGAAGCCCTCGAACTCGCGCCGGGGATGCGGGTCCTTCGACGGCTTGAGGAAATAGGCGGCCAGCAGCGGCGTCAGCAGGCGGGCGACCACCAGCGAGAACAGCACGGCCACGGCGACGGTCAGGCCGAATTCCTTGAAGAACTGGCCAGGGGTGCCGGGCATGTACGACACCGGCACGAACACCGCCACGATGGTGAAGGTGGTGGCCACGACCGCCAGGCCGATGGCGTCGGCCCCCTCCATCGCCGCCATAAACGGTCTCTGGCCCCGGGCCACGCGTTTCTCGATGTTCTCGATCTCGACCACGGCGTCGTCGACCAGGATGCCGATGACCAGGGTCAGGGCCAGCAGGGTCACGACGTTCAGCGAGAAGCCCATGATCGCCATGAAGGCGAAGGTCGGGATCAGCGACACCGGCATGGCGATGGCGGTGATCAGGGTGGCGCGCCATTCCCGCAGGAACAGGAACACCACCAGCGAGGCCAGCAGCATGCCTTCCAGCAGGGTGTGCTCGGTGGCCGCGAAGCTGGCGCGGGTCTCGTCGACGGTCGAGAAGATCTTCACGAACGTCACGCCCGGCTGCTTGGCCTCCAGGGCGTCGACGGCCTTCTTGACGCGGTCCTCGACGGCGACGTCGCTGGAGTCGCGGGTCTTCATCACCTGGAAGGCGACCACGGGCTTGCCGTCGAGCCGGGCGAAGCCGCGCTCCTCCTCCGCGCCCTGGCCGACCTGAGCCACGTCGGTCAGCTTGACGTAGCGGCCGCCGGCCACCGGGATGGTGATGGCGCGCAGCTGCTCGACCGTGGTGGCCGCGCCCAGCACCCGCAGGGTCTGCTCGCGGCCGCCGATCCTGGCGCGGCCGCCGGGGGCGTCGACGCTGAAGCTGGCCAGGGCCTGGTTCAGCTGCGGGGCGGTGACGCCGAAGCTGGCCATGCGGTCGGGGTCGATGATCACGTTGATCTCGCGATCGACGCCGCCGACCCGGGCCACCTGGGCCACGCCCTTCTCGCCCTGCAGGGCGCGGGTGACGCTGTCGTCGATGAACCACGACAGCTCGGTGGCGCTCATGTTCGGGGCCGAGACGGCGTAGGTGATGATCGGGGCGCTGGTGATCTCCAGGCGCTGGACGATCGGCTCGTCGACCTCCTTGGGCAGGACGGCGCGGGTCTGGTCGATCTTGGAGCGCACCTCGTCGGTGACCTTCTGCAGGTCCTCTCCGAGGTTGAACTCGATCGTGGTGGTCGAGGCGCCCTGGACCACCGACGAGCGGATGGTCTTGACGTTGGAGATGCTGGCCACCGCGTCCTCGACGGGGCGGGTGACCTGGGTCTCCATCTCGCCGGGCGCCGCGCCGCTCTGGGTGACCGTCACGGTCACGGCGGGGAACTCGACATTGGGGAACTGCTTGATGGGCAGGCCCATGTAGCAGCCGATCCCGGCGATGATCAGGGCGATGAACAGGACCGCGACGGGAATCGGGTTCTTGATCGCCCAGGCGGAGACGCGGAGCTCGCCGGTCTTGTGTTCGCCAGCCATCAGCGGGCCGCCTGCTGGATGGCGGCGACTGCGGGGCGGATCACGTCGCCGTCGGTGACGAACGAGGCGCCGCCCAGCACGATGCGGGTTCCGGCCGGCGGCCCCTGGACCAACTGGGCCCAGCCGCCGCCCTTCTGGCCGATCTTGACCGGCGTCTGGTGGGCGCGGTTGGCGCCGTCGACGGTCATCACGTACAGGCCGTCGGCCTCGTAGCGGATGGCGGTCTCCGGAATGGCGGTGACCGATGCGCCGGAGGCCCCGAACGTGGCGCGGCCGAAGCCGCCGGGCCGCAGGTCGGGACGGACGGGCAGGCGCACCCGCACCCTGCCCAGGCGGCTGGCGCTGTCGACCCGCGGGCTGACCAGGCGCACGACGCCCGACACCGACTGGCCGCCGGGCAGGCTGACCTGAACGGGCTGGCCCTCGCGCACGCCCGCCAGGTCCGCTTCGTTGACCTCGGCGTCCAGCTCGACCAGGCCGTCGCGGGCGATGGTGAACCAGGGGGTGGTCCCGCCGCCGGCGATCTGGCCCGGCTGGACGCCGCGCTGCAGGATCCGGCCGCCGACCGGGGCGGTGATGGTCATCCGCGAAACCCGGGTGCGCAGCTCGTTCAGCGCCGCCTCCTGGGCTTTGGCCTGGTAGCGGCGGGTCTCGATCTGCTCTTGGCTGAGCACGCCCTGGCCGTCCAGGCCGGCGACGCGCTTGGCCTCGGCCTGGGCCTGGGCGGTCAGGGCCGCCTGCTGGTCGACCTGGGCGCGCAGCAGGGTGGCGTCCAGCTGGGCCAGCGGCTGGCCGGCCCGGACCCAGTCGCCCTCGTCGGCATAGAGCCGGGCCACGCGGTAGCCGCTGAGCTCCGAGCCGACGGCGGCCTCCTCGCGCGAGACCAGCTGGCCCGAGGCCTCGACTCCGCCGCCCAGCGGCCGGGTCTCGACCGAGCCGACGCTGACGGCGCGGGCCTGGGCGGCGGCCGGCTTGGAGGCGTCCTTGTCCTTCTTGTCGCCGCAGGCGGTCAGGCCCGTCGAGGCGATCAGGATCATGGCGGCGAGCGCGGTGCGGGTCGTCATGGGGGAGGGTCTCATTTCGAGGAAACTTGGGCCGGAGCCGCGCCCTGCGCGACGTTTTGGGAAGAGACGGAAGCTGGCGACCAGCCGCCGCCCAGCGCCTTGTAGGTCTGGACGGCGTGCAGCAGGGCGTCGGTCCGCGCGCCGGTCAGGGCGGCGCGCGAGGCGCGCCAGGACTGTTCGGCCTGCAGGGTGGTGGTCAGGTCGATCAGGCCCAGGCCGTAGCCCTTGCGGTTGGCGTCGTAGGCGCGCTGGGCCCGGGCTTCGCCGGCGGTCAGCAGGTCGACGCGGCGCTGGTCGGCGGCCAGTTGCAGCATGGCGTTCTCGGCCTCGCCATAGGCGGTCTGCACCGTCTTCTCGTAGGCGATGGCGGCCTGCCGGGTGCGGGCGTTCTGGGCGTCGATGTCGGCCAGCAGGGCCGGGATGTTCAGCACCGGGATCGAGACATTGGCCCCGATGGTCCAGGTGGAGGTGGAGGTCGAACTCTTGCCGCTGCCTCCGCCGAAACTGGGCGACACGCTCTTGGACAGCCCGACACCGGGGGTGATGTTGAAGGTCGGCGGCAGCGCCAGCTCGTTGACCTTCAGCGTGCCGGAGGCCGAGGCCAGGCGGGCCCCCGCCTCGCGCACGTCCGGGCGGCGGCCCAGCAGGTCGCCGGGGATGGCGGCGGGCACGGGCGGGGCCAGGTCCAGCCTGGCGTCGACCGGCAGGCTGGCCAGCGGGTCGATCCCGCGTCCGACCAGGATCAGCAGGCTGCGGCGGGCCGCATCCAGCTGGGCCTCCAGGTTGGCGGCGCGGGCCTGGGTGTCGGCCAGGTCGGCCTCGGCGCGGTCGGCTTCGGAGGTGGCGACCAGGCCGGCATTGGCCTTCTTGACGGCGAAGTCGCGCAGCGAAGTGTTGATGCGCTCGGTCTGGCGGGCGTCGTCCAGCTGCACGGCCAGGCCGCGGGCCTCGAAATAGGACTGGGCGACGTTGGCGGCCAGCGAGGCGCGGGCCCCTTCATAGGCGAAGCGGGCGGCGGCGAAGTCGTTGTTGACCACGCCCAGGCCGGCCCGCTTGCGGCCGAACAGGTCCAGTTCCCAGCTGACGTCGAAGTTGGCGTTGTAGCTGTCGCTGTCGCCGCCCCGGGTGAAGGGGATGCCGCCGCTGGGAACGGTCTGGCTGAGGATCTTCGTGTGGGTGCGGCCGGCGTCGCCGGTCAGGGGCGTGCCGGGGATCCAGATCTGGCGCACCTGGCCCCGGCGCACGGCGCGAGCCTCGTCCAGCACCGCGGCGGCGGTGCGGGCGTCGGGGGCCTTGTCCAGCGCTGTCTCGATCAGGCTGGTCAGCTGCGGATCGTTGAAGCTGGTCCACCAGCGGTCGAGGTCCGCCTGGGTCGCACCGGCGGGCGTCTCGTAGGCGGCCGGCAGGCGGGTGTCGGGCGTCGGGCGCGGGGTGTTCACGCAGCCGGCCACGGCCAGGCCCGCCAGGCCCAGGGCCAGCATCGAGGCGCCGGATCGGGATGGCCGAGGGCGCCCGCGCTCTCCGGTCATGATCTCACTCATCAACAATCACCTGCAGGCGCGACCGAAAGGGGAGGACGGTCGGGATCGATTTCAACAGTGGGGCGGGGAAGCCGGCGACGACGGAAGGCCGGCGACGGCTCCGTAGACGTCGACGACCTGGTCCAGAAAGCGTTCGATGATCTGCCGCTCGCCGGATGACAGGGGGGCGATGACCGCGTCCAGCCCATCGATCATCGGCGCCAGCTGCGCGAAGGCCCGGTCGAGCGAGGCCGCCACCGGCACGACGCAGACCTTGCGCCGGTCGTGGGTCCGCCGCTCCCGGGCGACGTGGCCGGCCCGCTCCAGGCGATCGACGATCTGGGTGGCGGCCGCGGTCGTGACCTTCAGATGCTCGGCCAGCTGGCCGGGCGTCATCGGCCCGTTGTTCAGCAGGTGCTCCAGCGCCGCCATGTCGGTGACGTTGACGCCCAGGCTCTCGCCGATCTTGCGGCCGATCTGACGCGTCAGCATCGAGATGGTCTTCAGGCGCTGGCCGATCGGATCGCGGGGCGTGTGCGACACGCGCCATGCCTCTCGTGGGTCGGGATCGCCGGTCGTCATGGTTGTGATCTATATCGCTAAGCGGATTAATAGTCAAATTGCTTAGCGATATGTTCGGCCGCCATGAAGCGCCTGTCGCGCGCTCGATCGCCGGGAGGCTCATCGCCGAATCCCCAAGAACAACCGCCGCTCGACCCTCGCGACCGATCGGCGTTCGTTCAATTGGGGATGAAGGCGCCGAGATGGAAGGGCGGGACGTCATCGCAATTTTCTCTCCCGGCGGTTGATGGCGCGCGGCCCCTTCCGGGCGCCGCCGTTCGGTCTTCGGAGAGATGACGAACCAGGGGCCGGGTTTTGCGACACCGGCGCGGCGATTATTTTCACTGACCGGACCGCCCGGACCTCGGCTGCGCCTCGTTCACCGGCGACCCTCTGGGCCGGTCTGGCGGCGTGCCGGCAGAGCGTCTGTGCGAAATCGGCGAAGGCGTAATCCCTCACCCTCCCACCGCTGCGCGGCGGGCCCCGCCCTCTCCCTCCGGGAGAGGGAGAATTACCGCGAAAACAATCCCGTCAGCAGCGGCCGGGCGAACAGCCTGGCCGCTTCGTCGTGTTCCAGGCCGGGGACCCAGATCCCCAAGGACGCCGCCGCATTGAGCATCGAATTGATCATGTGGGCCGCGATCATCGGGTCCGCCGCCCGGATCGAGCCCTCGGCCACGCCGTCGGAGATGATCGCCGCGAAGCGCTCCGAGCCGCGATTGTAGCCCTGGGCCATCTCGTGGCGGATCTCGATCGGCAGGGCGCCCATCGACGAGGCGCGCAGCAGCGGTCCGTGGTCCGACAGCTGGTAGGCGACCAGGGCCGCGGTCGCCGACGACAGCTGCTCCCAGCTGTCCCCGGCCAGGGCGCGGGCGTCGGCCTGGGCCTTGCGGGTGACGGCGAAGGTGCGCTCGAAGCACTCGACCACCAGGGCGTCCTTGTCCTCGTGGTGGTGGTAGAACGAGCCCTTGGTGACGTTCAGCTGGGCCGAGATGTCCTCGACAGAGGCCCCGCGATAGCCGCGCTGGTTGATCAGCCGGGTGGCGGCGACCAGGAAGGTCTCGCGCCATTCCTGGCCGTCGGGCGACTGCGGCGTCGGGTCGGGCAGGGCCACCGGCGCCCAGGCGGCGTGGCCGCCGGCGCCCTTCGGGGCCAGGCCGTTGACCAGGATGTCGTACATCTTGTCGCGCACGCGGCCATAGTCGTCGACGTCGTAGCGGCGCAGCCACGAGCCCGACCAGAACACCTGCTCCAGCAGCAGGTGGGTGCGGGCGTTGCGGTCGCGCTTGTCCAGGTGGTCGAACTCGGGACCCTCGAAGAAGCCGCGCACCCGGCGGAACAGGTCGTTGAACGCCCCTTGCACCGAGCCGCGCAGCGGCTCCTTCAGGGCCCGCATCTCGGTGAAGCTGGTCAGGGGCGCGGCCTCGCCCAGGCGCACCCGGCGGTTCAGGTCCAGATGGAGGTCGAGGAATTTCAGCAGGCGGCCGGGGGCGTCGGGCGCCTTGGCGGCCTCGGTGACCAGGGCGTCGAAGCGCTCCAGGCCGCGCATGAAGCAGGCGGCGGCTAGGTCGTCCTTCTTGCGGTAGTAGTAGGTGACGCTGGTGGTGATCAGCCCGACCTTGGCGGCGACGTCGGCCAGGGTCATGCCCTTTACGCCCTGGCGGTTCAGGATCGCCGTGGCCGCGGCGAGGATCGCCTCTTTCTTCTTCGTGTACCGCTCGGTGGCGGGGCTTGCGATCCGGCCGTCGTCCATAAGTCGCCCCCCTTGTTGGCGGCCCGTGCGCGAGTCCCTTGGACCCGTGGGTCCAGATTTAGGAAGCCCGGCCTTCACGACAAGGCGGGCGGCGCGCTTGGTCGCCGCTTTCGTGCGCGCGGAATCTTGCAGCCGTGTTGCGCGATTGAGGCGACGGCGTGGTTCGAAGGCCCAGGACGTCTGGGAGCGTCCGTTGGCGGCGGCCTGTCGCGCAAGTGCTTGCCCATCTCCGCTCCCTCGTTTTCAATCGATATGCGCCTGATCGGGGCGAAGGCCGTGTTGCGACATGCGGCCTCTTCGATCGTCGCCAAGAACAGCACGCCGGCTCCTTGGGAGCGGCCGCAGGAGGGATACCGTCTTGAGCACGCCTGAAGCCGTGGGTCTGTCGTCCGACCGACTGAAGCGCATCGGCGCCTTCATCCAGGAGCGCTACGTGGCGCCCGGAAAGCTGCCCTGCGCCCTGGTCCAGGTGTGGCGTCGCGGCCAGCTGGCGCACACGACGATCTTGGGCGCGGCCGACAAGGAGCGCGGGCTGCCGCTGCAGGCCGACAGCCTGTTCCGCATCTATTCGATGACCAAGCCGATCACCTCGATCGCCTTCATGATGCTGGTCGAGGAGGGCAAGGTGGCGCTGGACGATCCGGTGCACCGGTTCATCCCGTCGTGGAAGACGCTGGGCGTGTTCCAGGCCGGCGTGGCGGGCGCGTTCCTGACCCAGCCGGTCGACCAGCCGATGCGGATCATCGACCTGCTGCGCCATACCAGCGGCCTGACCTACGGCTTCCAGCAGCGCTCCAACGTCGACGCCGCCTATCGCAAGCTGAAGCTGGACGGGGTCGACAGCGAGGGCGGGCTGGAGGGCTTCGTCGAGGCCCTGGGAACCGTGCCGCTGGAATTCTCGCCGGGCCAGGCCTGGAACTATTCGGTGGCCACCGACGTGCTGGGCTACCTGGTGCAGGCGATCTCGGGCCAGCCGTTCGACCTGTTCCTGAAGGAGAGGATCTTTGATCCGCTGAAGATGACCGACACCGGCTTCTTCGTGCCCGACGACCAGCGCCATCGCTTCACCGCCTGCTACACCCTCAATCCCAGGGGCGAGGTGGTGCTGCAGGACGATCCGACCACCAGCCGCTACCTGTCCGAGCCGTCGGTGAAGTCCGGCGGCGGCGGCCTGGTCTCGACCGCGGACGACTACATGCGGTTCTGCCGCATGCTGCTGAACGGCGGCGAACTGGACGGAGCGCGGATCGTCAGCCCCAAGACCCTGAAGCTGATGACCATGAACCACCTGCCGGGCGGGCGGGAACTGACCCAGATGTCCAAGTCGCTGTTCAGCGAGGCGGTGTTCGAGGGCCTGGGCTTCGGCCTCGGCTTCGCCATGACGGTGGACCAGGCGCGGACGAAGAACCTAGGCTCGCTGGGCGAATATTTCTGGGGCGGCATGGCGTCCACCGCCTTCTGGATCGATCCGGTCGAGGACCTGGCGGTGGTGTTCATGACCCAGCTGATCCCGTCCTCGGCCTATCCGATCCGGCGCGAGCTGCGGACGCTGGTCTATGCGGCGCTGACGGAGAGCAACGCTTAGTCGGGGACAGGCCTTGCAAGAAAACGGCGCGGGAGGGGGCTCCCGCGCCGAGTGCGCTTCACCTAGTCGACACGCCGGAACGGCGCGCCGCGTGCGCGTCAGGGGCGGGCTTCGAAGACGGGGGACGCGTGCAAGCCGCGCCCCGAAGCCCTTCTCTCACGCGTACGCTCTCGACAGTCGGACCTCATGCCGGAGGCTCCGCGACGGCGGCGGGCGCTCGGCTCGGCGGCTTCCCCCCGCCCCGCACGGATTGGCTCCGGCTGAAACTTAGGTTTTCGAATTTCAAGTATGAGTTCGGCGGCGTCAATGGCTGGGCGCCTAAATTTCCGGCGCCGTTACGGACCTCTGGACTTCGGCGGCGGGTCGTGCAGGGTTTGCTTCAAACAATCGTTCAAACGCAAGAACGCCAACCTAGGGGTGGAGCACGCCATGGCCGCGATCAACAACGTCACGGATCTGACCGTCGAGGGCGACATCGGGGTCGTCACGCTCGACTCGCCGCCGGTCAACGCCCTGTCGGCCGCCGTGCGCGAGGGGCTGAAGGGCGCGTTCGAGCAGGCGATCGCCGACCCGGCGGTCAAGGCCATCGTGCTGATCTGCGCGGGCAAGACCTTCATCGCCGGCGCCGACATCACCGAGTTCGGCAAGGCCATGACCGGGCCGTCGCTGCAGGATGTGCAGAACACCATCGAGAACTCTCCCAAGCCGGTGGTCGCCGCGATCCACGGCACGGTGCTGGGCGGCGGGCTGGAGGTGGCGCTGGTGGCCCACTACCGCGTCGCCGTGCCCTCGGCCAAGGCGGGCCTACCGGAGGTGAACATCGGCCTGCTGCCTGGAGCCGGCGGCACCCAGCGCCTGCCGCGCGTCGTCGGCGTCGAGAAGGCGCTGGAAATGGTCACCACCGGCCAGCACGTGCCGGCCAAGGCGGCGCTGGCCATGGGCCTGTTCGACTCGATCGTCGAGGAGGGCGCGCTGCGCGACGGGGCCATCGCCTTCGCCCGCGTGGTGCTGGCCGAGGATAAGCCCCTGACCCGTATCCGCGACCAGAACGCCAAGGTCGAGGCGGCGCGCGGCAAGCCTGAGATCTTCAGCGAATTCCGGGCGGCCAACGCCCGCAAGTTCCGCGGCTTCCTGGCTCCGGAGAGCAACATCAAGTGCATCGAGGCGGCGGTGAACCTGCCGTTCGACGAGGGGCTGAAGGAAGAGCGGCGCCTGTTCATGGAACTGATGACCGGCAGCCAGTCGGCCGCCCAGCGCCATGTGTTCTTCGCCGAGCGCCAGGCCGCCAAGATCCCCGACGTGCCGGACGACACCCCGATCCTACCGGTCCGGAAGGTGGGCGTGATCGGCGCCGGCACCATGGGCGGCGGCATCTCGATGAACTTCCTCAACGCCGGCGTCCCGGTGACGATCATCGAGGCCAAGCCGGAGAACCTGGACCGCGGCGTGGGGGTAATCCGCAAGAACTATGAGAACACCGCCAAAAAGGGCCGCCTGACCCAGGACGACGTCGAAAAGCGCATGGCGCTGCTGACCCCGTCGATGAACCTGGAGGACCTGGCCGATTGCGACCTGATCATCGAGGCCGTGTTCGAGCTGATGGAGATCAAGCAGGAGGTGTTCGGCAAGCTGGACAAGATCGCCAAGCCCGGCGCGATCCTGGCCTCCAACACCTCGTATCTGGACATCGACGTGATCGCCGCCGCGACGTCGCGTCCGGAGAGCGTGATCGGCCTGCACTTCTTCTCGCCGGCCAACGTGATGCGGCTGCTGGAGATCGTGCGCGGGGCCAAGACCGACAGGTCGGTGATCGCCACCGCGATGCAGGTCGGCAAGAAGATCGGCAAGGTCGCGGTTCTGGTCGGCAACTGCCACGGCTTCGTCGGCAACCGCATGCTGGCCCAGCGCCAGCGCGAGGCCCAGAAGCTGATCCTGGAAGGGGCCATGCCCTGGGACGTCGACCGCGTGCTTTACGACTTCGGCCTGCCGATGGGGCCATTCGCGATGAGCGACCTGGCCGGCCTCGACATCGGCTGGGACCCGGCCAAGACCAGCTCGTCCACCGTCCGCGAAGTGCTGTGCGAGATGGACCGCCGGGGCCAGAAGAACGGCAAGGGCTTCTATGACTATGACGAGAACCGCGTCGCCCGGCCGAGCAAGGAGGTCGAGCAGGTGATCCTGGACTTCGCCGAGAAGCACCAGATCCAGCGCCGCGAGATCGGCGACCAGGAGATCCTGGAGCGCTGCCTCTACCCGATGGTCAACGAGGGGGCCAAGATCCTGGAGGAGGGCAAGGCGATCCGGGCGTCGGACATCGATACGGTCTGGATCAACGGCTACGGCTGGCCGGTCTATACCGGCGGTCCGATGTTCTGGGGCGAGCTGGTGGGGCTGGACAAGGTGCTGGCGGGGATGAAGGCGTTCCAGGAAAAGCTCGGCGACGACTTCAAGCCCTCGGCCCTGCTGGAGCGGCTGGTCGCCGAGGGCAAGGGGTTCAAGGAGGCTTGATCCCGCCCGAGGCTTTCCCGTTGTCATCCCGGGCGAAGCGCAGCGAAGACCCGGGATCCAGGGGCCGTGCGCACCGCCCCTGGATCCCGGACAGCCTCTGCGAGGCTTCCGGGATGACAACCGTTTTTGCGTGATGCGGATGTGTTCGCCATGACCTCGATCCAATCCATGATCACCGCCGACTACGGCGTGATGGGCGACATCCTGCGCCAGCGGGCCGCCGAGGCCCCCGGCCATCCCGCCGTGATCATGGAAACCGGCGAGGCGGCGACCTACGCCCAGTTCGACGCCCTGGCCGACCGGGTCGCCGCCGCCCTGCAGCGCGACGGGATCGCCCCGGGCGAGGCCGTCGCCGTCTGCGCCCTGTCGTCCATTCCCTACGCGGCCCTGTTCCTGGGCGCCCTGCGAGCCGGCGTGGCGGTCGCGCCGCTGGCCCCGTCCTCGACGCCCGAAGCCATCGCCGGCATGGTCGCCGATTGCGGGGCGCGGCTGGTCTTCATGGACGCCGGCGTGGCCGAGGCCCAGCAGGCCGCCCCGATCGCCGTGCGCTCCATCGCCCTGGACGGAGCCGAGTTCGCCGAGGCCTTCGACGCCTGGCTGGCCCCCGTCGGCGCGGTCCCGGCCGCCGTGGCCATCGCCCCCGAGGCCCCTTTCAACATCATCTATTCCAGCGGCACCACCGGAGCCCCCAAGGGCATCGTCCAGTCGCACGGCATGCGCTGGAAGCACGTGTTCCGCGGCGACGCGGTCGGCTATGGGCCCGAGGCCGTCACCCTGCTGTCGACCCCGCTGTATTCCAACACCACCCTGGTCTGCTTCTTCCCGACCCTGGCGGGCGGCGGGACGGTGGTGCTGATGCGGAAGTTCGACGCCGGCCGCTATCTGGCGCTGGCCCAGCAGCACCGCATGACCCACACCATGCTGGTGCCGGTGCAGTATCGCCGGCTGATGGACCGGCCCGACTTCGGCGACTTCGACCTGTCGTCGACCCACCTGAAGTTCTGCACCAGCGCCCCGTTCGCGGCCGCGCTGAAGGCCGACGTGCTGGAGCGCTGGCCGGGCGGGCTGGTCGAGTACTTCGGCATGACCGAGGGCGGCGGCACCTGCATCCTGATGGCCCACGAGCATCCGGACAAGCTGCACACCGTGGGCCGCCCCGCGCCCGGCCACGACATCCGGCTGATCGACGAGGACGGGGTCCAGGTCGGACCCGGCGTGGTCGGCGAGATCGTCGGCCGTTCGGAAGGCATGATGAACGGCTATCACGGCCAGCCGGGCAAGACCGCCGAGGCGACCTGGATCTCGCCCGAGGGCTGGGCCTTCATCCGCACCGGCGACGTCGGCCGGTTCGACGAGGACGGCTTCCTGACCCTGATGGACCGCAAGAAGGACATGATCATCAGCGGCGGCTTCAACATCTATCCCAGCGACATCGAGGCCCAGATCGTCCAGCACCCCGACGTGGTCGAGGCGGCGGTGGTCGGCGTGCCGTCCGACGCCTGGGGCGAATCGCCGGTGGCCTTCGTGGCGGTCAAGCCTGATGCGCGAATTGACGCGGAAGGGTTGAGAAGCTGGGTCAATACGCGCCTTGGTAAGACCCAGAGGCTGGTCGACCTGAAACTGGTGGAATCCCTGCCCCGCAGCCATATCGGCAAGGTCCTCAAGCGCGACCTGCGCGACAATTGGACGGCTTCTGCCTAGGTCGAAGATTCCGGCCACATTTTTGCCGCGACGGCGCGCCGCATCCGGGGCCGGCGAGTCACTCGATACGTTCTCTTAACCATAGCGGCGCTGTCGTGTGACGGCGCTGGATTGTTCGGAAGCGACGTGTCTGATGCAAGCCCTCCCCAAAGTGTCGCCGGAAGCCCGCAAGCAGGCCCAGGCCGAGGCGGCCCTGGCCGCCGCCGGCGTCCCGCTGGACTTCGCGGCCGTGGAGAAGGTGCTGCGACAGGGCCTGACGCCCGGCCTTGACGCCCGGCTGGCCGACCGCTTCGACCGTCCCACCGCCGTCCGCGCCGTCTCCACCCGAGTGGCCGCCCTGACCGCCGCCCTGGTCGCCCTGGGCGTCCGCCGCGGCGGCGTCTGCATCGTTCCGGCCCTGGCCTCGGCCGCCACCCTGGAGGCCATCGCCGGCGCCGGCCTGCGGCCCTGGCTGGTCGACGTGGATCCCTGCAGCTGGATGTTCGATCCGGCCCACCTGCGCGAGCGCCTCGGCGAGGCGCCGCCGCCGATCGAGGCCATCGTGCCCACCTGCGCCTTCGGCCGCGCCCCGGACATGAGCGCCTGGGCCGCCTTCCACCGCGAGACCGGCCTGCCGATCGTGGTCGACGCCACCGAGGGCTTCGACGTGGTCATGGACGCCCCGGTTCCGGTGATCGTCGGCCTGCCCAGCGGGCGCGGCGTGTTCGTGGCCAGCCAGGACGCCGACTTCATCGCCAGGCTCGACGCGCCGGCCTTCTCCGGCGAGGCGGGACTCGACGACTGGTCGGGCCAGCGCTTGCGCCTGGCCACCGCCGCCCAGCGCCTGCGCATGCTGCTGCTGGGCGCCCGGATCGGCTTCCAGCCGGGCTGGGGGATGAGCTGGGTGTCCAACGCCTGGGTCGTCAGCCTGACCGAAGGCGCGGCCCCGGTCGTGGCCGCCAAGCTGGCCGAGATGGGTTACGCCACCAACCCGGTCGGCCCGGGCGTCGTCGTCCGCGACCAGACCCCGGTTGCCGACCGCCTGGCCAAGTCGGTGCTGAGCCTGCCGTTCCACGCCGACCTGGGCATCGCGGAACTGGACGAGCTGGCGGAGGCGGTAAGGCGGGCGCTTTAAGTCACCCTCTCCCTCTGGGAGAGGGTCCGAAGGGAGTCAGTGCGCCGCGACGTAAGCCTCGATCCCGGCCACCCGCCGCGCCTTCTCCGCCTCGTCCAGGAACGACCCCGTGAAGCTGTTCTTGGCCAGGGTCACCAGCTCGTCGCGCGTCAGGCCGAGGGCGTCGGCGGTCTGCAGGTAGTTCTCCAGCAGGTAGCCGCCGAAATAGGCCGGGTCGTCGGAATTGACCGTGGCCTTCAGGCCCAGATGCAGCATGCGCTTGAGCGGATGTTCCTTCAGGTTCGACACCCCGCACAGCTTCAGGTTCGACAGCGGGCACACCGTCAGGGTCGTGCCGTCCTGCACCAGGCGGGCGGTCAGGCAGTCGTCCTCCAGGGCCCGGTTGCCGTGGTCGATGCGGTCGACATGGATCAGGTCGACCGCCTCCCAGACATAGGCCGGCGGGCCTTCCTCGCCGGCGTGGGCCACGACCTTCAGGCCCAGGTCGCGGGCCGCCTGCATCACGCGGGCGAACTTGGCGGGCGGGTGGCCGACTTCGGAGGAGTCCAGCCCGACCCCGGCGAGCCTGTCGAGATAGGGCTTGGCCTGTTCCAGGGTGGCGAAGGCGGCGGCCTCGTCCAGGTGGCGCAGGAAGCAGAGGATCAGCTTGGAGGTGACGCCCAGCTCGCGCTCGGCCTCTTCCATGCCCGCCGTCAGGCCGTCGATCACCGTGCCGAACGCCACGCCGCGGTCGGTGTGGGTCTGGGGGTCGAAGAAGATCTCGGCATGGGTCCCGCCATCGGCCTTCAGGCGGCGGAAATAGGCCAGGGCCAGGTCCTTGAAGTCGGCTTCCGTCAGCAGCACGCCCGCGCCCTGGTAGTAGATGTCCAGGAAGTCCTGCAGATTGGAGAAGGCGTAGGCGGCGCGGATCTCGTCGACCGTCTTGAACGGCAGGGTCACGCCGTTGCGCGCGGCCAGCTCGAACATCAGTTCGGGCTCGAGGCTGCCCTCGATGTGCATGTGCAGCTCGGCCTTGGGCAGGCCGCGGACGAAGGTCTCGAGGGCGGTGTCGGTCATGGGACAATTATGGGCGCTGGGGGCGGGGGTGTTCAACCCGGGGACATGCACTTGTGCGTGTCCCCAGGCCTGGCGCGGCGTTTGGGGACACGCGCGAGCGCATGTCCCCGTCCAGGAAACCCGGCGGGTGGGAGGCGGCGGAGCGTCCGGGCCATGCCCGGAGGATTGTTTTTGGAGTGTACCGTTTCGACAGGATCCGAACGCTCCGCGCGGCGCGTTATCCGGAAGCCTTCGGATCGCGGATTTTTAACCCGCTCCGATGGAGGCCCCCGACGGGCGGAAGGTTGACGACCCTTCCGGACCGCCCGGGCGATTTCAGCCCGGGCCTGTTGCGTCCGCCGATCCTTCGCCGCCAGGGTTTCGTCCTCTCAGAGGAACCTGCCCTGGACCGCCGCGAAGGCGTCACTGAAGACCACCGACGAGCGCTTCCCGCTCGACCGCCCCCGTCGCACGTTTCGGTCGCCGGCCGGACGTCCTCCCCCGCGACAGGGCGAGGACAAGTATGCCGACGGTTCGAACACGGCCGCGGATGTGACGCTGATTTTCTTTCAGGGCGTTGAGATTGTTGGGGTTTGCCTTGCGACTGACGAGGATTGAGCGGTCTCTGTCCCCGGAATCCCGCTCTCAGAGAGAGGAACCCCAGCGCGCGACCCTACGCCCTCGGAGTCCCCATTCCCCGCCCGATGCCCTAAAAGCCATCCGGTGACCGCCGACCACCTGCCCATCCCCGTCGAAGACCTCGGCCCCGACATCGGCTTCGCGGAAGCCCAGGCCGCAGCCCTGTACGGCCGCGACTACCGCAAGGTCCTGGCCAGCGACGACGGCTTTCAGCGGCTGGACGCCGTGGAGCGGCTGGCGGGCGCCCGCGCCGCGCTCGGCGTCCAGGAGGTGGCGGTGATGGACATGGCCGCCGGCCGGGGACACGCCCTGGCCGAGATCGTCCGCCTGACCGGCCGCGAGGCGGGGTTCGTCGAGGCTCTGTTCCTGGGCGCCTGCGCCAGACTGGTGGCGCACTACCAGGCCGTGGGCGAGGCCGACGACGAGGTGGGGCCGGGGCCGCTGCGGCTGCCGGGGCCGTTCTTGTAGCGGGGGCTTCCCGCCGCCGCCTCATTCCCTCCGAGCCGTCACCCCGGGCCTTGTGCCCGGGACCCTTTTATCCGCTGCAGGTGCTGGGAGGTGGCGCGCCAGCGCGCCATTTCGCTTCACCGTCAGCTGAACTAGGGGTCCGGGCACAAGGCCCTGGGTGACGGTGTTTTGGGTCCCTTCAAGACATCGGCGGCGCCGCAGGCGGGGGCTCGGGCAGGGGGGTGAACTCCTGGTCGTCCAGGTCGGGCAGCTTCATGCGCTGGGCCCGCCAGTCGGCCTTGGCCTGCTCGATGCGCTCCCGGGACGAGTGGACGAAGTTCCACTCGATGAACCGCGGCCCGACCGGCTCGCCGCCCAGCAGCATGACGGTCGAGGGCTCCAGCGCCTCGAAGGTGATCGTCTCGCCCGGCTTGAACACCGCCATCTGGCCGGCGTGCAGCACCTGGCCGGCGGCCTCGACCTTGCCGACGGCGACATAGGCGGCGCGCTCGGGATATTCGGCCGGCAGCCCGGCCTTGGCCCCGGCCGCCAGCTCCCAGTGCACGTAGAACAGCGGCGAGAACACCGGCACCTTGGCCTCGACGCCGAACGCCTTGCCGGCCACCAGGGCGGCCTTCAGGCCGTTGGCCTCGTAGACCGGCATCTCGTCGCGGGGGTGATGCGAGAAGCGCGGGGCGATCTCCTCCTGGCCGTCGGGCAGGGCCACCCAGGCCTGGATGCCGTGCATGGCGCCGCCGACTTCACGCAGGTGCTCGAAGCGCTCGGAATGGGTGATGCCGCTGCCGGCCGTCATCCAGTTGACCTCGCCGGGACGGATGTCGATCAGCGAGCCGACGCTGTCGCGGTGGGTGATCTCGCCCTCGAACAGGTAGGTCAGGGTCGACAGGCCGATGTGCGGGTGCGGGCGCACATCGACGGTGCGCGGGAAGCCGGGCTCGAACTCGACCGGCCCCATGTGGTCGAAGAAGGTGAAGGGCCCCACCATCCGCCGGCTGTGGAACGGCAGCACCCGGCCGACCTCGAAGCCGCCGAGGTCCTTGCGGCGCTGGTCGATGACGAGGTCGATCATGAAGGGGCTCCGGTCGCGATGGAGCCCTTACTGTGCAGGGGGAGGCGAGGGGATTCTAGAAGAAATCGCCGACGCGGGCCGCGCTCAATCCTGTCAAGCCGCGCCGGGCTTCTCGGCGAGGCGTCGGCGTCGTTAGCTTGGCCTTGGACGATTCGAGGAGCAGCCGATGGACGACCGCTGGAACCTGCTGTTTATCGGCTTTCCGATCGTCTGGATCGTGGGCCTGGTCACGCTGTCGATCATTGTCCGTCGTCGTCAGGGCAGGCCGATCTTTCCACGCCGTCCGCCGGCGGCCCTGTTCGCTGAATTCCTGGCGTCCGGCGGCCCCGACGGCATGCTCAGCGGCGCGCGGAACTGCCTGCTGGTGACGGTCGAGCGGGACAAGCTGACGATCGTCCCGATCTTTCCGTTCAACCTGATGTTCGTCGGCGACATTTTCGGCTTGGACATCGTCGTCCCGCGCCACGCCGTGGTCAGGGTCGAACGCCGGCCCGAGATGTTCCGCGAAAGGGTCGTCGTGCACTACCGGCGTCCACACAAAGAGGACCATTTCGTCCTGTATCTGCGGGATCCGGCGGCTTTCGAACAGGCGATGAACGCCTGACCGACCTCAGCTCAGCGGGCTCACATACGGGCTGACCAGCCCCAGCGGCACGGCGGTGGAGTTCTTGACGCCGCGGATGACGATCCGGCTCTCGATGTTGCTGACAAGGCCCAGCGACAGCAGCTTGTCGCGCAGGAACTCATCGAAGGCGCGCATGTCGCGGGTGACGATTCGCAGCTCGTAGTCGGCCGCGCCGGTCACGGTGGCGCATTGCACCACCTCGGCCCACTTGGCGACCGCCTGCTCGAAGACCTCGAGGTTTTCCTTGGTCGGCAGCGACAGCTTGGCGGTGCAATAGACCTCGAAGCCCAGGCCCAGCTTCTCGCGGTCCAGGATGGTCACGCGGCGCTGGATGACGCCCGCGTCCTCCAGCCGCTTGATCCGCCGCCAGCACGGGCTGGACGACAGGCCGACCCGCTCGGCGATCTCGGCGACGGACAGTCCGGCGTCATGTTGGATGAGATCGAGGATCTTGGCATCCACAGCGTCGAGTTGTTCGGACAAGAATTCCTCCCCCCAGAGGGTGATTGGCGCGTTGATCTTGCGCAAAGCGGCCTTGAGTCGGGCACACCTTGGGCAAACAATTTCCCCGTTTCTATAAGATATTGCTGAGCGGGCGAGAAGACCCGGGAGGAATTTTTTTGCTATGCGGCACTCGGAAGTCACGCTCGACGACAAATATCTGCTCGAAGATGGTCGTGCGTTCATCACCGGCGTGCAGGCGCTGATCCGAGTCCTCCTCGACCGAAAGCGCCTGGACACCCGGGCCGGGCTCAATACGGCGGGCTTCCTTTCCGGCTATCGCGGCTCGCCCCTGGGGGGGCTGGACCAGCAGGCCGCCCGCGTCTCGAAACTGCTCACCGCCCATGACGTGGTCTTCAAGGAAGGCCTGAACGAGGACCTGGCCGCCACCGCCGTCTGGGGCAGCCAGCAGGCGAATCTGTTCCCGGGCGCGACTCACGACGGCGTCTTCGGCATGTGGTACGGCAAGGCGCCGGGCGTGGACCGCACCGGCGACGTCTTCAAGCACGCCAATTTCGCCGGCAGCTTCCCGACCGGCGGCGTGCTGGCCGTGGCCGGCGACGACCACGCCTGCAAGAGCTCGACCCTGCCGTCGCAGTCGGAATTCGCCTTCCAGGACTTCGAGATGCCGGTGCTGTCGCCGGCCGACGTGCAGGAGGTGCTCGACTACGGCCTGCTGGGCATCTCGATGTCGCGATTCTCGGGCCTGTGGATCGGCATGATCGCCCTGGCCGACACCATGGACTCGGGCGTGACCATCGACGTCTCGCTGGACCGCCACAAACTGACGATCCCCGAGTTCCCGATGCCGCCCGGCGGCCTGGGCATCCGGCTGAAGGACCAGCCGATGGAGAAGGAGCGCCGCCTTCGCCTGCACAAGATCCCCGCCGCCCTGGCCTTCGCCCGCGCCAACGGGATCGACCGGGTGGTGCTGGGCGCCCACCATGTCCGCGTCGGCAAGGCGCGCCTGGGCATCGTCTGCCAGGGCCAGGCCTACAAGGACGTGCTGGAGGCCTTCACCGCTATGGGCATGACCCTGCAGGAGGCCGCCGACCTGGGCGTGTCGATCTACAAGGTCGGCATGCCCTGGCCGCTGGAGCCCCTGGGCCTGCGCGCCTTCGCCGCCGGTCTCGAGACCCTGATGGTCATCGAGCACAAGCGCGGCCTGATCGAGCCCCAGGCGCGGGCCGCGCTCTACGACCTGCCGGCCCACGCCCGCCCCCGGATCATCGGCAAGCTGGACGAGCACGGCCATCCGCTGCTGTCGGAGCTGGGCTCGCTGTCGGTGGCCGAGATCGCCCTGGCCATCTACGACCGCCTGCCGGACGGCCCGCACATGGAGCGGGCCCAGGCCTACCTGAACCGCGTCTCGGCCGCCGGCGTCGCCGCCGTCAGCCTGGCCGCCGACCAGGCCCGCAAGCCGTTCTTCTGCTCGGGCTGCCCGCACAACACCTCGACCAAGCTGCCCGAGGGCAGCCGGGCCCTGGCCGGCATCGGCTGCCACTACATGGCCGGCTTCAACGATCCGATGACCGACCTGAACACCCACATGGGCGGCGAGGGCCTGACCTGGGTCGGCGCCGCGCCGTTCACCACCGAAAAGCACGTCTTCCAGAACCTGGGCGACGGCACCTACAACCACTCCGGCTCGCTGGCGATCCGCGCCGCCGTCGCGGCGGGCGCCAACATCACCTACAAGCTGCTGTTCAACGACGCCGTGGCCATGACCGGCGGCCAGCGCGCCGAGAGCGGCTTCACCCCGGCCCAGATCACCCGCCAACTGGCCTCCGAAGGCGTGGCCCGCACGGTGATCGTGGTCGACGAGCTGGAGCGCTACAGGAACGTCGCCGACCTGGCGCCCGGCGTCGACGTGTTCCCGCGGTCCGAGCTGATGAGCGTGCAGAAGATGCTGCGCGACACGCCCGGCACGACGGTGCTGCTCTACGACCAGACCTGCGCCACCGAAAAGCGCCGTCGCCGCAAGCGCGGGACCCTGGCCAAGGCCACCAGGCGGGTGTTCATCAACCCGCTGGTCTGCGAGGGCTGCGGCGACTGCTCGATCAAGTCCAACTGCGTGTCGGTGGAGCCGCTGAACACCGAGTTCGGCCGCAAGCGCAAGATCAACCAGTCGACCTGCAACCAGGACTACAGTTGCCTCGACGGCTTCTGCCCGTCGTTCGTCACCCTGGAAGGGGCCGAGGGCGCCCAGGCCAAGAAGATCCCGGCCCTGACGGCCGATTCCACGCCGCTGCCGGCGTTCGACGACTTCCACGGCGTGCGCCGGATCATCTTCACCGGCGTCGGCGGCACCGGGGTGACCACCGTGGCCTCGATCCTGGCCATGGCCGCCCACGTCGACGGCCGGGCGGGCAGCGTGGTCGACATGACCGGCCTGGCCCAGAAGGGCGGGGCGGTGTTCAGCCACGTCAAGATCGGCGAGACCGAGGAGACCGTGGTCGGCGGCCGCGTGCCCGCCGCCAGCGCCGACGTGCTGATCGCCTGCGACATGCTGGTGGCCGCTTCGCCGGAAGGCCTGTCGCTGTACGCCAAGGACCGCACGGCGGCCTTCGGCAACAGCGACTTCGCCCCGACCGCCGACTTCGTCACCAGCCGCGACATCCGCTTCGACAGCGGGGCCATGGCCCGGCGGATCAAGGGCGCGACCAGGAGCTTCGACTCCTGCCCGGCCCAGCACCTGGCCGAGGCCCAGTTCGGCGACGCCATCTTCGCCAACATGATCATGGTCGGCTTCGCCTGGCAGCGCGGGGTGATCCCGCTGTCCAGCCGCGCGGTCTATCGGGCCATCAAGCTGAACGGCGTGGACTACGAGTCCAACCTGGCCGCCTTCGAGCTGGGCCGCCGCGTGGCGCATGACCCGGCGTCCATGGGCCCGCGCGACGCCGACGTGCCGACGCCGGAAACGATGCCGCTGGACGAACTAATCGCCCGGCGCACGGCCGACCTCGTCGCCTACCAGAACCAGGCCTATGCCGACCGCTACGCCGCCAAGGTGGCCAAGGTCCGCGCGGCCGAAGTCGCGGCCGGCGGCGAGGAGAAGGGCCTGCCCCTGACCCGCGCGGCGGCGGTGAACCTCTACAAGCTGATGGCCTACAAGGACGAGTACGAGGTCGCCCGACTCTATACCGACGGCCGGTTCGCGGCCGAGCTGGCCGGGACCTTCAAGGGCGGCAAGGCCAAGGTCTGGCTGGCGCCGCCGATCCTCGGCGCCAAGGACAAGGACGGCCGGCCGCGCAAGATGGCGTTCGGCGGCTGGATGCTGGACGTCGCCTTCCCGATCATGGCGAGGATGAAGGGCCTGCGCGGCGGTCCGCTGGACGTGTTCGGCAAGACCGAGGAACGCCGCATGGAGCGCGGCCTGATCGCCGACTATGAACTCACCCTGGACCGCCTGGCCGGCGGCCTGACGCCGGAGCGCCTGCCCCTGGCGGCGCGCATCGCCTCGATCCCGCAGGAGATCCGCGGCTACGGCCACGTCAAGGACGCCTCGGTGGTCAAGGCCAAGGCCGAGGCGGCGACCCTGTGGTCGCAGTGGGAGGGGTAGGGGCGGCCTGCCTCTGAGCCAACTCGGTTGTCATCCCGGAAGCCTCGCAGAGGCTGTCCGGGACCTAGGGGACTGGGCTGATGCGGTGCGGCGGTCCTGGATCCCGGACAAGCGCTGCGCGCTTTCCGGGATGACAACGGAATGGGCGGTCGGCCGGTCCAGGACGCCTCACTTCTGCGCCGAGCCGTCCGCGCGATCCGGCTTGATTCCGGTCGCCCGGATGTTGGTCACCGATTGCAGGATGCCGAACCAGAACGGCGAGCCCAGCGAGACCGCCAGGCCGGTGATCGCCAGGCCCAGCAGGGTCAGGAAGATCTTCGCCGTCGCGCTCCAGCCGCTGCGATAGGGCGTCTTGCAGGTGGAGGACGGCCGCGTGCTGGGGGGCAGGGACGACAGCGGCTCGTGGACCAGGGCGCAGAGGCCTTCGCCGCTCCAGCCGATCGGCAAGGGCAGGTCCTGGGCCAGGTCGGCGGCGTTCCGGCCGCCGTCGCAGGCGCATTCGGGGGCGGCGGCTTGGGCGTCGGGCGCGGCGGCGGCCTCGTCGCCCTCCGGCGCAGCCGGCGCGTCCGGCGCGGTCGCCGGCGCGGACAGCCGGATCCGGGCGCTCCGCACGTCGTCGGCGCTCTGGGCCGTTTGCGAGGCCTGGGCGACCAGGCCGGCCCGCGCCACTGGGTCGCGCCACAGGTTGTCGATCAGCTGCAGCGAATTGACGTTGAAGGCCACGGCCACCCCGAAGCCGGCCCAGAAGGTTAGCCGGTGGACCCAGCGCTTGTAGGTGCCGCTGGTGCGGTCCATCGCCCGGTCGAACCAGGTGGCGACATTCTGCTGGAACACGTCGAGCTTGCCCTCGGCGTCGTCGAGCATCGGCAGCAGAGCGGCCTTCAGGGGTTCGTTGTTCTCGATGCCGGCGACGGCGGTCTTCAGCTGGGCGAAGCTGAGATGGGTGGTTTCGGACGGCTTCAGCGTCTCGGTCAGGGCCACGGCGAAGGTCTTGCCGGGAATGTACGACGGGGCGTTCTTCAGCAGCGTCCCGCGCTTGGTGCCATGGTCCTCGGCCTGGTTGTGCGACTTCAGGGCGTTGATCAGCGGGTGGTTCCAGACCGCGCACATCTGCGGCGACCATTCGCCGGACTTGGCTTCCGACCCGTCGCCGCCCAGCAGGCTCTGCACCCGCTGCAGCAGGAATTCGCTGCGCTTGTTCAGGAAGCTGGAGATGTATTCGTTCAGCGCGGTGACGAACAGGCTGACCAGCAGGTAGACGAAGATCAGCCCGATCGCGACGTCGAGCGCGGCGCCGAAGTTCATGATGCCCTTCCCTGAGACGCCGGCCTGACGACCGCCGCGTCCTCAACCTTGTCGGGTAAGGTTTCACAGCTCTCGAAAAAGGGCAATGAAGGCCGAGGCCAAGTCGGCTGCTCCATATGGCGCTGGCCATGGGGCGTGATAGGGTTGGGCGCATGAAAAAGCCTCTCCCGCCCGCCCCTGTCGTCGTGGCCTTGTCCTCCGACGACGCCGCCGACCTGAAGGCGCGGGTCGAGCGCGGCGAGTTTGCGTCCCTGGACGAGGCGGTGGCCGCCGAGCTGGCGGAATTGAACTATCGCCGGGCCGCCGAGATCATGGGCGGGAACGACAAGCTGGAGCGCTTTCTCGACGAACTCGAGGCGGAAGCGATCGACACCAAGGACTATGTCGACGCGGAAGATTTCTTCGCCGATCTTCGCGCGAGCCTGAAGCAGCGCCTGGATGCGCCACGCGGGTGAAGCGGCGACGAGTGACTTACGGATGACCGAAGAGTTCGATTTCGACGCCGTCGTCGTGGGCGCCGGGGCCGTCGGCCTGGCCTGCGGCTACGCCCTGGCCCGGCGCGGCCTGGTCGTCGCGGTGCTGGAGCGCGAGGGCCATATCGGCCAGGGCGTGTCGTCGCGCAATTCCGAGGTGATCCACGGCGGGCTCTACTATCCGACCGGCTCGCTGAAGGCCCGGTTCTGCGTCCAGGGGCGGCGGCTGCTCTACGCGTTCCTCGACCGGCATCATGTCGACTACAAGAAGTGCGGCAAGCTGGTGGTGGCGACCAGCGAGGGCGAGATCCCGCAGCTGGAGGCGATCTACGACCAGGCCCTGGCCAACGATGTCGAGGGCATGGAGCGCCTGACCGGGGCCCAGGCCCGGGCGCTGGAGCCCGGCCTCAACGCCCACCTGGCCCTGCTGTCGCCGGAAAGCGGCGTGTTCGCCAGCCACGACTATATGCTGGCCCTGCAGGGCGAGATCGAGGCCGCCGGTGGGGCGGTGGTGGTCAACACCCCGTTCGAGGGCGCGACGCCCCGGGCTGGCGGCGGCTTCACCGTGCGGATCGGCGGGGCCGAGCCGGCCAGCCTCTCGTGCCGCCTGCTGGTCGCCGCGCCCGGCCTGTCGGCCCAGGCCGTGGCCGGGACGATCGAGGGCTTTCCCGCCGACCAGATCCCCCGGGGCTGGTACGGCAAGGGCGTCTATTTCCGCTTGGCGGCCAAGGCGCCGTTCCAGCGGCTGATCTACCCGCCGCCGATCCACGGGGCGCTGGGCACCCACTACCGCAACGACCTGGGCGGCCAGGCGGTGTTCGGCCCCGACCTGGACTATGTCCCGGCCCCCGACTATTCGGTCGACCCCGCCAAGGCCGCGGCCTTCGCCGGCTACATCCGCAAGTTCTGGCCGGACGTGCCCGCCGACCGGCTGGTTCCCGACTACGCCGGGGTGCGGCCCAAGATCCACGGGCCGGACGAGCCGCAGCCCGACTTCCGGCTGAGCGGACCGGAGAGCCACGGCCTGGAGGGGCTGATGGCGTTGTTCGGCGTCGAGAGCCCGGGCCTGACCAGCTCGCTGGCGATCGGCGACGAGGTGGCGCGGCGGCTGACGGCGTAAGGGATTGCCACCAACTGGCGTCTCGCGCGTTGCAATCTCGGCTTTTCAGGAGGGCAGGATGCTGGACGACTTCATCGACAGGCTGATCTCGCGGCTGATGGCCGGCGCCGGCCTGATCATGGCCGCGGCGATCGCCGCGGTGGCCGGGGCGATGGCGGTGTTCGCCTTCCTGGCCCAATGGGTCGGCTCGGCCTGGGCCTACGCCATCGTGGCGATCACGGCGGCGGTGGTGGTCGCCGTCTGGTCGGTGCTGCAACGGCGGCACCTGGCCCGCACCCGCCAACCGCCGCTCGACAAGCGCATCCTGGCCATGATGCAGGAGCACCCCACCGCCTCGTTCCTGGCCGGCATGGCCGCCGCCACCCTGCTGAAGGGCAAGCCGTCGCTGGCCGCGTCGCTGTGGGAGGCGCGGAAGGGGAAACCGAAGTAGGGCGGTGGCGCACACACTTGCCCCCACCTGACCGCTTCGCGGTCTAGGGGGCGGAGCCTTCGCGCTTAGGCTCTTCCCCCTCTGGGGGAAGACGGCCGAAGGCCCGTAGGGGGCAAGTGCGTGAGCCGCTAAAGCTTGGGAGAAACCCGTAGCACCCGCCCGTCATCCTCGTCGGTCACCAGGTACAGCGCCCCGTCCGGGCCGACCTTCACGTCGCGGATGCGGAAGCCCAGCTCCGACAGCAGGCGCTCCTCGCCGACCACCTGGTGGTCCTTGACGGTCAGCCGCACCAGGTAGCCCTTCAGCCCGCCGACGAACAGGCTGCCCTTCCAGGCCGGGAACAGGCCTCCGTCATAGAAGGCCAGGCCCGAGGGGGCGATCACCGGGTCCCAGTAGTAGATCGGCTGCTCCATGCCCTCGTGCTGGGTGATCCCGTCGCCGATCGGCTTGCCTGAATACTCCTCGCCATAGGTGATGGTCGGCCAGCCATAGTCCTTGCCGGCCTTGGGGGTGTTGATCTCGTCGCCGCCCCTGGCGCCGTGCTCGACGGTCCACAGCTCGCCGGTCCAGGGATTGATCGTCGCGCCCTGGACGTTGCGGTGGCCCTTGGACCAGATCTCGGGCTTGGCCTGCGGATTGCCGACATAGGGGTTGTCGGCCGGGATCGAACCGTCGGGGCGGATGCGGATGACCTTGCCCAGGGCCGCGTCCAGCTTCTGGGCCTGAATCCGGCCCGGGAGGATCGAGCGCTCGCCGGTGGTGACGAACAGCGCCCCATTGCGGGCGAACGCCAGGCGGCCGCCGAAGTGCAGGGGCGAGTCCATCGTCGGCAGCTGCCGCCAGATCACCTGGACGTTCTCCAGCCGCGGCGCCGCGCCGGTCACCAGCTTGCCGCGCGCCGCCGTGGTGCCGTTGCCGCCCTCGCGCGGCTCGGCATAGGTCCAGTAGACCAGGCCGTTCTTGGCGTAGTCGGGGTCCAGCGCCACGTCGAACAGGCCGCCCTGGCCTTCGGCGAACACCGCCGGCAGGCCGGCCACGGCGGGCGACAGCTTGCCGTCGGTCCCCAGGATCCGCAGGCGGCCGGCCCGCTCGGTGACCAGCTTGGAGCCGTCGGGCAGGAAGGCCAGGCTCCAGGGATGGTCCAGGCCCGTGGCCAGGGTCTCGACCTGGTAGGCCACGCCCAGCTTCTGCTCGGGCGCGCGGGTCTGCTCCGGGAAGGCCGGCTTCTGGTCGGGGGCGTTGGGCGGGCCGGTCTCGACCGGCGGGTTGGGCAGGGCCTGGACCGTGTTGGCGGGACCGCACGCCGACAGGACCAGCGCGGCGAGGGCGAGATGGCGAAGACGCATGGGAACTGTCCGGTTGGGGAGGGGCGACGACGGGGCAGGCGGTGACGTTGTCATTCCAATCCCCAGTTGTCATCCCGAACAAGCGAGAGCGGCGGCCGTTGACTTGCGCGGCCCCCCCGACGAAGGTCCGGCCTCGCCGCAGACGGAGCCCGCCTTGACCGCCATCCTGCACGCCATGTTGGGCAAGGGCCTGGGCGGCCTGGAGCAGGTGTTCCTCGACTACCAGCCGATCCTGGAGGCCTACGCCGCCGCC
>Ga0065165_1001205_pt1 | contig 29843 bp, 29 predicted proteins | sample AraplaMF_Cvi_mMF_FD_63813 | JGI IMG/M metagenome (GOLD analysis project Ga0065165, IMG submission 63813) | Arabidopsis root microbial communities from the University of North Carolina, USA - plate scrape MF_Cvi_mMF (version 2) (version 3) | ecosystem: Host-associated > Plants > Roots >... | reverse complement strand
GTCTGGCCCATGTGGTAGCCGTGGAAGGCGTCCCACAGGCCGTCCTTGATCATGGTGTCGACGAACGACAGGTCGCCCATCTTCTGGCCGTTGCGCAGGGCCTGGGCGTGCGGGGCCTGGCTCATGCTCTCCTGGCCGCCGACCACCACGATGTCGGCGTCGCCGGCGGCGATCTGCTGGGCGCCCAGGGCCACCGCGCGCAGGCCCGAGCCGCACAGCTGGTTCAGGCTCCAGGCCGGGCTCTCGACCGGGATGCCGGCGTTGACCGAGGCCTGGCGGGCCGGACCCTGGCCGGCGGCGGCCTGCAGCACCTGGCCCAGGATCACCTCGTCGACGTCGGCCGGCGTGATCCCGGCCCGTTCGACCGCCGCCTGGATGGCCAGCTTGCCCAGCTCGTGGGCCGGCAGGCTGGACAGGGCCCCGAGGAACGATCCGACCGGCGTGCGGGCGGCGGAAACGATGACGATATCGCTCATGGCGAGGTAGCTCCCGTGACGTGTTCCGGGCGCTTCTCGCGGACGCGGCGCCCATGATTTTGCAGTGCAACATCACCTTGCATAAAGCTGCAGGGTTCGTCACCTGCACATTTTCACGGGATGTTGCGACTTCCAAGCGCCGCCGGTACTGGCGCCATGCCTTTGCATCCGCGATAGTGCGATGCGAAAAGGCGGAGATAACGCTGTCCTAGGGAATGAAATGTCCGAGAACACCGAAAACGGCGAAACACCTTCGGCCAAGGTCGGAGAGAAGGCCCCCGGCCAGAAGGTCGTCATCAAGAAGTACGCCAACCGTCGCCTCTACAACACCGCGTCTTCTTCCTACGTCACCCTCGAGCACCTGTCGGACATGGTGAAGGAGGGAGTCGACTTCGTGGTCTACGACGCCAAGACCAACGACGACATCACCCGCTCGGTGCTGACCCAGATCATCTTCGAGGAAGAAAACCGCGGCGGCGGCCAGAACCTGTTGCCGATCCAGTTCCTCCGCCAACTGATCGGTTTCTACGGCAACTCCATGCAGGCCTTCCTGCCCAGCTATCTTGAGATGTCTCTGGAGAGCTTCACCAAGCAGCAGGAGCGCATGCGCACCCAGTTCGCGGGCCTGGCCCCGGGCAAGGGCATGCCGGGCATGGGGGTCTACGAGGAGCAGATCCGCCAGAACATGGCGCTGTTCGACCGGGCCATGAAGATGTTCTCGCCGTTCGCCTACGCCCGGCCCGAGGACGCGCCCGCCGCCCCGGCCGAGCCGCCGCCCGCCGCCCCGCCGCCCGCGCCCAGCGAGGACTCCCTGGCCGACCTCAAGCGCCAGCTGGAGGCCATGCAGCAGCAGATCGAGAAGCTGGCGACCAAGCCGTGACAACGATCGGGGACAGGCGCATGCGCCTGTCCTTGGCCGGACCCACGCTCCCTTAACCAAGCCCACTGACCGGTCCTTAACCGTCGTCGGCCACAACTCTTCACCATGAACGGCCCGATCGATCCCATCCGGCGCGCCCAGCCCGCCCGCCGGGCGCTGCCCGCGCCCCGCGACGCCGACCGCCCCGAGGCGGACGGCGAGGAGGACGTGACCTTCGTGCGCGACGAGCAGCCGGCCGCCCCGCCGCCGCCGCGCCGGAGCGCCTTCGCCACCTTCGCCGCCCACCTGATGGGCCAGAGCGGCCAGAAGCGCGGCCTGCGCGGTGGGCAGGAAGTGCTCGACGCGGCGCGTTCGACCTATCTCGGCACGGAATATTCCGGCCGGGCCGACCGCCGCCCCAAGGCGGGCCTGATCAAGAAGACCGAGATCTAGCCTTCAGGCGGGCCAGCTCGGCCTCCAGCGCGGCCACCCGCGCCTCCAGCGTCGCCACCCTCCGCTCCAGCGACGGCGCCTCGCCCGGAGGGGCCGCGGCATGGGCGCCGACGCCCGCCCGCCGCGCGGCCTCGGCCAGCGGAACCCCCAAAAGCTCGGCGAAGGCGGCGACCTGGGCGGCGGTCAGCTCGCGCTGGTCCTTGTAGGCCAGGGCCAGCTCCTCGCCGGTCATGCCGGCCACGGCCGCCAGCACCGTCCGCGACAGCCCCCGCTCGGCCAGCCGCGCGTCGTACCAGGACTGGTCGAAGAACAACGCCATGTCGGGAAGGCTAACGCAGGACGCGGCGTTGGCGCCAGTCTTGCTTGGTCGCGAGGGACTTCAGGCCTCGAGACCCCTCATGCTGCTGACCGCCGTGACCCGCTTCCTCGACATCGCCGTCGTGACCCTGATCTTCACGGCGCTGACGTGAGCGCCTTCCCTCTCCCCTTGCGGGAGGGGGCGGCCTCGCGGAGCGAGGTCGGACGAGGGGTCGATAAACGCAAAAGCCGCGCCCGGCCTTTCGGCGGGGCGCGGCTTTCGATGTCTGGGAGAGCCCTCATCCGTCAGTTTCGCTGACACCTTCTCCCGCAAGGGGAGAAGGATTCCTAGGCCGACTCCAGCAGCATCATCGTGCCCTGGCCGCCGTCGGCGCAGATGCTGACGATGGCCTTCTCGCCCTTGGGCCGGGTGGCCAGTTCCTTGACCGCCTGGCTGAGGATCCGCGCGCCGGTCGCGCCGAACGGGTGGCCGACCGCCAGGCTGCCGCCGGTGGGGTTCATCCGCTCGCGCGGGAACTGGCCCAGGTCGACCTCGACCCCGGCCTTGGTCCGGCGGAAGCCCTCGTCCTCCCAGGCGGCGATGTGCGACAGCACCTGGGCGGCGAAGGCCTCGTGGATCTCCCATAGGCCGACGTCAGCGTACTTCAGGCCGTTGCGGGCCAGCAGGCGCGGCACGCCGTAGGCCGGGGCCATCAGCAGGCCCTCGTGGCGCAGGTCGATCGAGGTGACCGCGTAGTCGACCACCTTCACGCGCGGCGTGCCGGCCGGCAGCCGGGCCAGGCCCGCTTCGGACGCCACCCAGATCGCCGCCGCCCCGTCGGTCAGGGGCGAGGAATTGCCGGCCGTCAGCGTGCCCTGGCCGCTGGTCCTGTCGAAGGCCGGCGACAGCTTGGCCAGCTTCTCCAGCGTGGAGTCCTTGCGCGGGATGGTGTCGCGCTTGAGGTCGCCGACCGGGATCACCAGGTCGTCGAAGAAGCCGGCCTCCCAGGCCGCCACCGCGTGCTGGTGGCTTTCGAAGGCGATCTGGTCCTGGTCGGCGCGCGATAGTTTCCATGCCTTGGCGGTGATCTCGGTGTGCTCGCCCATCGACAGGCCGGTGGTGCGGTTGGCCACCTTGGGGATCCACAGCTTCAGGTCCGACGGCTTCAGTTTCGCCAGGTGGGCCAGCTTCTGGCCCGGGGTCTTGGCGGCCTGGAAGCCCTTGAGCCAGTCGGAGAAGCCGATGCTGGCCCCGACCTGGACCTTGCTCATGCTCTCGACCCCGCCCACCAGGGCCAGGTCGCGGCCGCGGCCGTCGATCATGCCGGCCGCCTCGATCACCCCGATCATGCTGGTCGAGCAGGCCATGATCGTCGAGAAGGCCGGGATGGTCGGGTCTGCGCCGGCGTCCAGCAGCACCTCGCGGGCGAGATTGCTCCAAGTCAGGTTGGGGATCACCGTGCCCCAGATCGCGAAGTCGGGGCGCGCGCCCGCTTCCTTCTGGGAAAGTTGCGCCAGCATCGCCTGGACCACGGGAACCGACAGGGCGATGGCGTCATAGGCCTTCAGCGGCCCGTCGACCTTGGCGAACGGAGTGCGAAGGCCGGCCGCCAGCCAGATGTCGGGTTTGGACGCCATGGTCGTGATCCTTCGCGGAAACCTCGGATGTCAGCATGCCGAGGCTTGGCCACAAGGGTCTTGTCGAAATTCACGGCGAGGGCACGCCGCAAGGGCATGTCCCCGACCTCAGTGCGCGTCGCCGAAGTCCATGTCGCGGCGGGCCGAGACGATGGTGACGATGAAGCCGGCCAGCACGTCCAGCAGCACCATGACGGTCAGCAGGAAGAACACCGAGGTGCCGAAGGCCGGGAACAGCAGGAACTCGACCAGGCAGCCGATGAACAGCACCATCGATAGCGAGTGGTTGATGATCGCGATCTTGCGGCTGGTCGTCGATTTCAAGAGCTCGACGAACAGCACCACCAGGGCCGCGGCGATCAGCAGGTCGCCCAGGCTGACGGCCCAGTCGGCCTTGGAGGTCATGTGGATGACGAACAATTGCTCGGCCAACCGGTACTGGGCGGCGTTGGCGGCGAAGCCGCCGGCGAAGGTCAAGACGATCAGGTTGTAGACCAGCACCGGCAGGGCCAGGAGCGGAAACGCGGCGAACATGTCTGGCTCTCCCCCGAAGGCCGGTTGAAGGGTTCAGGGTTAACCGGTTTCGCGGATTCCCGAAAGACGCCGCCGCCCGGGAAGGCGAGCGGCGGCGCTGGCGGTCACAAGCCCACGATGTAGGCGACCGCCTCATGGTCGCCGATGCAGGTCCCCGTCCCCTGGATCGAGACCTTGTGACCCGCCGCCGTGGCCGCCAGGAGATTGGCGAGCATCGCCTGGCCGGCCGGCGTGCCGACGTTGAAGACCCACAGCCCGTTCGAGGCGGCGCAACTCGGCAGGGTCCCACTTCGCGCGCCGTCGTGGCTGAACCAGACGTTGCCGTCGCTGCCGGTCGAGATGCTGGACGCCATGCCGCTGTTCTGGCTGGAGGCCAGAGCCGGACCGCCGCCTATCGCCGCCGCCAGGAGCAGGCCCGCCCCGACACGCTTGATCACCCCCATGTCGCCCATCAAAATGCTCCCGCCGTTGGAATGGCCACGCTTGCCGCGGCGCGCCAACCTAGCACATCCCAAAGGCGAAACGAGCCGAGGCCCGTCCGCCTCACGACGGAGCGGAAGAGAGTCTAAGCCTCGTCCACGCCCTGCGGGTTGCGGGCCCGGGTCTGCAGCCACATCACGCCCAGCAGGTCGGACACCGAGGCCTTGAGTCGGCCGAAATTGGTGTATTTCGACACCCCGCTCTCGCGGTGGCGATGGTTCACCGGCTGGAACTCGACCTGGTAGCCCTCGCGCAGCATCAGGGCCGGGATGTAGCGGTGGATGTGATCGAAATAGGGCAGCCGCAGGAAGGCCTCGCGGCGGAAGGCCTTGAGCCCGCAGCCGGTGTCGTTGGCGGTGTCCTTCAGCATGCGCTTGCGCACGCCGTTGCCGAACTTCGAGGCGAAGCGCTTGGCCGAGCTGTCCTGGCGCTTGACCCGCTCGCCGCCGACCAGGGCCAGTTCGGGCGGGGCGGCCTTCAGGGCCCTGGCCAGGCGCGGCGCGTCGGCCGGGTCGTTCTGGCCGTCGCCGTCCAGGGTGACGACGATCGGGGCGCGGGCGGCCAGCACGCCGCTGCGCACGGCGCGGCTCTGGCCCGAGTTCTTGCGATGGCTCAGCACCCGCAACTGCGGGATCTCGGCCTTCAGGGCCACCAGCAGGGCCTTGGTGTCGTCGCGGCTGGCGTCGTCGATGAAGATGATCTCGTGGCGCTCGCCCGCGAAGGCGGCGGCGATCTCGCGCGCCAGGGCGGGCGCCGCCCCGCCCTCGTCGAAGACGGGCACGACGATGGAGTAGTCGGGCCCAGGGCCGGCGGAGACGGAAACCGAAGCGTTCATCGCCCTCTCATAGCGCAAAAATAGCCTAAGAGAAGGATCGTGCTATTCCACCATGATGACGCTTGAATCTCGCCTGGATGACTGGAGCCGCGGCTGGCGCGGCCCGCTGTTCGCCGCCCTGGTGGCCCTGATCGCCGGCCTGCCCGGCCTGTTCGCCATGCCGCCGCTGGACCGCGACGAATCACGCTTCGCCCAGGCCACCGCCCAGATGCTGGAAACCGACGACCTGGTCGTCATCAAGTTCCAGGACCAACCGCGCTTCAAGAAGCCGGTCGGCATCCACTGGCTGCAGGCGGCCAGCGTCACGGCGTTTTCCGCCGTCGAGGACCGAGGCGTCTGGGCCTATCGCATTCCCTCGCTGCTGGGGGCCATGCTGGCGGCGGCGGCCCTCGCCTGGGGGGCTTCGGCCCTGCTGGGACCCAAGACCGGCCTGCTGGCCGGCGGCATCCTCGGCGCGACCATCCTGCTGTCGACCGAGGCGTTCATCGCCAAGACCGACGCGGCCCTGTGCGGCTTCACGACCTTGGCCATGGCCGCCGTAGCGCGGATCTACGCCGCCCATCTCGCCGGCGAGAAGGTCCATCGCTGGACCAAGCTGGCCTTCTGGATCGGTCTGGCCATGGGCGTGCTGATCAAGGGGCCGGTCGGGCCGATGGTGGTGGCGCTCAGCGTCGTCGCCCTATGGATCTGGGACCGCAAGGCGCCATGGATCAAGAACCTGGGCTGGAGCTGGGGCCTGACCCTGGCGGCGGCCATCGTCCTGCCCTGGGCGATGATGATCACCGTGGCCACCGACGGCGCCTTCTGGTCGACGGCGGTCAACGGCGACCTGGCCCCCAAGCTGGCCGGCGGCCAGGAGAGCCACGGCGCGCCGTTCGGCAGCTACGCCCTGGCGGCGTTCCTGCTGGTGTTTCCCGCCACCCTGCTGCTGCCGTCGGGCCTGGTCCAGGGCTGGACCGGCCGCAAGGAGGCCGGGATCCGCTTCGCCGTCTGCTGGCTGGTCCCGACCTGGCTGGTGTTCGAGATCCTGCCGACCAAGCTGGTCCACTACACCCTGCCCGCCGTGCCGGCCCTGGCGATGCTGATGGCCGCCGCCCTTCGCGCGCCGCTGGGCGGGATCTCGCGGGCGGTCGGCGCGGGGCTGTCGGCCCTGGCCGGCGTGCTGTTCGCCGGCCTCGTCGGTTATCTCTACAAGGCCCACGGGGATCCGAGCGACCTGCCGGTGGCCATCCTGACCGCCCTGCTGTTCCTCGCCGCCGGCGGGGTCGGCGCAGTGCTGATGATGCGCAGGACGGCCGCCATCGCCCTGGTCGCGGCCGGGGCGCTGGGGATCTCCGCCCACGCCGCCCTGGTCGGCCTGTTCGTCCCACGGCTGGAACCTCTGCTGCTGTCGCCGCGCCTGGAAGCGGCGCTGGAGCGGGCCGACCTCGCCCCTCGGGGCGGGGCGCCGGGCCCGGTGGCCGTCACCGGCTATTCCGAACCCAGCATGGTCTTCCTGCTGGGCACCACCACCGAGCTGACCGACCCGGCCGGCGCCGCCAAGGCCGTCGCCCAGGGCCGGCCCGCCGTGGTCGAAGGCCGCCAGGAGAAGGCCTTCCAGGCCGCCCTCGCCGCCCTGGGCCAGACCGCCCGCCCGGCCGGCGTGGTCGACGGCTTCGACTATTCCGACGGCGACAAGGAGCGCCTGACGCTCTATCGCGGCGCGCCGATCCAGCCGGACGACGAAGCCGGCCAGGCCGACGAAGACACCGCCGAAACCCAAGCGGAGGCCCGCCCATGAGCCGCTTCATCCAGATCGTCGAGGTCGGCCCGCGCGACGGGCTGCAGAACGAGGCGCTATCCCTGCCGGTCGCCGAGCGGCTGGACCTGATCCGCCGGCTCGAGGCCGCCGGCGCCAAGCGCATCGAGACCGTCTCGTTCGTCAATCCCAACCGCGTGCCGCAGATGGCTGGGGCCGAGGAGATCATGGCGGCGCTGACGCCCGACCTCGAGCGCTCGCGCATCGGCCTGGTGCTGAACATGCGCGGCTGGGAGCGCTGCGTGGCGGCCCAGTGCGACGAGGCCAATGTGGTGGTCTGCGCCACCGACGGCTTCGGCCTGGCCAACCAGGGCGCGACCGCCGCCCAGCAGGTCGACGCCCTGGCCGCCATCGTCGAGCGCCAGGCGGTCGAGGGCGGCCCGCCGATCACCGCCACGATCTCGGTGGCCTTCGGCTGCCCATTCGACGGCGAGGTGTCCGAAGACCAGGTTGTGGCCATCGCCCGCGACGCCGCCTCGATGGGGGTGGCCGAGATCGCCGTCGCCGACACCATCGGGGTCGCCGATCCGTGGACCGTCCGCCGGCGGATCGAGGCCGTCCGCGCCGCGGCCCCGGACGTCCGGCTGCGGATGCACTTCCACGACACCCGCAACACCGGCCTGGCCAACGCCTTCGCCAGCGTCGAGGCCGGGATCGACGTGCTGGACGCCTCGGTCGGCGGCCTGGGCGGCTGCCCGTTCGCGCCGAACGCCACCGGCAACATCGGCACGGAGGACCTGGTCTATATGTTGGAGCGGGCCGGCTTCGAGACCGGCTACGACCTGGACTCCCTGATCGTGATCGGCCGCGACATCAGCGAACGGCTGGGCAAGGCGCCGGCCTCGTCCCTGGCCCGGGCGGGCGGGTTCCCAGCTTAGATAACCCTAGATCGGCCGTCCGGTGATCTTCCAGATCAGCGGCCGCGAGACGCTCATCAGCAGGATGGCCGGGGCCAGCAGGACGGCGATCACGTAGCGCTGGATCGTGTCGGCCCGCTTGATGAAGTAGCGCGACAGGCCCACGCCCTTGTGGAACTCGACCTTCAGCGGATGCTCCAGGCTGGTGTGGCCCAGGTGGATCACCTGGGCGGCCGGCTGGAACAGCACCTGGCCGCCCGCCTGGCGGGCGCGCCAGCACAGGTCGATGTCCTCGACGTGCAGGAAATAGCCTTCGTCGAAGCCGCCCAGCAGCTCGAAGTCCTCGCGGCGCAGGGCGAAACAGGCGCCGGAGATGGTCGGCATCGGCACGGGCGCCCCGGGCAGGGCCTCTTGCTCACGGTGGATCTCGAACCGGGCCAGGCTTTTGAACCGCGCGGTCAGGTGGCCGAAGCTGAGCAGGGTGGTGACCGGCGTGACCTCGCCGCGGCGGCCGCCGCGCTGCTCGCTGCCGTCGGTGTTCATCACCCGCGCCCCGATCACGGTCGGGACAGGCTGGTCCTCGAACGCCGAGACCAGGGCGTCTACGCAGCCCTGCTGCAGGTTGGCGTCGGGATTGAGGAAGACGATGTATTCGCCGCGCGCGGTCTCGGCGCCCATGTTAGCGCCGCGGGCGAAGCCGACATTGCCGTGGCCCTGCTGCAGCACGATGCGCGCCTCGCTGCGCCCCAGGGCGCGCAACCGTTCGGCCTCCTCGGGCGGCGAGCCGTTGTCGATGATGACGAACTCGTCGACCAGCGGCTCGGCCAGCACGTGTTCGATGCTTTCGATCAGAGCTTCTCCCGTCTGGTAGACGACCATGACCACGGAGACGCGCGGCCGGACCGGCCGCGCGCCCGTGACGAAGGTCGAATGCGAGGGAAGAATGCTGTTCATCAGGCCTGCGCCAACACCTCGGGCCGCGCCGCGGCGCGATCACGGGCCAGGTCCGGCGGGGTCGCTTCCTCGATCAAGGCGCGCACGGCCTCGTCCAGCGACAACACCTTCTGCCCCTCGCCGCCCAGGCGGCGCAGGGCGACCTCTCCGTTCTCGGCTTCCTTACGCCCGACCACCGCAATCACCGGCACCTTCGCGAGGCTGTGCTCGCGAATCTTGTAGTTGATCTTCTCGTTCCTGAAATCGACCTCTGCGCGAACGCCAAGGGAAGTCAACCGATCAGCCACACGTTGTGCGTAATCGTCGGCGTCGGACGTAATCGTCGCCACCACGACCTGCACCGGCGCCAGCCACAGCGGCAGATGGCCGGCATAGTTTTCCAGCAGAATGCCGATGAACCGCTCGAACGAGCCCAGGATCGCCCGGTGCAGCATGACCGGCCGCTTCTTGGAGCCGTCCTCGGCCACGTATTCGGCGTCCAGGCGCTCGGGCAGCACGAAATCCAGCTGCAGCGTGCCGCACTGCCAGACCCGGCCGATGGCGTCCTTCAGCGAGAATTCCAGCTTCGGGCCGTAGAAGGCGCCTTCGCCCTCCTGCAGCACCAGGGTCTCGCCCGCCGCCTCGGCCGCCGCCGACAGGGCGGCCTCGGCCTTGTCCCACACCGTGTCGTCGCCCGCCCGCAGCTCCGGCCGCGTCGAGAACTTGGTGTCGGCCAACTGCATGCCCAGGTCGTCATAGACGCTGCGCAACAGCTCGATGAAGCGCGCGCTCTCCTCGGTGACCTGCTCTTCGCGGCAGAAGATGTGGGCGTCGTCCTGGGTGAAGGCGCGCACCCGCATGATGCCGTGCATGGCGCCCGACGGCTCGTAGCGGTGGCAGGCCCCGAACTCGGCCATGCGCAGCGGCAGCTCGCGATAGCTCTTCTGGCCGACGTTGAAGATCTGGATGTGGCCGGGGCAGTTCATCGGCTTGACCGCCAGGATCTCGCCCTCGGCGCTCTCGCACATGAACATGGCGTGGCCGAACTTCTCAGCGTGGCCCGAGCGCTCCCACAGGCTCTTGTCGAGAATCTGGGGCGTCTTGACCTCGCGATAGCCGGCCGCGTCCAACCGGCGGCGCATATAGGCCTCCAGCGCCAGGTACAGCGTCCAGCCCTTGGGGTGCCAGAACACCATGCCCTTGCCCTCTTCCTGGATGTGGAAGAGGTCCATCGTCTTGCCCAGCTTGCGGTGGTCGCGCTTCTCGGCCTCCTCGATGCGCTTGAGATGCGCCTCCAGGTCGGCTTCCGAGGCCCAGGCCGTGCCGTAGATCCGCTGCAGCTGGGCGTTGTTCTGGTCGCCGCGCCAGTAGGCGCCGGCCAGCTTGGTCAGCTTGAAGGCCTTGCCGACATGCCTGGTCGACGGCAGGTGGGGACCGCGGCACAGGTCCTTCCACTTGCCCTGGTGATAGACCGTGATCGTGTCGCTGGCCGGCAGGTCGCGGATGATCTGGGCCTTGTAGGCCTCGCCCATGGCCTCGAAGTCGGCGATGGCGGCCTCGCGGTCGACTTCCTCGCGCGTGATCTTCTCGTCGCGGTCGACGATCTCGCGCATGCGCTTCTCGATCACGGCCAGGTCGTCCAGGCTGAACGGCTCGTCGCGGGCGAAATCGTAGTAGAAGCCGTCCTCGACGTTCGGGCCGATCGTCACCTGGGTGCCGGGGAACAGCTCCTGCACCGCCTCGGCCAGCACGTGGGCCGTGTCGTGGCGGATGGTGTCGAGCGCCTCGGGGGCCTCGCGGGTGATGATCTCGAACCGGTTGCCGCCGCCCAGCAGGTCGGGCGTCAACGGACGATCCAGGTCCAGCAGCTGGCCGTCCAGCTTGATCAGCAGAGCCTTCTTCTCCAGCGACTTGGAGATCGAGGCGGCCACGTCGCGGCCCGTCGAACCGTCAGCGTACTGGCGGGCCGAGCCGTCGGGAAAAATCAGGTCGATCATTCTTCACAGTTCCACTTGCGCGGCGCGCGGGGCGGAGGCGGCGGGTCGTATCCCGAGCCGCCGAACGGATTGCATCGGCAGATCCGTCCCACCGCGAGCCAGGACCCCTTCAGGGGTCCATGATCCTTGAGCGCCTGGGCCGCGTATTCCGAGCAGGTCGGCAGATAGCGGCACTGGCGCCCGATGAAGGGCGAGAGCGTCGTCTTGTAGGCCCGCAGGCCCAGGTCGACGGTGCGTTCGTAGAGTGTCATGCCGGCGCTTTCGCGAACGGAGTCGGGACCTTATCGACTAGCGAAAAGTCGCGATCAAGCGGCGCCAGCGCGGCTAGTTCGGGTTTGGGCCGCGCCTGTGGCCGTACGGACAGCCTCGGCCGTGGCTTCGAACGCCAAAAGCGTCGAGGCGTGACGGGCGGGATAGTCCTTGACCGGCTCCAGCACGGCGAGCTCCGAAAATCGGCCCTGGGGAGGCGGGCCGCCTGACTTCAGCATAGCCCGCAAGGCGTCGCGGGCCAACTCTATCTCCGCGAGATCAGCCCCCACGACCTGCGCGCCGAGGATGGCGGCCGAGGCCTGGCCCAGGGCGCAGGCGGCCACATCCTGGGCGAAGTCGGCGACCTTGCCGTCCCGCACCGTCACGTCGACCACGATCCGGCTGCCGCACAGCTTGGCGGTCTTCTCGGCGCTGGCGTCCGGGGCGGCCAGCCGCCCGGCCCGGGGCATGTTGGCCACCAGGCTGAGGATGCGGGCCGAATAGAGGTCGTCGATCATGCCGCTTATGTGGGGGTGTTCTGGCGCTCGGACCAGAGGATCTCGGCCCGGGCCTTCACCGCCTCGCCCATGCGGGTGAAGGCGGCCCTCAGGCGCCGCCGCTCGTCGCGGCTGACGAAGCGGACCAGCGGCCCCATGAACAGCTCGCCGTTCGAGAAGGTCGAGCCGATGTCGCTCATCTTCTCGATCTCCAGGTAGCGGATCGCGGTCACGAAGCCGTTCAGGCGCTTGGTGCGCCAGTGGAGCTGCTCGTAGGGCACCCAGTCCTGGACCACCGCCTCGACGGGCCTTGCCGGAGCGTCGCCGACCACCAGGTCGAAACGCAGGGGAGTGCCGATGCGCATCTCGCCCTCCATGCGCGGATGGACCGGGTTCCAGTCCTTCCAGGACGCGAAGTCGGCGATCACTTCCCAGACGATCTCGGCGGGGGCCAGCACCCCGGTGCGGAATTCTACGGCGCGTTGCATGGTTGTCCGTCTAGCATTGTCAGGCGATGAAACCCAAACCGCTGGCCTTCTGGAAGACCGGCAGGTCCAGGGACGGCGGATCGACGCCGGCCTGGCTGAGCAGGTCGTGGACCTGGCCGCGATGGTGGGTCTGGTGGTTGAAGACGTGGGCCAGCGTCGCCCACAGCGGCTGGGTCACCGTCGCGCCGTCAGCCATCCGCGTCCAGCGGAACACGCCGGCCAGTTGCTCGTCGGTCAGGCCCGCCACGTAGTCCGAAAGGGCCGCGTCCTCGTGGACCCGCGCCTCGCGCAGGGTCGCCAGGTCGTGGAAGATCACCGCGTCCAGGGCGTGCGGCGGCAGGGTCTCGCCGCGCAGCCGCGCCAGCCACATGCGGTCGGTGACGATCAGATGGTTCAGCGCGCCGTGGATCGACCCGAAGAACGCCCCGCGCTCGGCCTTGTAGTCCGCCTCGTCCAGCAGCGCGCAGGCCGCGTGGATGCGGTGGTTGGCCCAGGCGTTGTAGCCGGCGAACATCTGGAAGTAGGCGCGCATCATGACTCCTCGGTTCCCTCGTCTAGGCCTTCGCAGCCCATTCCACGTTCGGATATCGCGGCTTCAAATCCATTGTCGTCCCGGACAGGCGCTGCGCGCTTTCCGGGATGACAACAGCAAGGACGCTCCGATTGGAGCAAGCCTCCTAGTCCTTCATGCGCCAGGTGGCGCCGGCCGGACCGTCCATGACCACCACGCCCAGGCCGTCCAGCTCGGCGCGGATGGCGTCGGCGGCGGTCCAGTCCTTGGCGGCGCGGGCCTCGACCCGGCGCTTGAGCAGGTCCTCCACCTTGGCCTTCAGGTCGTCGTCGGCGTCGCCCTCGAACCAGGCGTCCGGATCGGCCTGCAGGAAGCCCAGCAGGCCGCCGGCCGCCAGCAGGCGGGCCTTGTTGGCGGCGATCGCGGCCTCGTCGCCGGCCGTGACGGCCCGCTCGATGGCGCTGGAGATCTCGAAGAAGCCCGACACCGCCAGCGGCGTGTTGAGGTCGTCCGACAGGGCGGCCAGCACGTCGACGGGACCGTCGACGTCGGTCGCGGCCGGGGTGGTCTTGGCGCGGCGCAGGGCGCCGTACAGCCGGTCCAGCGCCTTCTTGCTCTGCTCGACCAGCTCGGGCGTCCAGTCCAACGGCTGGCGGTAGTGGCCCGACAACAGCGCCCAGCGGATCACCTCGCCCGGCGTGCTCTTCAAGAGCTCGTGCGGAATGATCACATTGCCCAGGCTCTTGGACATCTTCTCCCCCGACATGTCGAGGAAGCCGTTGTGCAGCCAGTAGTTGGCCAGCACCGGCGCGCCGTGGGCGCAGCGGCTCTGGGCCAGCTCGTTCTCGTGGTGCGGGAAGGTCAGGTCGATGCCGCCGCCGTGGATGTCGATCGTCCGGCCCAGCTGCTTGTCGATCATGGCCGAGCACTCGATGTGCCAGCCCGGACGGCCCGCGCCCCAGGGGCTGTCCCACTCGGGCTCGTTCTCCTTCGACGGCTTCCACAGCACGAAGTCGGCCGGGTGGCGCTTGTAGGGCGCGACCTCGACCCGGGCGCCGGCGATCATGTCGTCCAGGTCGCGGCCCGACAGCTGGCCATAGTCGGGGAAGGCCTGGGTGTCGAACAGCACGTGGCCCTCGGCGGCGTAGGCCGATCCGTTGTCGACCAGCCGGCCGATCATTTCCACGATCGGGCCCATGTGCTCGGTGGCCTTGGGCTCCAGGCTCGGCGGCAGGGTCAGCAGGGCCGCGGCGTCCTGGTGATAGGCGGCCAGGTACCGATCGGTGATCACCTTGATCGCCACGCCCTCGGCCGCGGCCTTGGCGTTGATCTTGTCGTCCACGTCGGTGACGTTGCGGGCGTAGACCACCGCGTCCTCGCCATAGACGTGGCGCAGCAGGCGGAACAGCACGTCGAACACCACGACGGGCCGGAAATTGCCGATATGGGCGTGGTTATAGACCGTCGGCCCGCAGACATACATCGTCACCCGGCTCGGATCGGCGGGAACGAAGTCGCGCTTCTCGCGCGCCATGGTGTCGTAGAGCTTGAGGGTCATGAGGAGAGAGCGGCCTGACGTCGCGGGAGTGTTGCGGGGATACGGATTGGCCCCATATAACGAGAGCACGCGCGCACGGCCATGGTGTTTGGTCATTGATCGGCCTGGGGGCGCGCGACGGGTGGCACGCGTAATTCCAGGGCGAAAGGCGTCCTGGCGCAACTCAGCCCGTGGAAAGACCCTTCCCGCACATGGACGCACTGACCCGCGAGCGAACCCTGATCGGCCTCGATTCCGAAACCGGTCTTGATCTTGAACCCGCCCAGCGCCCTACCCGAGACGAGGCCATGGCCGCCGTCCGGACCCTGCTGGCCTGGGCCGGCGACAATCCCGATCGCGAAGGCCTGCTCGACACGCCCCAGCGCGTGGTCGACGCCTATGGCGAGTGGTTCGCCGGCTATCGCGGCGACCCCGTCGAGGCGCTGAGCCGCACCTTCGAGGACGTGCAGGGCTATGACGACATGGTCATGCTGCGCGGCATCGACGTGCAGAGCCACTGCGAACACCACATGGCGCCGTTCCTGGGCAAGGCCTGGGTGGCCTACATGCCGACCGGCAAGGTCGTGGGCCTGTCCAAGCTGGCGCGGCTGGTCGAGATCTTCGCCAAGCGTCTCCAGACCCAGGAGACCATGACCATGCAGATCGCCGACGCCATCGAGGACCACCTCAGCGCCGCCGGCGTGGCCGTGCTGATCGACGCCGAGCACCAATGCATGAGCACGCGCGGCGTGCGCCACCACGACGTCTCGACCATCACCACCCAGTTCCGCGGCGTGTTCAGGACCGACAAGGTCCTGCAGCAGCGCTTCATGGACCTGGTGACGCGGAAATAGTACGCCTCGCCGCGAGGCCCCCTCCGGCCCTCCGGGCCACCTCCCCCAGGGGGGGGAGGATCTAAGCGCCCCCGATGCTCCCCCTCTGGGGGAGCTGTCGCGGAGCGACTGAGGGGGCCGCCGGAGCCGGAGAGCGCTTGAGATGTTGAAGACCTGTCTGGCGGCCCTGGCCGTCGCGATGACGGCGAGCATGACCATGGCGCAGACTCCCCAAGCTCCTTCCGGGAAAGCTCCCTGGGACACGGAAATCCTTCCGCCCGCCCTGGCCTGGCATGGGGCCAGCGAGACGCTGGTCGCCAAGCCGTCCGATCCCTGGATCACGCCGTCCGAGCGAACCGGCCTGACCGCCTCGCCGAACTACGAAGAAACCCGCGCCTGGCTGGAAAAGCTGGACGCGGCCTCGCCGCTGATCCGCATGGAGGTGTTCGGCAAGTCGCCGGAAGGCCGCGACCTGTTGGTGCTGTACGTCTCCAAGGACGGGACCAAGTTCGATCCCAAGAAGCCCGTGCTGCTGGCCCAGGCCGGCATCCATCCGGGCGAGATCGACGGCAAGGACGCCGGCATGATGTTGCTGCGCGACATTGCTTTCGAAAGGGGGGCCTTCCACGGCAAGGACAACCCGCTCGACAAGGTCAACCTGGTCTTCGTGCCGATCTTCAGCGTCGACGGCCACGAGCGCGCCAGCCCCTACAGCCGGCCCAACCAGCGCGGCCCGGCGGTCCAGGGCTGGCGGCACACCGCCCAGAACCTCAATCTGAACCGCGACTACGGCAAGCTGGACGCGCCGGAGATGCGGGCGATGATCGCCCTGATCAACCAGGTCAAGCCCGACCTCTACATGGACATCCACGTCACCGACGGCGAGGACTACCAGTATGACATCACCTATGGCTGGGCCGGCTATCTGGGCGACTTCGCGCGCTCCAAGGCCACCAGCGCCTGGCTCGACGCCGCCTACCTGCCGGCCACCCAGGCGGGGCTGAAGGCGGCGGGGCACGTGCCCGGCCAGCTGGTCTTCGCCCTGGACGACCGCGACCCGAAGAGGGGCCTGGGCTCGTCGCCGGCGTCCCTGCGCTACTCCAACGGCTATGGCGACGCGGTGGGGCTGGCCACGGTGCTGGTCGAGAACCATTCGCTGAAGCCCTACCGTCAGCGGGTGCTGGGGACCTATGTCCTGCTGGAGGAGAGCCTGAAGATCCTGGCCAAGGACGGCGCGGCCCTGCGCGCCGCCGAGGCGGCCGACCGCGCCAAGCGCCCGGCCGTGGTCGAGGCCAATTTCGGCGCCGGCTTCGGCAAGGGAGGCGACAAGCCGCTGCGCACCGTCAGCTTCCTGGGCGTGCAGTACGAGACCTACGACTCCCCCGCCTCGGGCCGCAAGGAGGTGCGCTGGCTGGGCAAGCCCGCCCCCAAGCCCTGGTCGCTGCCGCTCTACGCCGCCGAGCCGTCGCTGCGGCTGACCCCGCCCAAGGCCTATTGGATCTCCTCGGCCAAGCCCGACGTGATCGAACGCCTGCGGATCCACGGCGTCCGGATGGAAACCCTGACGACGCCGAAAACGGTGTCGGTCGACATGATCCGCTTCACCGCCCCCAAGCTCGCGACCCGCGCCAACGAGGGCCATGTCGAGATCGTCGCCGGCCCGGTGACCCACGAGACTCGCAGCGTCACCTGGCCCATCGGCTCGGTGCGGATCCCGACCGACCAGCCGCTGGGCGAGCTGGCCGTCCTGCTGCTGGAGCCGGAAAGCGACGAGAGCTTCTTCGCCTGGGGGATGTTCCCCGAGGTGCTGCAGCGCGTGGAATATATCGAGGGCTACGCCATCGCCCCCCTGGCCGAGAAGATGCTGGCCGCCGATCCGAAGCTGAAGGCCGAGTTCGAGGCCAAGCTGGCCGCCGACCCGAAGTTCGCCGCCGATCCCGACGCCCGGCTGGGCTGGTTCTATGCGCGTACGCCCTATTACGACGACCACTATAAGCTCTATCCGGTGGGTCGGGAGCTTTAGAAAACCGCTCATCCCGGCGAACGCCGGGACCCAGATCCCAAAGCGGTGTGATGGATTGGAAGAGCTCGGCGCATTTGGCGTCAGCCTCAAAGCCATTCCATCTGGGTCCCGGCGTTCGCCGGGATGAGCGGATAAAAGGGAGTCGCCTCCCCCACGAGCCCGCTTGCCAGCCCCGTCGAACGCTGAGCCTTATGCCGGCCAGTTCGACCCCGTTTCACGAGTGACGACCGATGGACACCATCGCTTCCGGCCACGCCGCCGCCCTGTGGGTGGGGCTGCACGTCCTGCTCCTGCTGACCCTGTCGCTGCTGGTCGTGCGCCTGCGGCAGAAGCACAAGGTGGCCCTGGGCGACGAGGGCATTCCCGAGCTGGCCCGCGCCATCCGCGCCTTCGGCAACGCCAGCGAGTACATCCCCGTCGGCCTGGCGGCGATCATCGTCCTGGCCCTGGTCGGCGCCCCGCCCCTGGCCATCCACGTGGTGGGGCTGGTGCTGTTCGCCGGCCGGCTGATCCACGCCGTGGGCCTGTCCAACAGCGGCGGCGCCTCGATCCCGCGCGCCGTCGGCATGATCTGCACCTGGGTGGCCTACATCTTCGGCGCGGTGGCCCTGCTGTTCTACGCGATCGGCTGATCCGGCTTTCCGGGGCGCAACTCCACCGTTGTCATCCCGGAAAGCGCGCAGCGCTTGTCCGGGATCCAGGTGAACCGCAACCACATCGGCCCAGTCCCCTGGGTCCTGGACAGCCTTTGCGGGGCTTCCGGGATGACAACCTTTTATCCAATCCTGTCGCTCGGCGTTCAGCCCACGCCTTGCCCCCGCCCGCCCCCCTCGTCCATAAGACCGCATGGACGAAAACCTGTTGCATGACGTGCTCGCCGCCGCGCGGACCGCGGGCGCCGACGCCGCCGAAGCCGTGTTCGCGCAGCGCCAATCTCTCTCCGTCGGCGTCCGCCTGGGCGAACTGGAGGAGGTCGAGCGCGAGGAGTCCCGCGACATCGGCCTGCGCGTCTTCGTCGGCCGGCGCAGCGCCACGGTGTCGGGCTCGGACATCTCGGCCGAGGGCCGCGCCAAGCTGATCGACCGGGCGGTGGCCATGGCCCGCCTGGCCCCCGAGGATCCCTACGCCGCCCTGGCCCCGGCCGAACGCCTGGCGCGCGGCCCGTTCCGCGACCTCGACCTCTACGACCCGACCGAGCCCTCGGCCGAGGCGCTGGAAGCCCAGGCCCGCGAGGCCGAGGCCGCCGCCCGCGCCGTCGCCGGCGTGACCAATTCCGACGGCGGTTCGTCGTCGTGGAGCGCCTCGACCTGGCGGCTGGTCACCAGCGAAGGCTTTTCCGGCCTGCACCAGGCCAGCGGCTTCGGCGTCTCGGCCTCGGCCATCGCCGGCGAGGGCGCGGGCATGGAGCGCGGCGGCGAAGGCCGCTCGACCCGCCACGCCGCCGACCTGCCCGCGCCCGCCGCGATCGGCGCCAAGGCCGGCGAGCTGGCCGTCGCCAAGCTGAACCCGCGCAAGCTGGACTCGACCACCGCCCCGGTGATCTTCGAGAACCGCCTGGCCATGTCGCTGCTCAGCCCGCTGATCGGCGCGATCTCGGGCCCGTCGATCGCCCGCGGAACCTCGTTCCTGAAGGACAAGCTGGGCCAGGCGGTGTTCGCCAAGGGCGTGACCCTGCTGGACGACCCGTTCCGGATGCGCGGCCTGGGCTCGGCCCCGTTCGACGACGAGGGGGTGGCCTGTGAGGCCCGCGCCCTGATCGACGACGGCGTGCTGACCACCTGGCTGATGAACGTCAGCGCGGCCAAGCAGCTGGGCCTGGAAAGCACCGGCCACGCCTCGCGCGGCCTGGCCGGCCCGTCCGGCGTCTCGACCCATAACCTGACCCTGCAGCCGGGCCGGCGCGACCTGGCCGGGCTGATGGCCGACGCCGGGACCGGCCTGCTGGTGACCTCGATGTTCGGCCCCTCGCTGAACGGCAACACCGGCGACTGGTCGGTGGGCTGCTCGGGCTTCTGGTTCGAGAACGGCGTCTCGACCGGCCCGGTCACCGAGATCACCGTGGCCGGCAACCTGATCGACATCTACGCCCGCGTGGTCCCCGGGTCCGACCTGGAGATCCGCGGGGCCAGCAACAGCCCGTCCCTGCTGGTCGACGGCCTGGCGATCGCCGGAAAATGACCGACCTGGACCTGATCCTGGCCGCGGCGCGCGAGGCCGGAGCCCTGGCGCTCTGCGCCCGCGAGGCCGGGCTGAAGGTCTGGTCCAAGGACGGCGGCTCGCCGGTCACCGACGCCGACCTGGCCGTCGACACGCTGCTGAAGGACCGCCTGGGCGCGGCCCGGCCCGGCTATGGCTGGCTGTCGGAGGAGACGGCCGACGATCCGGCGCGCCTGGCCACGCCCCGCCAGTTCGTGGTCGACCCGATCGACGGCACCGTGGCCTTCATCAAGAACAAGCCGTGGTTCGCCGTGTCGATCGCCGTGGTCGAGGACGGCCGTCCGGTGGCCGGCGTGGTCCACGCGCCGGCCCTGGACGAGACCTATGTCGCCACCCTGGGCGGCGGCGCGGCCCTGAACGGCGTGGCGATCAGCCCCAGCGACACCGACGACCTCGAGGACGCCGCCATGCTGGGCGACGCCAAGATGTTCGTCCATCCGGCCTGGACCAATCCGTGGCCGCCGATGCGGGTGGAAAGCCGCAACTCGATCGCCTACCGCCTGTGCCTGGTGGCCGCCGGCGCTTTCGACGCGGCCGTCGCCCTGTCGCCCAAGAACGAGTGGGACCTGGCCGCCGCCGACCTGATCTGCGCCGAGGCCGGCGCCGCCCTGACCGACCACAAGGGTCGAACCTTCACCTACAATCGGGCAAATCCGCTGCTTCCGAGCGTGGTTTGCGCCAATCGCGCGCTTCACCCGTTGATCCTGTCACGCGTCGGGCATATCGACCTGCCGCAACGATAACTTCCGCGCAGGAAATTCCACGCCATGAGCGACAAGCAGCTTCTTCACCTCGTGATCGGCGGTGAACTGAAGAACGTTTCCGATGTCGAGTTCCGCGACCTGTCGAAGGTCGAGTTCGTCGGCGCCTACGCCAACTACGCCGAGGCCCACGCCGCCTGGAAGGCCAAGGCCCAGGCCACCGTCGACAACGCCCACGCGCGGTACTTCATCATTCACGCCCACAAGCTGCTGGATCCGAGCCTGGGGTGAGGCTCGGAAGACCCCCTCAGTCGCTCCGCGACAGCTCCCCCCGCGCTAGATCCTCCCCCTCTGGGGGAGGTGGCCCGAAGGGCCGGAGGGGGTTCCCACCCCCTACTCCCTTCTCAAAATCCCTTCCGTCACGATCCCGCCGATCATCCCGGCCCGGAAGTCGGCCTTGATCTTCACCGGATCGTAGTCGGGGCTCTCGACCCACTGGGTGAAGGTCAGGCCCTTGGGGGCGGCGTCGGTCAGGTAGCGTTCGAAGGTGTAGTCCAGCACGCCGGTCTTGCCCTGCTTGATGTGCAGGTACTTGAACGACAGCTGCTCCAGGGCCTCCTCGATCGGCAGGCCCAGGCGGTAGTGGGCGTAGAGCACGCTCATGATCCCCGCCCGGTCCGCGCCCGACTTGCAGTGCATCAGGGCCGGATATTCGATGCGCTCGAACAGGTCGCGGGCGCCCAGCACCCGCTCCTTGATCGGGACCTCACGCGAGGTGATCACGAAGTCGACCATCGTCAGGCCCAGCTTCTCGCAGGCGTATTTCTCCAGGGCGTAGAAGCTGCCGTCGAACCCGCCGCGCAGGTTGATGACGGTCTTGATGCCCTTCTTCTTCCATTCGGCCAGCTGGTGCGGCCACGGCTGGTTGGTGCGCACCAGCTCGGGGCTGACCCAGTGGTCGTTCTTGAAGCCCAGGCGCAGATAGGCGTGGTCGTTCCACAGATAGGAAAGATAGGTGCGAAACCGCCCCCAGCGGGTGGTCGTGTCGTAGCCGGGCAAGCGGGCGATCCTTCGTGCAAGACGTCTAACTAGGCGCCACAGCCCTGTAATGCAAAAGCCACAGCGCCGCACCCCCGCCGCAATGACAGGCAATAGCCCAGCTTGACAGTCCCGCCGCGACATCCGACCCCTGCCGCCATGACCGATCCCGCCGCGCCGCAAGCCACCAACCGCGCCCTCGCCGCGCGGATCTGGCGCGACTACCTCAAGCCCCGCTGGAAGGGGCTGACCGTCTCGATCGTCAGCGCCGCCGTCATCGCGGCGCTCAGCGCCGGCCTGACCAAGATCATCCAGCCGGCCATCGACCAGCTGATCACCCATCCGCAAGCCGGCGCCCTGGTGCGCATCCCGCTGCTGATCGTCGGCATGGCCCTGGCCCGGGGCCTGTTCCAGGTGCTCCAGGCCACCGCCATCAACCGCATCGGCAACGGCGTGGTCGGCGACGTGCAGGTGCGGCTGTTCGGCAAGCTGGTGCGCTCGGACCTGGCCCGCCTGCGCGGCGCCCATTCGGGATCGTACGTCTCGTCGGTGCTCTATGACGCCACCCTGATCCGCGAGGCCGCGACCAGCGGCGTGGTCAACTACACCCGCGAGTTCCTGACCGTGATCGGCGCGCTGGCGGTGATGTTCCAGCTGGATCCGATCCTGGCGACCGGCGTGCTGGTGATCGCCCCGCTGTCCAGCCTGATCATCCGCCGCTTCTCGAAGAAGACCACCAAGGCCGCCAAGGGCGCCATGGGCGAGACCTCCAACCTCTCGACCGCAATCATGGAGAGCCTGGACGGCATCAAGATCGTCAAGATGGAGAACCGCGAGACCTACGAACAGGACCGGGTCGCCGCGGTGGTCGAGCGCCGCCAGCGCCACCTGATCAAGGGCTCCAACGCCCGCGCCATGGCCGCGCCGGCGACCGAGCTGTTCACCACCCTGATCATCGCCGCCGTGTTCGTCTACGCCGGCTGGCGGGCGACCGTCGGGGCCGGCATGCTGGGCGGGGTGCTGACGGCCGGCGCCTTCTTCGCCTTCCTCAGCGCCCTGATCATGGCCGCCCAGTCCCTGCGCCAGGTCGCCAACCTGCAGACGGTGTTCACCGAGGGCTTCACCGCCGCCCGCCGTCTGTTCGCGGCCCTGGACGTCGAGCCGGCCATCGTCGATCCCGCCGACGCCAAGACCTTGCCGCCCGGCGAGGCGACCATCGCCTTCGACCATGTCAGCTTCGCCTATGGCGACGACGCCCCGGCCCTGCACGACGTCTCGCTCCAGGCCCGGCGCGGCGAGACCGTCGCCCTGGTCGGCCCGTCGGGCGGCGGCAAGAGCTCGCTGCTGAACCTGATCCCGCGCTTCTACGACGTCACCGCCGGCGCGGTGACCATCGACGGCCACGACGTGCGCGGCGTGACCCTGGCGTCCTTGCGCGACCGCATCGCCCTGGTCACCCAGGAGCCGTTCCTGTTCGACGACACCATCCGCGCCAACATCGCCTACGCCCGGCCCGGCGCCGCCGAGGACGAGGTCGAGGCGGCGGCCCGCCAGGCGGCGGCCCACGACTTCATCTCGGACCTGCCGCTGGGCTACGACACCCTGGTCGGCGAGGCGGGCGCGCGGCTGTCGGGCGGCCAGCGCCAGCGCATCGCCATCGCCCGCGCCTTCCTCAAGGACGCCCCGATCCTGTTGCTGGACGAGGCGACCAGCGCCCTGGACACCGAGAGCGAGGCCCAGGTCCAGGCGGCGCTGGAGCGGCTGATGGCCGGCCGCACGACGATCCTGATCGCCCACCGCCTGTCGACCGTGAAGGGCGCCGACCGCATCTATGTGATCGACCGCGGCCGGGTGGTCGAGACCGGGGCCCACGCCGAGCTGGTGCGCCACAAGGGCCTCTACGCCCGCCTGGCCAAGGCCCAGGATCTGGATCACCTGCCGGAGGCGACGGTTTGAGACCCTTGCGCTGGCCCCTGGTGATCCAGATCGTCTCGTCGGTCTTCGCCGGCTATTCCAAGCTGGTGTTCCACACCCTGCGCATGACCCGCGAGGGCCAGGAGCACGCCGAGGCGGTCTGGGCCCAGGGCCGCGAGACCGGGGTCGGGGCGATCCTGTGTTTCTGGCACGCGCGCATCCCGATGTCGCCGCTGACCTGGCCGCAGGACCCTGGCCGCCAGGACATGCGGGCCCTGATCTCGCGCTCGGCCGACGGCGAGTTCATCGCCCAGACCGTCGAGAAGCTGGGCTTCCCGTCGATCCGTGGTTCGTCGACCAAGAAGACCGACCCGGCCAAGAACAAGCACGGCGAGCAGGCCTTCCGCGACATGATCAAGTGGGTCAAGGACGGCGGCGGGATCGCCATCACCCCCGACGGCCCGCGCGGCCCGGCCGAGCGCATGGAGAAGGGCACGCCCTCCCTGGCCCGGGTGACCGGCGCGCCGGTGATCTTCGTCGGCCTGGCCTGCAACCCCTGCATCCGCCTGGGCTCCTGGGACCGCACCGTCATCCCCCTGCCCTTCGCCAAGGCCGCCATGGTCTGGAGCGCCCCCACCGCCGCCGGCCGGGGGGACGATCCGGACGCCCTGGTCGAGGCCTGGGCGGCGGAGCTGTCGGCGGTGACGCGACGGGCGGAGGCGCTGGTCGGCGTGACGCCGTCCGCCTAGCCTTGTTGGCGACCGAAGGATCGGATGGTCCCTGGAGCGGTTCCCGACCTGACTGCCTCAGGCCGGGCGCTCCAGGTCCTTGTTTGGCGCATTTTCTTCACGCGAACCGGCGTCCACTTTCCAAAAATGCTCTAGGCGCTCAGGATCCAATCCGAACTGACGCTGCTGTTCACCAGGACGTTCGGGATGAAGCCATCGCCCGTCGACTGCCAGACGGTGAACATCCCTCCGACATGACGCCAGACAAGATCATCCATTCCGTCGCCGTTGTAGTCCGCGACGGTCGCCAGGCTCCAGTCTGGATTTATCGTGGCGTCGACGACGACATTCCGGATGAAGCCCGAGCCGGTCGAGGCCCACTCGGTGAAGACGCCGCTCGTGTGGCGCCAGATCAGATCCGTATTGCCGTCACCGTTGAAATCGCCGTGTCCGACCAGCGACCAGTCCCGGTCGACCGCCGGCGCAATACTGGACATGTAGACGAAGTCGGCGCCGTGGAACGCTTCGATCTCGCCGTCGGTCCAGCGAGCCAGGACGTCATCGGCCCCGTCGCCATCGAGGTCCAGAATGGTCAAGGTCGACGAAGCGGGCAGGTACGAATAGACGACGACATTGGGTTCGAAACCGGTTCCAGTGGAGCGCCACTCGGTCACCATGCCGCTTGAATGGCGCCACAGGAGGTCGCTCTTGCCATCGCCGTCGAAATCGCCGTCGCCGACCAGGGTCCAATCGGCTCCGACGCCGGCGTTGACGTAGCTGTTCATCTCGAAGCCGGCGTTCGCGGCGTTCCATATCGTGAACATGCCGCTGGCGTGGCGCCACAGCATGTCCGTCGCCCCATCGCCATTGAAGTCGAGCAACGCCTCGAGCTTCCAGTCCGGCGAAACGGCCTGGGCGAAGGTGTTCGCGGTGAATCCGGCGCCTTGAGCCGTCCAGGTGGTGACGTAACCGCTGGCGTGCCTCCAGACGAAGTCGCTGCGTCCGTCATGATTGACGTCGTTGGCCGCGCCTCGATCCACCAGGAACCGGATCTCGGCGCCGCCCTCGGCCGCCGCGGCGACGACGAAGCGACCGGCCGGCGCGCCTTGCACGCTGAAGCGCTCGCCGGTCGACAGGACGACGGTGTCGCCTTGGCGGGCGACAGTCAGGCTCGAAGGATCGGCATCCCAGATCACGATGCGGTCGGTCGCTGTAAGATCGGTGATCGTGTCGCCGTCGAAATGCCGCGCCGCGCCCTCGAAGATGTCGGGACCCGTTCCGCCCGTCAGCACATCGGCTCCAAGCCCGCCGATCAGGGTGTCCCGCCCCGCGCCGCCATCCAGAAAATCCGTCCCGACTCCAAGGCTTTCCACCCGATCGGTCCCGCCGCCGCCATAGAGGTGGTAAGAAAGTCCGGTGGAATCCGGGTCAAATGCGGCAATATAGTTGTTCAGATCATTGCCAATTCCGGTCGATCCGTTGGACACCCACAACTGTTCGACATTCGCCCCCAGCGTGTAGTCGATAGAGGACACGACGAGGTCATACCCGCTGTCCACGTCCTCGACGACACGATCCAGGACCGAGTCCACCCAGTAGCCGTCGTTTCCAGCTCCGCCGGTCATCAGATCGGCGCCACGGCTGCCTTTGAGAAGGTCGTCGCCATCCTCGCCGAACAGGGTGTCGTCGCCATCTCCCGCCTCCAGCTGGTCGCCGCCCGCGCCGCCGTTCAGCGTATCGTCGCCGAATCCACCGAAATAGATGTCGTCGCCCGGACCACCCTTCCAGTTGTCGGCTTGCCGGGTGCCGGTCTCGGCCAGGAAGGTCCCCGCCGGCAGGTCGGACTTCTGGAAGTTGGTCACGCCGTCGAGCGCGATCACGAAATCCGTCACGTCCAAGGTGAGATTGTCGTTCAGATCGATGATGACATAGGTCGATCCGGCGTTTTCCCAGGTCCAGAACCCCACGCCGTCCTGGCCGAGACCGACTAGGGCCTGACCCGCCTGAAGGGTGAAGGCGCTATCGGTGATCGCGCCGTTCCAGAGCGGATATCGCAACGCAAAGCCGATATCCTTCATGCCCTGCGTCACGCCCAGATCGAGCACGTCCCCCTCGGCGCGGGAGAAGTCGACGATATGGTCAAGGCCCAGCAGCGAACTGGCTGGAATGTAGGTGAAGTCCAAGCCGCTGTAGCGGATCATGGACGTGACTAGGAAAGTATCCGCCCCCGCGCCGCCCGTGTAGCGGTCCACCGAGGTATCGGACACCAGCCAAAAAAGATCGGCGCCCGCGCCGCCATCGACTAGGTCGGCGCCCGCGCCTTCCATGAGGGTGTCGTCGCCATCCCCGCCGAGCAGCACGTCCGCGCCCTCGAAAGCATAGATGTAGTCATTGCCCGCGCCGCCTTCGAGGCGGTTGTCGCCGTGGCCGCCGTTCAGTTCGTCGTCGCCGTCGCCGCCAAAGACGGTGTCATCGCCCGCCAGCGCGACGATGGCGTCATCGCCCGCGGTCCCGGTGATGACGTCGTCGCCCGACGTCCCATACACTACACTCATACGGTTTCCCCAGCTTGATTTCCACTCTTACCGCGAGCCAAAGGACGCGCACAATCGCTAACGGCGCCGGAAGCCGCTTTGTAGACATTGATCCCTCCGCCCCTTGGTGGGATGTAGACCCCATGCCGCACGACCACGCCGATCACGATCACCATGACCACGATCATGGCCACGGCCACGGCCACCACCATCACGGTCCCGGCGGCCACCACCACGCCCCCAAGGACTTCGGCAAGGCCTTCGCGATCGGCGCGACCCTGAACATCGGCTTCGTGGCGGCCGAGACCGTCGCCGGCCTGATGACCCATTCGCTGGCCCTGCTGGCCGACGCCGGCCACAACCTGTCCGACGTGCTGGGCCTGTTCATGGCCTGGGGCGCGGTGGTGCTGGCCAAGAAGGCCCCGGGCGGGCGACACACCTACGGCCTGCGCAAGGGGACGATCCTGGCCTCGCTGACCAACGCCGTGGTGCTGCTGGTGGCGGTCGGGGCCATCGCCTGGGAGGCGGTGCGCCGCTTCGCCGATCCGGAGCCGATCCAGACCGGGCCGGTGATGATCGTCGCCGCCGTCGGCATCGCCATCAACACCGCCACGGCCCTGATGTTCATGCGCGGCTCCAAGGACGACCTGAACATCCGCGGGGCCTTCGTGCACATGGCCGCCGACGCCGCCATCTCGGCCGGGGTGGTCGCCGCCGCCGCCGCCATGTGGGCCACCGGCTGGCTGTGGCTAGACCCGGTGGTCAGCCTGGGCATCGTGGCGGTGATCGTGCTGGGCACCTGGGGCCTGCTGCGCGACAGCCTCGACCTGGCCCTGGACGCCGCCCCGCGCGGCATCGACCCCAAGGCGGTCCGGGCCTGGCTGGCCGAGCGCCCCGGCGTGACCGAGGTCCACGACCTGCACATCTGGGCGATGAGCACCACCGAGACGGCCATGACCGCCCACCTGGTGCGCCCCGAAAACCCCGACAACGACCAGTTCCTGCACGAGATCTGCGGCCAGATGGCCAGCCGCTTCAAGATCGGCCACGTCACCATCCAGGTCGAGAGCGGCGGCGTGGCCACCTGCCACCTGGCCGGCGCGGACGCGGTGTGAGCCTTCCCCTGTCCCTGGCGCTGTATCGGGCGGCGACCACCGCCCTGGAGCCCTTCGCGCCCCTGCTGCTGGACCGCCGGGCCAAGGCCGGCAAGGAGGACCGCGCGCGGCTGCACGAACGGCTGGGCCGGCCGAAGACCCCGCGTCCTGACGGGACCCTGGTCTGGCTGCATGGGGCCAGCGTCGGCGAGAGCCTGTCGATCCTGCCCCTGGTCGAGCGCCTGCGGACCGAGCGGCCGGGCGTGGCGGTGCTGGTCACCTCCGGCACGGTGACTTCCGCCGCGCTGCTGGCCCGCCGCCTGCCGGCCGGGGCGATCCACCAGTTCCTGCCGGTCGACACCCCCGGCGGCGCCCGGCGGTTCCTCGACCACTGGCGGCCGGACCTGGCGGTGTTCGTCGAGAGCGAGCTGTGGCCCAACCTGCTGCTGACCGCCAAGGCGCGCGGGGTCAAGCTGGCCCTGGTCTCGGCCAAGCTGTCGGACAAGAGCTACGCCGGCTGGCGGGCCCGGCCGTTCGCGGCCTGGGCGCTGTTCAGCGGCTTCGACCTGATCCTGGCCCAGGACGGCCGCGCCGCCGAGCGCCTGGCCAACCTGGGCGGGACGGTGGCCGGCGAGGCCGACCTGAAGTTCGGCGCGGCCCCGCTGCCGGTCGACGCGGCGGCCCTGGCCAGCCTGCGCGTGCGGCTCGGCGGCCGGCCGGTGCTGCTGGCCGCCAGCACCCATCCGGGCGAGGACGAGCTCGTATTGGCCGCCTGGCGCGCCCTGCCGGCCAGTAACGACCATGGGCGCCCGCGCCTGGTGATCGTCCCCCGCCATCCCGACCGCGGCCCCGCCGTCGCCGATCTGGCCCTGGCCGCCGACGCCGCGGCCTGCCTGCGCAGCCGCGAGCCCGACGATTCGGCGGACGTCATCGTCGCCGACACCCTGGGCGAGCTGGGCCTCTGGTACCGGCTGGCCGACCTGGCCCTGGTGGCCGGCAGCCTGGTCGAGGGGATCGGCGGCCACAATCCGCTGGAGCCGGCGCGGCTGGACTGTCCGATCGTCTCCGGCCCGCACGTCGAGAGCTGGCTGACCGCCTATGCCGACCTGCGCGACGCCGACGGCGTCGCCTTCGCCGACGCCTCGGTGCTGGGCGCGCGCCTGGCCGACCTTCTGGCCCGGCCGGAGGTCTTGCAACGACAGGCGGCCCAGGCCCGGGCCTTCGTCGACCGACGCGACGCCGAGGCCCGGGCGGGCCTTGACCGCATCCTCGCCCTGCTGGACGCGGAGGCGCAGGCATGAAGCCGGCCACCCCGCGCTGGTGGTACCGCCGCCACGGCGCCCCCAGCCCGCTGACCCGCGCCCTGCTGACCCCGCTGTCGTGGATCTGGGCCGCCCAGACCGCCCGCCGCATCGCCCGCGCCCAGCCGCGCGGCGCCGACTGCGCGGTGATCTGCGTCGGCAACTTCACGGTCGGCGGGGTGGGCAAGACGCCGATCGTCCGCGAGCTGCTGCTGACCCTGACCCAGCGCGGCCGCCGCGCCCACGGCCTGTCGCGCGGCTATGGCGGCAAGCTGAAGGGCCCGGTCCAGGTCGACCCGGCGCGCCACACCGCCCGCGAGGTCGGCGACGAGCCGCTGATGCTGGCCCAGGACTTTCCGATGTGGGTGTCGCGCGACCGGGTGCTGGGCGCGCGCGGGGCCGCCGCGGCCGGCGCCGAGGTGGTGGTCATGGACGACGGCCACCAGAACCCCAACCTGCGCAAGACCCTGTCGCTTGTGGTGGTCGACGGCGAGACCCGCGAGGACGAGTGGCCGTTCGGCGACGGCAAGGTGTTCCCCGCCGGGCCGATGCGCGAGCCGCTGGCGGCGAGCCTGGCCCGCACCGACGCGGTGATCGTGCTGCTGCCGAACGACCTGCCGGCCGCCGATCCCGAGCTTCTGGCGCTGTTCGGCGACACGCCGGTGCTGGTCGCCCGGCTGGAGCCCGCCGTCCCGCCGCCCAAGGGCCGCCAGGTCGGCTTCGCGGGGATCGGCAAGCCGTGGAAGGTGGAGCGGGCCCTGAAGGCGGCCGGCTGCCATCTGGTGGACTTCGCGCCCTATCCCGATCACGGCGCCTACGACGAGGCGACGCTGAAGTTCCTGGCCGACCGCGCGGCGGCCTACAGCGCCGGGTTGGTCACGACCGAGAAGGACTGGGTGCGGCTGCCCCAGGCCTGGCGCGACCGGGTGACGCCGTGGCCGGTGCGGGCGCGGTTCGAGGATGAACGGGCGCTGGGGGATCTTCTGGAGACGGCGGGACTGTAGCGCTCAAGATCCTCCCC
>Ga0065165_1001203_pt1 | contig 29865 bp, 30 predicted proteins | sample AraplaMF_Cvi_mMF_FD_63813 | JGI IMG/M metagenome (GOLD analysis project Ga0065165, IMG submission 63813) | Arabidopsis root microbial communities from the University of North Carolina, USA - plate scrape MF_Cvi_mMF (version 2) (version 3) | ecosystem: Host-associated > Plants > Roots >... | reverse complement strand
CCCTTGTCGAGCGGGCGCATCTTCATCACGCCATTGTCCATCCCCATCTCGTGAACTTCGGCCTTGCCCGCGATCTCGGCCGACACTTTGACAAGCCTGTCGGCTGCTGCCCCCTTGTTCTCGATCGTCAGATAGCCACCGGCAACCTTGGCACCTCCAGGTGTCGCACGGCTCCATGCCTGCGAAATGACGAGATCACCGGCCTTGACGTCCTCGGCCACCGCAGGTGCCACGCAAAGCGCGAGAGCGAACGCCGCGAACATCACATCTTTCAACATCGTCTTCATCTCAGTCATCCCGTTTGCAGATAGAATTTCAGTGTGTGCCGAGCTGTTGGCTCGACCATTTTTCCAGATCGGCCATCTCGGCCGAGCCTTCGATCGTCGTGACTGTCCCCTCGCGCGAGATCAGCAAGGTCCGGGGAATGTCGCCCTGCCAGGCAGGATCGATCTCGAATCGCAACCGCTCCACGAAGCCGTCGCTGAAGATAAAATTCTCGGTCGACGACAGCCCGGCCTTGTCGAGCATCGATTGCGTCGCGGCCGGAAGGTTCGGCACGAGATCGGCGCTGACCGTGACCACATCGATATCAGGATGGTCCTTTGCGAACCTCCCGAGGTCCGGCAGCTCGACCTTGCAAGGCCCGCAGGTCACGCCCCAGAAATGCACGAGCGTCGGACGACCGGCATGGCCTCTCAGCACGCTTTGCCAGGTGCCGCGCTCGAACGGCTTGAGAGTTGGCGCCGCGCCGAGCCCGGCCGCCGATGCGATCAGGATTCCGAGTCCCAGAACGGCTGCAGATCTGCGTCTCATGGTTGATCCTCGATCGCTGTGAGCCTGTAGCCATCCGCCTTCGTCATCCATGACAGATAGACCTGCCGGCCGTTGGAGACCAGCAAGGGATGGTCGGACGTGTCGGTCGTGCTCGATATCGTCTTCGGGGGCGACCAGGTCTCGCCATCGTCGCGGGAGATCGTCATCTGGACAGAGGTCTTCTCGCCGTCGAACTCCTTCCAGACCATCACCGTTCCCGCCGGCCCTGCAAGCACGTAAGGACGGGTCGGATTGCGACCCGGCTGCCCCAGCGCCATCGGCGTGGAGAAGGTCCGGCCCTCATCGCGCGAATGGGCATAGAACAATCCCTTCCGCGCCTTGCCGTTGGTGTACCAGGCGACGTGGTAGGTCCCGTTCGGCGCAACCGTCAGGCTTGGGCCGTGATGCGGGCAAGCGTTGATCTGCCAGTCGTCGTTGCTGACACGGTGGATCTCGCCCGGGGTCGAAATGTCGGTGAAGGTCATGACGGCATGATCGCGCACGCCGCCGTCGAAGATGTTCCTGAAGATCACGGCCGGCCGCCCCGGCGCCGCGAATGTCAACCCCAGGCGGCAGCATTCGCAGGTGCCTTCACGCGCCAGCTTTGCTTCCGCGTAGGTAACGCCGTCATCGCGTGACGAGGTGAAGAACAGCCCTGCTCCGTCGTACTTCCGTCCCGCCTCTTTCGCCGCAACCCGATTGCGCTTGTCGAGCCATGCCGCGAACACTGTCCCGTCCTGATCGAGCGCCAGTGCCTCGAACCGCTGGCTCTCGTTGTTGGCCGTGATCGGCTTCAGTTCCGCGAAGCTCTTTCCGCCGTCTGCCGAGCGTGTGTAGAGCACCTGGCCATTGAACGCCTCGTCCCTGAAGATCGAGAACGCGAGCGCGATGCCGCCGTTGCGATCGACGACGATCTTCGGACGGGCATCCGGCCCCCAATCGAGGTTCAGCCGCTTCGTCGTCACCGGCACGGGCGCCGAGAAACTCCGCCCTGCATCCTGCGAACGCGCAACCGAGACCTGTCCGCCCGCCATCCAGGCCAGCCACAGCGTACCATCCGGGCCAAACGCAGGAGTCACTTTGGTAGCACAGCGTAGCGACGGCTCCTCACATGCAGCTTCGGACGCATGCTGAGCATGCATCTGCGCAGGCGCAGCACCGTTCAGGAATGCGAGAGCGACAATGCCGAGCAAACCACTGCGGATCATGGTTCTGGTCCCTTCGAGAGCCCGGATCATCTGAATGCCACCTTCACACCCGCAACGAAAGTGCGCGGCGAGCCCGCATAGATCGAACCGGTGGTGTTGGCGAGGACGCCGGTAGGATTTTGCAGACCGGCAGCGGTCACCGTGTTGGCGATGTTGTTGGCTGAGGCCACATAGGTGCGATCGAACACGTTCTTAACTTCGAGGAACAGATTGAGCGACCTGAACGTGTCGGACACTAAATCGGTCTTGTAGTGCACGTTTGCATTGACCAGCTCATAGCCCGGCGCTTTCAGCAGATTCGCATTGTCCATGTAGAAGGTGTCCTTCCACTGCACCTCGATGAAACCTCCGAGGCCTGCCAGCGGTCCCACAAATTCGTCGTAGCCGACGCGGGCCGTCAGTTCGTTCGGCGATATCCCGGGAATCTTGTTGCCGGCCCGGTTGAAGCTGAACACAGCGCCATTGGTGATGTTCTCGACGTACTCGGTGTAGATCTCGTCGAGATAGGTGTAGGCCGCCATGAACCGCCAACCGGGATAGAATTTCCAGTCGGCGGCGAGCTCGATGCCGCGATGCTCGGACCGTGGTGCGTTGAATGAATAGGTCACGCCAGCAACCTGGGTTGCCTGGGTGACGATTTCGTCGCGGAAGAATTCGTAGAATCCGGTCGCGCTGAACTTGAGCGCATTGTTCGGCGTCCAGTCAAAGCCGAGGTCGTAGCCAAGGTTCTTCTGAGTCTGGAGCTGGGTATTATTGCCCGACAAACCGGTCTGCAAAACGAAGAGATTTGAAACTTGCGGGGTCCCGTATCCCGTGGCAACCCTTCCCCGGAAGAGCCACTCGTTGTTGAGCGTATAGATCAACGCCAGTTCGGGTGCCGTATTCTGGAACTGCCGGTCTGCGGCTGTCAGCGTTGTCGTAGTAATGCCGGTGGGGCCGGCATACGAGTAGGCCGTGTTCAGTCCCTTCAGAACGGTGGTTTCCCAGCCCAAGCCCGCGACTGCCGTCAATGAAGTCGTCAGCTTGAGCTCTTCCCGCGCGCGTACGCCGTAGTTGGTCGTTTCGCTGTAGAGATTGCTCGACAACCTCCCGAGCGTCGCATTGCCTCCCGGCATCACATTGCGCGTATCGCTCGACGCCGTCAGGGTATTGTAGAAGGCGCCAAAGAACGCGGTCGACTCGAGGCCCAGTATCTCGCCGCGCTTGGTCAGATCGCTCATGTAATTATACGACGGGAAATCGCCGATCGCGCTGGTCGTGCCGGTCGGCTGGCTGATGTTCCGGTCGTCGAAGACGAACTGGTTGCGCCAGGTCGTGGTGTTGTCGAAATCGTGTTCCCAGCGGCCGCCGACGATGGTGCGGCGATCGTTGCGGCCGAGCCCGGCCTGTACGGCCGTCTCGGTGTCGGTTCCGGCGGCCGTATTGAAACCGTTGTTGTTCAGCCTGACCGTGCCGCATCCGGCCGCAGCCGAGACGCCAGTCGCGCAGCCCTGCTGGAAAGGGTTTTGGTAATACTGGCCCAGCGATTGCCGTATCGGCAGCCGCGCGCTGAGATCGTTGTTGATGATCTTGACCGTGAAGCGATCGTCCGGCGTCGCCTTGAGCGTGCCGAGGAAATTGACGGTCTGCGTGTTGAACCAGCTGTTGCCGATATAGCCGTCGCCGCGGGTGTCGCTCGCAAACAGCGAGGCTTCGAAATTGCCGACCTTCTTGCCGGCCGCGAGGTAGTTGTTGAGATAGCCGTAGCTGCCGCCGTCGACGCCATATTCGACGCCGTCGATCGTGCCGCCGGGCCGGGTCCGGAAGTTGAGCGCACCGCCGGTCGCATAGTTCCCGTAGAGCGCCGATGAGGGGCCGCGGACGACGTCGATGGCACCATAGGCGTGAGGATCAATCAAATCGCTGCGCGACAGGCCGTCCGGCTGCGTGACCGGAAAGCCGTCGTCGAAGATCACGAGATTGCGGATGCCAAAGCCGTTGCGGGCGTTGGATCCGCGAATCGAGATGCCGAAATCGCGGGGGCCATTGCCCTGCTTGATCGAGATGCCCGGGCTGTCCCGCAGGACGTCACTGACCGAGAACGCGGGACGATTGTCGAACTGGCTGCGATCGATCGTCGTCGCGGTCTGGCCGGCCGGTGCCTGATTCAGGCCGGCCCGGGCTGCACTTGCGGTCTCGGTCGCGGTCTGGGCCGGTGCGCTGGCGCTCGCGGCCGGCGTTACAGGCCTTGTAGCGCGGTTAGCGGAAGCGGAGCGCGGTTTCGAGGGCCGGACAACCGGTTTGGCACGCACGGGCTGTGGCGCCTCGACCGTCACCGCGGGAATCTCGGTATTGCCAGCTTGGGCGAAGGCTCCGCTCGACGACGCAAGCAACGTGGCCTGAACGGCAACGACGCTCACACCGCGGCGGGCATGACAACTTAACATGGGGTATTCCTGACGCCGGCTCTCTCTCCGGCTATTCGACAGCATCAGTCGCCGGCAGACGAACCGCGGCGACTACGAGGGTCGTCAGGAAAGGTGAGGAGGCGCGCGCGCTTGCGCGCTTGAGCCTCTATGGACCGCATTGGCGGACACATCCGCCGCGTGCCACACCACGCGTTCGGCGTGGCGGAAGGGAATGGCCAGCGCAACATGCGGCGGCGAATCGAGCGAGGCGTTGGCCTGCGCCAGACAGCACAGCGCGCAGGCTCCGGCATGAGCGGTCGGCGTGCCGGTCTGATCGTTCAGACCACCCTGCTCGCTTGCACTGTGGCAGATGACGGCGGCGGAGAGCGGATCGGCCACGGCCTGCCCGGCCGCAAGACAGGCGGCAATCGGCGCCAGCACCTGCATCGCCAAAGCGAGCAGGACCAGGGGTAGGAATTTTTGCAGCCGTGCGCGCATCCACCGAACCATTCGTTCGTGCGCCGACTAAACACCCGGCCGGGGTCCGAGTCGAGGTCAGTTCCGCCAGCTCACCGGCCCGGCGCAAATTTCTCGAAAACTGTGGTCCGGGGGACCCGCGAGAGCCGATGTCCGGCATTTGAGGCAGTCAGGCAACCCTGCCCCATCCACAGATTTCTTATATTTGTCATATGGTTACAGGGTAAACAACCCGATCATTTCGTCAGCTGCTCTAATTTTGAACAATCGTTGCCGAAAATGATGACAAGTGAGAAAAGTTGATCTAGCATCCTCTTGCTCAGGCCTGACCGCGAGGTCGACGTCTGGTGGTCCAAGTCTCGGGAGGAGCCCCTGACGCGCAAAACGCAGCGTCGCCCCGTCAATCAAGAGCAAATCTTAGAATCGGGGATAATAGGGTCGACACAATTTTTGAGCGGGGCCAGGGCCCCGCTCTTTTTTTGTCTGCATGGCATCGCATGCCCATGAGCGCTTCCCTTAATTTGATTGAGAATAGTTTCGAACTCGCGGCTTCGCGCTGCGCGGATCTCACGCCGCTCGTCTATCGACGTCTGTTCGAAGCGCATCCCGAAACAAGAGCGATGTTCCGCACGCAAGGTTCGGAGCTCGTGAAGGGCTCGATGCTCGCGCTGACGATCGAGGCAATCCTCGACTTTGCGGGCGAGCGGCGCGGGCAGTTCCGCCTGATCGCCTGCGAAGTCGTCTCTCACGATGGCTATGGCACGCCGCGCGCGCTGTTCATCGCTTTCTTCGGCATCATCAGGGATACGCTGCGCGATCTGCTCGGCGATGAATGGTCGCCCGACATTGCGCGGGCCTGGGATACATTGCTCGCCGAGATCGAAGCGTTCGCTGGCGTCGCAGCGTAACGCTTCGCGCTGCACCAACGCGCGCTTGCCGCGATCATGCGGCTGATTGCAGATTGAGTGCCACCAACTCTTGTGAGAGACTTTCGAGGATCGGTCGCGCATTCAATGACGCGCCGACGATAAAATATTATGGGAGCGAGCGATGTCCGGGACGAAAGATTTCTCGACGACGAGGCGCGATCTTCTTCAGGCGGCAGCGGCCGCCGGCGCCGGAGCGGCCCTCTTCGGCAGCATGGGTATAAACCCCGCACTGGCAGCCGAGGTCGGACGCAGTGAGAAGCCGCTGAAGGCGGCGTTCTCCAACGCGGGCCTCCAGGCCACCTGGTGCGCGCAGGGCAAGCAGGCCGCCGAATTCTGGGGCAAGCTGTTCAATGTCGAAGTGACCTGGTTCGACGGCCAGCTCGATGCCGTGAAGCAGCGCGCCGCGATCGACAATATGGCCTCGCAAAAATGGGACTTCGTCGCGATCCAGGCCTTCGGCATCGGCACCCTCACCCAGCCCGTGCAGAAGATGATCGACGCCGGCACGCCCGTGATCGACATGGACACGCTGATCGCGCCGCTCGACCAGATCAACGTCCACTCCTTCCTCGCGCCCGACAACGAGTTCATGGGTGCTTCGGTGACGCAGGCGCTGTGCAACGCCATGGGCGGCAAGGGCAAGATCATCATGACGCAAGGCGCGCTCGGCCATACCGGTGCTCAGGGCCGCGCCAAAGGCTTCAACACCGTCGTGAAGCAGTTCCCGGGCATCGAGGTGCTCGACACTCAGCCGGCCGACTGGGATGTCTCCAAGACCGCCCGCCTCTGGGAGACATACCTCACGAAGTATCCGCAGATCGATGCGGCGTTCTTCCATAATGACGACATGGCGCTCGCTGCCGCCAACATCATGAAGGCGCGCGGCCGCACCAACATCCTGATCGGCGGTGTGGATGCGATGCCGCCGGCGATCCAGGCGGTGAGCGAAGGCCGCATGTTCGCGACCGTCCGCAATCCGTCCTGCCGTATCCATGGCGGCGCGATCATCGCGGGCGTCTCCGCCGTGGTCGGCGGCGAGAAGAGCGGCCAGGGCATTCCCAAGAACGTCGTGACGGACGGACCCGTCGTGACCAAGGCCAACGCCGCGGGAATGCAGTGGATGCAGGATCACTTCCTGATCTGAGCGTCCATGCGAGAGGACCGTTCGCCCATCCTGGAACTGCAGGGCATCACGAAGAGCTTCGGCGGCGTCGAAGCACTTCGCGGTGTCGATTTCGCGCTCTATCCCGGCGAGATCCAAGGTCTCGTCGGCGAGAACGGCGCCGGCAAAAGCACGCTGATGAAGATCATCGCCGGCGTGCACACCGAATTCTCCGGCCGCTTCCTGATCGACGGGACCGAGACGCACTTCCGCTCGGCGCGCGACGCGCATGCGGCCGGCATCGCCATGGTGCATCAGGAGCTCTCGGTCGCGCCCGATCTCACCGTCGCCGAGAACGTCTTCCTCGGCAACCAGCGGACCAACGCCCTCGGCCTCGTGCAATGGCGGCGGATGGCACGTGAGGCCGGCGAACAGCTGGCGCGCTTCGGCATCGACGTTGATCCGATGACCCGGCTCGGCGATCTCCCGATCGGGCTGCAGCAGCTGATCGAGATTGCCCGCGTGCTGTTCTCCGGCGCCCGCATCGTCATCCTGGACGAGCCGACCTCCGCCCTCTCCCCACCCGAGGTCGAGCGACTTTTCTCCACCCTTCGACGATTACGCGAGGAAGGCACCAGCATCGTCTTCATCTCGCATTTCATCGAGGACATCCTCCGCGTCTCGGACACTGTGACCGTATTCCGCAACGGCCGGAAGGTCGCCGAGACCGCATCATCCGCGACCACCAAGGGCGCGCTGATCGAAGCCATGATCGGCCGCGGCGGCGAAGCGCTCGAGCACAGCTACAGCGAGGACCTGATGCTGCCGCAGCCGAGCGCCAGTACGGTCGTGCTGAAGGTGGACCAGCTTTCGCTGTCACGCAGCCTGACGGACATCTCCTTCGAGGCCCGCGCCGGCGAAGTGCTCGGCATCTACGGCTTCATGGGCTGCGGCCAGCAGGAGCTGTCGCGCATCCTGTTCGGCAAGCTGAAGCCGGACAGCGGCATGCTCATCGTGGATGGCACGCCCAGGACGTTCGCCAGCACGGCGGCGGCGCGGCGTGCCGGCGTCGCGCTGGTGCCGGAGAGCCGGCGCGACATGCTGTTTCACCAGGAGCCGGTCTACAAGAACATCTCGATCAGCATCCTGGACCGCATCTCGGCGCTGCTGCTCAAGCCGGCGCAGGAGCGCGAGATCGCCAAACGCCAGGTCGAGCAATTGCAGATCAGGCCGCCGGTGGTCGGCCTCGATCTCGGCATGCTCTCCGGCGGCAACCAGCAGAAGGTTGCGCTGGCAAAATGGCTGACCTATCCGCCCAAGCTGCTGGTGCTGTGCGAACCGACCCGCGGCATGGATGTCGGCGCCAAGAACGACGTCATCAACATCGTCCGCGACCTCCGCACCAAGGGACTTGCGATCATCGTGCTGTCGACCGAGCCGGAAACGGTGCTGTCGCTGGCCGACCGCATCCTCGTGCTCAAGCGCGGCGCGGTGGTGCGGGAATTCAGGAACGAGCCAGTCAGCAAGGACCGCCTGCTGGAAGCGGCGTGACGGAGAAGCCTATGAGCAGCGAGACGGTTCCGGCGGCAGGTCAGAAGGTTCGAGGCCTCGCGCCTTTCCTGCGCTCGCAGATGCGCAACATCGCGCCGTTCCTGACGCTGATCTTCCTCTCCGCCTTCTTCGCGTTCGCCAGCCCCTCCTTCGCCACGCTCGATAATCTCGGCAACATCCTGACCCAGGTGTCGGTCACGGGCATCATCGCCGTCGGCCTCACCTTCGTGATCCTCTGCGCCGAGATCGACCTCTCGATCGCCAGCATCGCCAACGTCACGGGCATCGCGGTGGCCTATTTCACGCTGCAGGAATCCTACGTCAACATCGCCAACATTCCGCTGCCCGGCGCGGTCGCGATCCTGCTGTCGATCCTGCTCTGCGCCCTGCTCGGCCTCGTCAACGCGCTGGGGCTGACCGTGATCGGCATCCCCTCCTTCATCATGACGCTCGCCATGATGCAGATCGCGGCCGGCATCTCGGCGCTGCTGGTGCGCGGCCAGATCGCCTACAAGGTGCCAAGCCTGATCACGACGCTCGGCTCCGGCTCGATCGGCGGCATTCCCTGGATCGTCATCGTCGCCGCCATCATGCTGCTCGGCGGCCACCTGGTGCTGACCTACACGCGCTTCGGCCGCTACGTCTACATGGTCGGCGGCAATCGCGAGGCGGCCGAATATGCCGGCCTCAACGTCAAGCTGATCCTGGGCGCCGTCATGGTGATCTCGGCGGTGTGCTCCGGCATCGGCGGCATGCTCGGCGTCGCCCATTTCGGCAGCGCGCAGCAGAACGAGTTCGACACCTATCTGCTCGACTCCATCGCCGCCGTCGTGGTCGGCGGCACCAGCCTGTTCGGCGGCCGCGGCGGCATCGGCAACACCATCGTCGGGCTGTTCGTGCTCGGCGTGCTCAACAACGGCCTCGACCACGTCAATATCGACAGCTTCCTGAAGATCCTGATCCGCGGCCTGATCCTGCTCGCGGCGCTGGTGATCAACGTCTATGCGCAGCGGTTGAGGGAAAAGGCGGCGGAATAAACCGCGCCCAAAACAAAAGTGCGAAAACAACCCCATGCACAGTAGAAACTGCGTGGGACTTCAATCGCTTGCGAAGCTGCAATTGCGTGAGCGCAAAAAGCGCCGTTGTTTGACACGTCGGGCAAAACAGGAGCAGGATGTGAGCATAGAAATGTCTGCGGATTCATGATCCCGGACGGCTCCCCATTTCCAGTCGTCACCCGGCCGCAGCCGGCGAAAATGCCTTCGCATTCCGCAAGACAAACTCCCTGATGCTCATCGGCGGGACGCCAGTCAGCCGCTCAACGTCGTCACTGAACCTGTCGTAGCGGTTATCGCGGTGAAGTGCCGCCATCGTCTCCACATGCGCAACGATGTGGGGCGACATTCCGAAGGCGACCAACTGCGTCCTGAACGCGTCCGCCGGCACATCGACATAGCCGATCGTTCGGCCAAGCGCCTCCGAGAACTCGCCGGCGATCGCGTGCATGTCCTGCGAGGCAGGGCCCGTCAGGTGATAGGTCTTGCCGACGTGGCCCGAAGGATCCCGTATGATCTGGGCGATCACCCGAGCGACATCGAGGGCCGCTATTGCCGAGTTTTTCCCCTGCCCAAAGGGTGCGAGGAGCTTGTCCTGGAGAGACACGCCTCTCGCACTCTGAAGAAACAACCCCTCCATGAAGGCCGTAGGACGGACTTCGACGATCGGCAAGCCAGACCATTCGAGGATTTGTTCGGCCAGCCAATGCTGCTTTTGCTGCGGGCTGGCCGTCGTGTTGAAGACGTCCATCTCCTTCACCGTCATCTGGGACAGATTCACAAACGCCTTGATGCCGTGATTCTTCGCCACGATCGCGACATTCGTTGCGGCCTCCAGATAATCCGGAGCAACCGACATGGTCAGACACAGGCGCTCGCACCCTTCCATCGCGTGGTGGACGTCCGCGAGCTCGCGCAAATCGCCGACGACGACATCCGCGCCCGCCTGGCGCAGGCCGGCTGCCCGCTCGTCATCGATCCTGACTTGCGCACGGACACGAAAGCCCGCGCGGAGAAGCAGCTCGGCGACCTGACGACCCACGGAGCCAATCCGACCAGCCGCGCCGGTCACGAGGATCGGCCGCTCATACGGCGCGGACGTCATTTCCCACCTCCGACAAGGACCTGGAAATCCCCGGTGCTCATCCAATAGCAGAACGGCTCGCCGGCTCGCTTCACGCAAGCCATTCCATTGGACTGTTCTTCCAGACTGACGAAATCACCCTTGGCCAGAATTCGGGCAAGTCCGACCGACTGGTTATCGAGAAACAGTTTGGCCGCTGCCTGGTCGTTGTTTTCCTTCACGAAGTCGCGGAATCGCACAGCGTTGGAAAGCATGCGAAAGCCGCAGGCTTCTCCAACGGCCCTGGATGCGGTTTGGGCCGCCAATTCAGTGTTCGGCATCAAGGCCATGGCAGCCAGCGCGATCCATCGGAGGTGGGACGGCATGATGATTCTCTCGAATGATTGCGCGCTTCAGCGAGCGGCATCGTCGCGAAGACGGCTTGGCGGCACGATGATCTCGACCTTTCCGGTCGCAACATCGTAGACCACACCTGAGATCGTCAGCGCTGACGGGAGGCTTTCGATCGACTTCAGCGCCGCCACGTCGAGGCGAACCGCCTCATACGGGTCGGTCACCGCCATCTTGTCGAGCTCAACCTCGGTCACATTGAGGTGCCTGGCGAGGAGCTTCGGGGCATGCTTGTAGCAGGGGATGATGCCGCAATCGGTATGGTGCAACACGATGAGATTCCATCCCTCGCCGATCGCCTTCCCTGCTGCGTTCGAAACGGTCTGCAGGATTTCGACGGTTTCGAGCAACGCCGTGTTGATCCGACCGCCCACGTTCCGGATCACGACCGCCTCGCCCGGCTTCAGCTCGAAGATGTCGGCGGGATCGACGCGGCCATCGACACAACCGACGATAACCGTCCGCATCGACGGCAGCATCTTGAGATCCGTCGCGAACCCGCTCTTCGCGAAATCTGCGTTGCGCCCTAAAAGTGTCTCGACGATTTCCATGGTCTATTCCTTCACTTTCTCGATGCTGGGTGCCTCGACGGCTCGACACACCGGTCAGGCCGTCTCAAGCATGGCTTTGGCGACAAGGTGCGGCACATCGATCTGCAGCCAGTGATTTGCGTCTAGCCCCGTGAGCTTGGCGCGAGGAAATCTCGATGCCATGTCGTCGGCGACCGCCCTGGTCAGATACGGATCGTGAAAGCCCCATATCAACTGCACCGGCGCCCAGAACTCGCGCAGCGCAGCGACGCGTCGATTGTTGTAGTCAAGGTTGGCGCGTGCATCGCTGGTCATGCTCAGGAATGCCGGCCCGGAACTGGGGGCTCGCGCGAAATTCTCGTTGATGATCGGCTGCAGGATCGTTTCGAAGCGCGCGCGCAGTTCGGCGGACGCCCCCTCCTCGAAGAGGCTTTGCTGGAATCGGAGCAACCACCCGGCCTGCTTCGGATCGGTCATGATCGCCAGCGCAAGCTTCCTGAGCGCGGGATCCGCGCACAGCTCGATCAACTCGGGAAAGCGTAACGCCGATGAGCTCGCATAGTAGCAATTCAGCAGACACAACGACGACACCGACTGAGGATGATCGAGCGCGAAGTTGATCGCTGCCGGCCCGCCCGCGTCATGAGCGACCGGAATCACACTGCCTCCGCCGAGATCATCGACCACAGTCTTCAGGTCCGCGAGCTGTTGCTCGAAGCTATACGGAAAACCGGAGGGTTTGTCGGACTGACCGAAGCCGAGGAAGTCGAATGCGATCACGCGACGGCCTGCCGCGGCCAGAAGCGGCGCAAGGTCCTCATAGATCCGGCAATTGTCCGGGAAGCCGTGCAGCATCACAAACGGAGGACCGCTGCCTGCGTAGTCGCGGACATAGAGCCGGCCGCCCGGCCGCGACACATATCTTTCCTGAAATGCGCCCTTCGACGGGGAAGCGTCCGCCGGTCCTCCCGCAGCCGAAACCGCTGAGGGATATCCAGCCGCAACCGCACCCGCTGTCGACAGGGCGATATCTCGCACGAAAGCCCGTCTTGTCCACTCAGGCTTACGACCGGTCCCGGTGTTCCCAATCATCACTTCGCAGCCCCCGGCAGCAGGCGTCCCAACGGCTGAAGCGGGCCGAGCGGGGTCAATTCAAAGGTCATCATTCCGGCTTGGCCGAGAGGCAACGGATCCAGCAGCGCCTTCGCCGCTTCGACGGTCGTCACATCGAGAATGAAAACGACGCCGGTCTGGTCAGGCCTTGCGTACCAGCCGACAATTTTTCCGGCCAAATAGAGCTCCAGCGTTGCCGGCACCTCGCGGGCAAGGACAGCCGGCAAAGCCTCCGGCGTTGCCTTCGACGTCAGATTGCCGACCGCCAGCACTCGCGTCACGAGACCCGGCTTGCCAGCTGCACCAGGCGTATCTGCAGCCTTCGCAGCGGTCGCGCCGGTCCCCACCATCATCGCAAGAACCAGGGCGCCGATCGTCGCTTTTACCGGCCAATGCATAATCTGGGCGTATGCCATCGCAGCATGCTCCTTTTTTGTGAGTTGTTCTTCCAGGACCGACGGCTAGGGGCTGCCCGGCTTTCCGTTGAGGAGATCGAGATGAAGCCGGGCGAACTCGCCCACCGTCATCGGCTTCTTGCCAGTGATGGTCTCGACATTGTCGTCGCTGCCGGACATGTGCCCGTGCTGGTAATCCGCCATCGCGCCGCGGAAATGCTGCACGACGTAGGGCGGTACGCCCATCGCAGCGATCGAGTCGCAATATTCGTCGACCGGAAGGTCCTGGTATCTGAACTTCCGGCCGAGCGCTTCGGACAGCTCTGCGGCCATCTGCTCGTGATCCATCTCCACAGGCCCGGAGAGAGGAATAGTCTTGCCAATATGGGCCTCGGGGCTTCTGAGCAGACCAGCTACCGCGCGTCCCTGGTCATCGGACGCGATCGGCGAATGTCGACCCTTGCCGGCCGGTATGCGGATGATCCCCTGACGGACAAAGGGTAGTTGCCAGGGATAAAGCAGCCATTCGAGGAAATAGGTCGGGCGTAGATGAATGACCGGAACGCCAGACCAGTTGAATACCTGCTCGGCGATGAAGCTGTCCCGACAGGAATCGCTCTTGGAGTAGCGGTTCGCTGATCGCTGCGACAGATTGACGACCGTCGAGACGCCCGCTTCCTTTGCTGCCTGCGCGAAGTTCACCGTCGCATGGATCAGGTTTGGTGCAACGGGCCAGACGAAATAGGCTGCGTCCACGCCATCCATCGCCGTGCGAATGGTATTGATCTCCAGGAGATCGCCGATGACGACCTTCGCTCCCAGGATCTCGAGATTCTTCGATCTGGCATCCCTACCGTGGGCCATCGCGCGCACGCTGAGCCCAAGAGAAAGCGCTTCCCTGACAGCCGCCCTGCCCGTGTCGCCGGTGGCTCCCGCAATTAGAACGGTTCTGGTCATGCTCTCACTCCAATGCGTCAGACACATCCGGCGCTTGTCAGGCGACGGCCGGTGAGCGAAATCTGATGGCCGCGATGATCGTCAGGATGACGAACAGCGCCAACGTCGCGGCCTGGACCGCCACGAACGCAGGCTCGGTCTGGGTTGGCGCCAGCGCCTTCAGCGCCGGCACCTTGAGAAAGGACTGAATGATCAGAACGAAAACGTTCAGGTAGAGCGAGGTCAGCGCCGTCACGACGTAGATCGCACGCCAGTAGCCGGAAAGATGCTTGCCGTAGAGCGCGAACATTGCGGCGGCGAGCAGCACCAGCGAGAGAATCCCGACGACGTGCGACGGCAGCAATGACGCAACCGGGAACAAGAACCCCGTCAGGCTGGTCAATATCGTCGTCGCAAGGAACAGGATCGTCCAGCCACGCGTGACATTCGAGCTGAGAAGGCCTGCCGCAGCCACAAATCCCGCCACGATACCGACCAGGCTGATGGCAACGTGTCCAAGCGTGAGAGCCGACAGCACCATGTCCGTCCCCGAGTGTAGAAGCCTGCGAGCAGCGACACTGCGTCGCCGCTCCGTTCATGCAGAGCATCGGACAGGTTCAGACCGTTTGATTGAATGAAAGCGATGTCGCGTTTTGGATAAAAGAAACTCGGGAAAAAGAAGCAGCGACGAGCCGCGCGCTAACGCCCGACAAGATCGGGATGAATCATCACCGCGCTTCAGATTGATGTTTAAGCACGATCATTCCGGAAAACCGCTTCGTGTTTTTCCGGATCACGCTCTAGTCGTCCAGGTTACGCTGCCGCCAGCGACCGGGGCTCATGCCGGTGAATTTCGTAAAGACCCGGCTGAGATGGCTCTGGTCGGCAAACCCGCAGATGACAGCCACTTCCGCCAATCCCAGCCGGCCGCGGGCCAGCAATTCCTGCGCGCGCTCGACGCGCTTTCGCATCAGCCATTGATGAGCCGTGACACCCGTCGTCCGGCGGAACGCGCGCGCAAAATATCCCGGCGACAGCCCGCATTGCTCGGCCAACTGGGCGATCGTGGGATCACCGTCGAGATGAGCCGTGATGAAGTCGATCGCGCGGCGGAGCTGCCACGGTGCCAGTTGCCCGAGGGGCAACGCCACGGCAATCGACGCGTCGCCATAAAATCGGGCGACATGGGCGTGAAACGCCAGGGCGATATGGTCGATGAAGAGCGTGCTCTGCTCGTCCGGGGTCTCGATGCGGTCCAGTAGCGCCGTAGCCAGGCCGTGCATCACGCGGTCCTGCTGTCCAAGCTCCGGCGAAACCAAGCCCCTCACCCGTTTGCTTCCGCCGTCATACCCGAGCTCCTCCAGCGAAGCCTGCGAGATATAGAAGCGCACCACATCGAACGCGTCGTGAATTTGGGAAACCGGGTTGCTGCGCAAGTCGAAGAGAAATGCATCGCCCGCAGTTGCCGTCTTTCTCAGGCGATGCTTGCCGTCGATCCACAAGTCCACGGCAGTCGGCTTGAGCGCAACGTGCAGCGAAAACGCATTTTCGGCAGGGACGTCCTTCGCCCGCAAACTCAGCGCGCGATCGCTGGACAAGCGGGTGAATCCGATCGGCGCGACCGACGCAGTCCGCGCCAACACCGTCGGCGGCAGCTCCAGGTGGAACCTCTCGCCTATAACCCGGCTTTCGTAACTTCGCGCGGGCCGATTGAAGGCCGACACCATTCGCGGCGCCCCGTTGCTGACCCGCTCTAGATAGCGGAAATTTGACCTGCCAGCACGCTCAAATGCTGTTCAGATTCAACGGATCGGCAGGCAGACCGTGCGATTGCGAATGGGATGCCGAAGCGCTAGCCGGGCCGTCGCCCTACTAGGGCCGCCGAAGAAGCGGGCACCTCCAGCGACAATGGCTTCGCTATTGCGCGGGGGTGACGGTGATAGAGTATTGCTCGCTCTACCGCGTTCATCATTGCGAGCGCAGCGAAGCAATCCAGAGTCGTTCGGCGGAGGCAATCTGGATTGCTTCGCTGCGCTCGCAATGACGATGTGGAAACAGAGGTGCCGCTTTACGTCGATAGTGCCACCGCCCGTCCCGCAATCTCCTCGCTCCGCCAGCACCTCACCGCGTGTCCATCCGGCCGCGTTTCCAGCATTGGCCCCGGTTCGTGGCGGCAAACATCTTCCGCGTGGCGGCATCTGGGGCTGAACGCGCATCCGTTAGGCGGGTTGAGCGGGTTCGGCAAATCACCCCCTGTCGTCGCCAAGGGCGCTTGGCGCAGCGGATCGGGGATCGCTGAGATCAGCGCCTGCGTATAGGGATGCGCGGGCCTCTCAAAGATCTCCCGCCAGTCGCCGTTCTCGACGATGCGGCCGAGATACATCACGGCGACGCGGTCGCTCATGTGCTCGACGACGCCGAGGTCGTGGCTGATCATGATGTAGGAGAGACCGAGCGTCTCCTTCAATTCCAGCAGCAGGTTGATGATCTGGGCGCGGATCGAGACGTCGAGCGCCGAGACGGGCTCGTCGCAGATGACGATCCTGGGATTGAGGATCAGGGCGCGCGCGATGCCGATGCGCTGGCGCTGGCCGCCGGAGAATTCGTGCGGGTAGCGATCCGCCTGCTCTGGCCTGAGGCCGACATGCCGCAGCATGGTCGCAACGCGATCCTCGATCTCGCTCTTCGCTGTAACGCCGTGCACGCGCAGCGGATCCTCGAGCGTGCGGCGGACGGTCTGGCGTGGGTTGAGCGAGGCGTAGGGATCCTGAAAGACGATCTGCACAGTGCGAGCGAGCGACTTCCGGTCGCCGGATTGCCTGTCGGTCACGACCTGACCGTCCAGCACGATGCGGCCGCGCGTCGGCGTCAGGAGGCCCAGGATCGACAAGGCAACGGTGGACTTGCCGGAGCCGGACTCGCCGACGAGGCCGAGGCATTCGCCGCGCTTCAGTGTGAGATCGACACCGTCCACGGCCCGCAGCACGCGGCGGCTGCCGCCGAAAAGGCCGCCGCCAAGCGGAAAATGGACCGCGAGATCCTCGACGCTGAGAATGAGATCGTCGTCCGGCTTGCTGCGCGGCTCATGCATGGTGGTGACACCTCACGAGGCCGCCTGCCCCCAGCAGATCCGTTCCCGGCACGACAGTCCGGCAAATCTCGGTCGCCTGCGTGCAACGCGGGTTGAACCGGCAGCCGTCGGGAAAGCCCGTGATCGCCGGAACCACGCCCGCGATCTCCTTCAGCCGCGTCCGGCCGAGCGCGGCGCGGCTGCCCAGCCGCGGCAACGAGGCCACCAGACCCTGCGTGTAGGGATGCGAGGGGGTTCGGAAGATATCGGCCGAACCTCGCTCCTCGACGATGCGGCCGGCATACATCACGGCCACGCGGCGGCAGACGTTGGCAACGAGGCCGAGATCGTGGCTGATCATCAGGATCGCCGTGCCCCGCTCCGCGCACAAATTCCGCATCAGATCGATGATCTCGGCCTGCACCGTCACATCGAGCGCCGTGGTCGGCTCGTCGGCGATCAGCAGGTCCGGACCGCAGGCGAGCGCGATCGCGATCATGACGCGCTGGCGCATGCCGCCGGAGAGCTGGTGCGGATAGTCATTCACGCGCCGCTCCGGCGCAGGAACGCGGACGCTCGCCAGGGCCTCCACCGCTAGCTTGTTGGCCTCCCGCCAACTCTTCCCCTTGTGCAGCACGAACATCTCGGCGATCTGCCGACCCACCGGCGAGACCGGGTTCAGCGCGGTCATCGGCTCCTGGAAGATCATAGCGATGCGGTTGCCGCGCAGCTCCCGCTGTCTGGCCGCGGAGAGATGCTGGATCTCCTGCCCGTCGAACCGGATTATCCCGGCGCCGATCGACAGCGGCTGACGCAGCAGGCCGATCAGGGCCAATGCTGTGATGCTCTTGCCGCAGCCAGATTCGCCAACGAGGCCAAACGTCTCGCCGCGATCAATGCGGAACGAAATGCCCTCGGCCGCAGCGACGCGCTTCGATCCGTCGTCGAGATCGATGCGCAAATCCTCGACGTCGATCAGTGGCGCGCCGGTCATGTCCGCCGGCTCCGCGATTGGGGATCGAGGATGTCACGCAGGCCGTCGCCAAGCAGATTGAGGCCGAGTACGGTCAGGAAAATCGCGAGGCCCGGAAACACCGAGAGCCACGGCGCCGTCGTGATCTGGTCGCGGGCGTCCGAAAGCATGCTGCCCCAGCTCGGAAACGGCGGACGGACGCCGAGGCCGAGGAAGGACAGCGCGGCTTCGGAAAGGACCGCGCTGCCCATGCCGAGCGTACCGATGACGACAATCGGCCCGAGCATGTTCGGCAGGAGCTGCGTGATCATGATCCTGAAATCGCCGTAGCCGAGCACGGTCGCCGCCTGCACATAGCCCTGGTTCCGCAGCGACAGCGCCGAGGCCCGCGCGATCCGGCAGGTGAAGGACCAGTTGGTCAGCCCGAGCGCGATCAGCAGGCTGGTCAAGCCCGGGCCGAGCACGGCCATGATGGCGAGCGCGAAGATCAGCGAGGGGATCGCCAGCATCAGATTGGTGAGGCCGTTTACGACATCGTCCCACCAGCCGCCCCAATAGCCGGCGCTCAGCCCCAAGGCCACACCGATGACGCTGTTGATGAGCTGCGAGACGATGCCGACCGTCAGCGAGACGCGGGCGCCGTAGACGACGCGAGAATAGATGTCGCGGCCCTGGTCGTCGGTGCCGAACCACCAGGTCCAGCTCGGTGGCTCCTCTGCGTTCATCAGATTGGCGTCAAGCACGGGATCGGTGTGCGCCAGCCAGGGCGCCAGCAGCCCGACCAGGATCGCGAGCGCGAACAGCGCGCCGCCGATAATGAGATTGGCACGGAGCTTCATGCGTATCTGATCCTGGGATCGATCACGCCGTAGAGGACGTCGATCAGGAGATTGATCGCGAGAAAGGCCAGCACGACCACGAGAATCGAGCCTTGGACCGCGGGAATGTCGCGCTGCAGGACGCTATCCACCAGCAGCGAGCCGATACCGGGCCAGGAGTACAGTTTCTCGACCACGACCGCCTGCCCCATCAGGCCGCCGAACTGCAGGCCGACGGTGGTGAGAATGATGACGAGAGCGTTGCGCATGACGTGCCATTTCACGACACGGGTTTCGCTCATGCCCTTGGAACGCGCGGTGCGAACGAAATCGGCGGTCATGATCTCCAGCACGGCGGCGCGCGTCGTCCGGGCAAACAGCGCCATCGGCGAGACACCGAGCGTCACGGCCGGCAAGATCAGATATTTCAGGCCGCCATCGCCATAGCCGAAACTCGGCAGCCAGCCGAGCTTGAGCGCGAACAGATACATCAGCACGAGGCCGAGCCAGAATTTGGCGATCGACAGACCCGACACCGCCACGACCATCGCCAGCGTATCGACGATGCCGCCGGGCCGCAGCGCCGCGATGAACCCCAGCGGCACACCGATCACGACCGAAAACGCCATCGCCGCGAAGATGAGCTGCAGCGTCGGCCAGGCCCGCTTGGCGATCATGGTCGTGACGGGCTCCCGGGTCCTGAACGAGGTCCCGAAATCCCCCGTCGCCAGCTTGGCGATATAGGTGCCGAACCTGACATAGACGGGTTCGTCGAGGCCGAGCTGCTTCTTCATCCGCAACTCGATCTGCGGATCGCCATCGTCGCTCATGGAGGAGACGATGCTGCCGGGAACGACGCTGAACAGCACGAACACCAGAGCCACGACAGCAAGCACGGTCGGAATGGTCTGCAGCAGACGGCGGAACAGAAACGAAAGCATCGGCACTTTTCCTCTCTCCCTCCATCGTTCATCGCAATGGAGGGAGCGCGAGAGCGCGTGTCACTTCGCGGGCGAGGTCTCGTCCACCCAGAGGTCTTCGGCGTTCTGGTGGGTCAGCTCGGTCGCGTTGAGCTGAATACCCTTCAGCCACGGTTGCACCGCCATGACCGCCTTGTTGTAGTTGAAGAACCAGACCGGCGCCTCGTCGTAGAGCAGCGCATTGGCCTTCTGCAGCAGCTCGGTGCGCTTGGCAGCGTCATCGGCCTGGCCAGCCGCATCGATCAGCTTGTCGAACTCAGGATTCTTGAAGTTCATGTAATTGCAGGCCGGCTGCGGCGTCGCCGAGTGGAAGCACTTCAGCGCGGCCTGCGGATCCGGGCCGGTCGCCTGCGAATAGATGAAGGCCTGGTAATCGCCGCTGCGCACCACCTCGGCCAGCACGGCAGTCTCGACCTGCTTGACCTTGGCCTTGATGCCGACCTTGTCCAGCATCGGGATCACGGCCGAGACGATCGGCAGGCCCCAGCTCTCGTTCTGGCTGGTGGTCCATTCGAACTCGAAACCCTGCGGATAGCCCGCGTCCGCGAGCAACTGCTTCGCCTTGGCGGGATCGTAGGGATACGGCTTCATCGCCTTGTCGTACGCGGGCGACGTCAGCGGCAGCCAACTGGTGGCGCGATAGGCCTTGCCCTTGACCAGCTTGTTGATGATCAGTTCGGTATCGATCGCATAGTTGATCGCCTGCCGAACGCGCTTGTCGGCGAACGGCTTGAAGGACGGGTTCATGCCCATGTAGCGCGTGAAGACCTCGGCGACTTCGACGATGGTGCCCTTGAGCGCCGCGTCGGACTGGTAGGCCACGTATTGCGCCGGACCCAGCACCGAGGTGTCGATCTCCTTGTTGCGGAAGGCGACGTCGCGTGCGGCGGCTTCCGCCATGATCGACACCACGACCTTGTCGGCATACGGCTGGCCGGGCTTGTAGAACCGGTCCCAACGCTCCAGCACGATGCGCGATCCCGGGACGTGCTCGACGAACTTGAACGGCCCGAGGCCGATCGGCTTCTGGATGAAGCTCTCCTTGGCGCCCTCGTCGGCCGGATAGATCGAAGTCAGCGCAGTGAAGAAGTAGAAACCGGGATCGACCTTCTCGGTCAGCTTCATCTCGACGGTGAAATCGTCGATCTTCTTCAGGCCGGAGATCTCCTTGGCCTGCCCCTTCTCGACTGCGGCCGCGCCCTCAATGATGCGGACGAAGCGCGCGCCAGGGAAGGCCTTGCTGCCGTCCATGATGCGGTTGTACGACCAGATGACGTCGTCGGCCGTCATCTTGCGGCCGTTGTGGAAATAGGCGTCGTCGCGGAGCTTGAAGGTGTGGACCAGGCCTCCGCCGGAAACGACGTCCTCCTTGGCGAGCTCCAGCACCGGCTTTCCTTCCGCGGAATTCCAGATGTAGAGCGAGCGATGCAGCGCCTTGGCATAGATCTCGTCCTGGGCGCGTTGCGTGGTGTGGATGTCGAGGCTCGTGAAACTCGAACCGTAGGGCGCCGTCATGCGGATGGTGCCGCCCTTGCGCGGGGTCTGAGCCTCCGCCGTGGCGGCGAGCGCCAGTCCCAAACCCGCAACGACCGCGATCATCCTGAACAGCATGTGTCCCCCAGCAACGCAAGGATTCCGACAGGTATTCCGATCAGGGATTTGATCATTCGTCGCCCGTCGAATGCAAGCTTCGTTTTCATTGCGACGCATCGCGGTTCCCGGCTGGATGCATCTCGCGCGCGATGCGCTTGTAAATTGATCGCGCGCAGGTAGAGTTGCGGTCTTCGCGGCTTCAGCGCGCTCGTGCGCTGCACAATGCTTTGTCCATGGGAGAGAGCGGTGATGCGAACCCATTCACTGCTGATCGCCTGGCTGGCTGTCGCGTTGATCTCGATGACACCGGCCGTTGCGCGCAAGACGCCCCCGAGCAGCACGGAGCCGGCCAATCGCGAAGGGCCCGTGAAGCAAGCAAAGGCTCAGGCGCCGGTGCAGATCTATTGCAAGGCCAGCTTCCCCTGTCGCCCGCTGATGAAGGGCTGCCACCTCGAACATAACGGTCCCGGTGGATTTAACGAGGAAGTCTGCAATTAGGCGATTGATCCCCTCGCCGCCGGGGATCGATGAACATTTTCCGCGATCGACGCGACCAAGCTCAGAATCGTTATCCGAGCCCGATGGATCGTGGAAAAATGAAGCGCCGAACGTTTTTTGCCTTGCTCGCGGGCGGCGCGCTCGCCGCGACGGCTGCGATGGCGATCCCCGTGACGCAGGACCCCGCCCGCGACATTTCGGCCGGCACGATTCAGGCCGGCTGGTCCCATACTTCGCGGTCAGACGGGGAAGTTTCCGATACCTGGTGGGCGGTCAAGGGGCATTGCTCCGCCGACATTCTCGGCGAACGCCTGGTCTGCGACGCCCTCGGGTTGCTGGTGCGGACCGGAAGCCAGACTTTTGAGAACAAGACGTCCGTAAACGTGGGCCTGCCGCTTCCCGGCGGCTGGGGCTTGATGACGGCGAACAACTCGCCCTTCATCAGGTCGGCTCACGTCGAGACGCCTCGCGATCTGCAGGCGGTCCTCGGCTTCTACCGCGCCGCCCTCGTCGACCGTGGCTGGACCGAGAACGCCGGCGCGGCCGTCGAAACCGACAGGGCCGTGATCGGCTTCACCACGGACCACGGACCTGCGTCGCTTCGGCTCACCCGTCAGGACAGCAAGACGATCGTCGACCTGTCGCAGCGCAAGTGGATGGTCGCAACGGCAGGGTTCCTGCCGAAGCCGGAGCACGGACGTCTGATGCTCGGCAACAAGACGGACGACGCGGCGATCGTCACCGTCAATGAACGGACCATCAAGCTGGCGGCGCACGCCGGAGAGAAGTTGGCGCATTCCGACAGCGCGGCCGGCGAATTGCCCGATGACCAGAAGCTCGATCTGTCGCCGGGCAAGTACAAGGTCACCGTGACGATGGACGGCAGCACGGTGCAGAGCCGCGAGTTCGAGGTCGCGGCCAACGAGACCTGGGGCCTGCTGGTCGCGACGAACGGCGTCTTGCTGCCGGTGCGGGTCTACTAGAGTTCTGCGACAGTCTCTCCCCTCGTCATTGCGAGCGCAGCGAAGCAATCCAGAGCCTTTCCACGGAGGGATTCTGGATTGCTTCGCTGCGCTCGCAATGACGGTGTGTGCGGATACGTCTGGCCCGACATCTTCAGCCTGACAATTCCGGCATCCAATCCCGCAACTTGCGCGCACCGCCGGTAACGTCCGCGATTGTCCGAAACGCCGCCGTCTCCACCATCATCCCTCGCGCCAGCCGCACGGCGCGCGCTTCACTCACTGCCCTCCTCTCGGGGTCTTCAATCAGCTCGAAGTCGATGTTGTGCGCGAGGCCGAAGATCCGCCGGATGGTCTTTGCAGCCGCAAATCCAACGGTGTCGGCGAACAGGCGTTGCATGTAGGCCTGCCGTTCAGCCTCGAGCCGCGCGGCGCCTTTCTCGCCGGTGAAGAGCGCGGCGGGATAGGCATCGCCCGCGGCGCCCGCACGCCAGAGATCGAGAAACTTTCGCGAAAACTCGTTCCAGACGTTTTCGACCGTCGCCAGCACCCAGCTCTCGAACGCCTGCCGCTCGCCCGGCTTGCGCTCATGACCAGCCGAGGCAAAATAGGCCATCAGCAGATTGGCCAGCACGGCGCCGACATCAAAACCCATCGGGCCGTAGAATGCGAATTCCGGATCGATCACCCGCGTCTGGCCGCCGGTCACCATGATCGAGCCGGTGTGGAGGTCGCCGTGCAGCAGCGCCTCGGGGCTCGCGAGGAACTTCAGCTTGAGCCGGGAAACCGCGACATGCAAGTCCATGTCATCGCGCAGCTCCGCGGCGAGCCCGTCGAGATACGGCGCGGTCCAGCGGTTCTGCTCGGCGATGCGGTAGGGATCGGTGAAGATCAGATCCTCGGTGATCTTGCAGAGCGCGTGGTTGCCGGCAAACGCCGCGATGCTCTCCTTCTTCTCGGCCGCCGGCAGCGCGAGGTCGGAGGTAAAGAATAGGGTCTTCGCCATGAAGGTGGTGATGTCGTCGACGAAGCGCGGATATTGCGTCGCCGCGACCATCCCCTTGCGCATGATGATGTGGGGCTCGAGCAGCTCCATCACCGTCAGCGCCAGCGTCTCGTTGTGGTGCAGCAGCGCCGGCACGAGGCCTGGCGCGAGCTGCGCCTGCCGGGCGAGAGCGAGATATTCGTAATGGGCCCGCGACAGCGGCAGCGGCCAGCTTTCGCCGACGAGGCGCACATAAGGCAGCGCCTGCTTCACGGCGACGCCGGCCGTCGTGCCCTTGACGATGAAGACGAGGTTGAGATTGCCGTCGCCGACCTCGGTGATCTCCCACGCCGCGGGGGAACCGCCGAGGAGTGTCTTCAGATCGGCCACGCTTGCGAGATAATCCCGCAAGTCGGCCTCATGCAGAATACGGTAATCCCCGGCCATAGCGATCCCGTCCCATGATATGGGCCGGACCGTTACTCCCGCTCCAGGAAGCTCGAGCCGATCTCGGCCTTTCTTTTGATGGGATCGTAATCACAATAGACGAGGTCCGCCACCAGCGTGTAGCTGGCGCTGACGGTGTATTTGTCTGTTTTGACCGAGTTCAGGCCGATCACCGAGGTGCTCTTGCCCCCGTTCCATCTGAACGGCGTCGAACTCTTGGTCTGCTCGCAGGCGACAACAGCCTCGTTGAAGACATAGCCCTCGACGAACGCCTTCAGCGTCCGCACCTGCACCGCCATCTTCCACTCGAAATAGCCGATGCCGCCGAGGCCGGCGACGATCAGCACTAGAAGCGCGATGACAATCCTTTGAAAAGTCATTGATGTTCCCCCACTCTGCAAACTATCTCCGCCGTCATTGCGAGCGCAGCGAAGCAATCCAGAGTCTTTTCGCGGTGGGATACTGGATTGCTTCGCTGCGCTCGGAATGACGGGGCCAATATATTTCGTCCCTTACACCTCTAGAACGGCATGCCCATCAATTTCGACAGGCGCTCGATCGAGAGATAGCCGGCGTTGTAGGCGACCATGGCGAGACCGTAGATGATGGCCGAGATGATCGTGGTCCAGATCAGCTTGCTTCGCATCCGCGTCAGGATCGGTGCGCCGGGGTCGGTGCCGGGGGCGCCGCCCCCGTCTTCGTGCTGGCTGCGCACGCCGAACGGGAGCGTCAGGAACAGCGCGATCCACCAGATGACGAAGTAGATCGCAATGGCGGTCGAGATCTGGATGGCCATGGGACAGTCTTACGCCTGCTCGATTTCGACGAGCGCGCCGGAAAAGTCCTTCGGGTGCAGGAACAGCACCGGCTTGCCGTGGGCGCCGATCTTCGGCACGCCGTCGCCGAGCACGCGCGCCCCCTCCTTCACCAGCGTGTCGCGCGAGGCGATGATGTCGACGACCTCGTAGCAGATGTGATGGATGCCGCCGTCGGGATTGCGCTCGACGAATTTCGCGATCGGCGAGGCCTCGCCGAGCGGCTCGATGAACTCGATCTTGGTGTTGGGAAGCGTCGCGAACACGGTGATGACGCCATGCTCGGGCAGCGGCACGGCCTCCGAGATCTGCGCCCCGAAGGCCGCGCCGTAGATTCTCGCGGACTTGACGGCATCCCTGGTCGCGATCGCGACGTGGTTGAGGCGACCCAGCATGTTTCTTCTCCCTCAGCGCATGATCAGGCCACGCCCGACCATGCCGACACGATTACACCGTCAGGACGTGTACCAGACAGGGGGGCTTTTTACCCCAATGTTCGTTGATGACGGCCCGGACAGCGCGTCGCACCGACTCGCCGAGCGCGTCGGGATCCCTGCGGCGCGCCCGCGGCAGGCCTTCGATGGTGGACATCACCGCGTCGAACACGATGTCGTCGAACGGCTCGCCTGCCCTGTTCTTCTCGGGAATGCCGACCAGATCGACCTCGGGCTCGTCGGCGAGCTCGCCCTGCGCATTCACAGCGATGGCGACGAAGGCGCAGCCGGAAAACGCCATGCGGCGGCGCTCGACCACCGCGCGGGACTTTGCGTCTTCCAGGATCGAGCCGTCCTTGTAAAGACGCCCCGCAGGCACCTCGCCGACCACGCCGGGATCGCCGGGGCCGAGCTTGACCAGATCGCCGTTGCGAATGACCAGCACGCGGGGCACGCCGGCGGCGCGCGCGAGCTTGGCATGTTCGTTCAGGTGCAGGGCTTCGCCGTGGACCGGAATCAGCAATTGCGGCTTCACCCAGGAGATCAGGTCGCGCAGCTCGTCGCGGCGCGGATGGCCCGAGACGTGAACCAGGTGCTCGCGGTCGGTGAGGACCTCGACGCCCTGGAGCACCAGGTTGTTGATGATCGAGCCGACCGCCTTCTCGTTGCCCGGGATGGTGCGCGACGAGAAGATCACGCTGTCGCCGCGGTTGAGCGTGATCTCGGGGTGGTCGTCATTGGCGATGCGCGCCAGCGCTGCGCGGGACTCGCCCTGGCTGCCGGTGCACAGCGCCAGCACCTTGTCCTGCGGCAGATGGCCGTAGACCTCGGGCGAGCGAAAATTCTGCACGCCGTCGAGATAGCCGGTCTCGCGCGCGACCTGCACCACGCGCTCCATGGCGCGGCCGACCACCACGACCTCGCGGTCGGCGGCTTTCGCAGCGTCCGCGACGGCCTTGATGCGGGAGACGTTGGAGGCGAACGTGGTGACGGCGACGCGGCCCTTGGCCGATTTCACGAGGTCGATGATGGTCCGGGCCACCTCGGCTTCCGAGGGCGAGCGGCCCTCGCGCACGGCATTGGTGGAATCGCCGATCAGGGCAAGCACGCCCTCCTCGCCGAGCTCGCGCAGCCGCTTCTCGTCGGTCGGCCGCCCCAGCGTCGGGGTCGGGTCGATCTTCCAGTCGCCGGTGTGCAACACGGTGCCAGCGTCGGTATGGATCGCCAGCGCATGCGCTTCCGGAATCGAATGCGCGACGGGAATGAACTCGACGTTGAACGGGCCGACATCGACCCGGCCGCCCGACGGCACTACTGTGACGGGGATGTTCGGCGCTTTGCGCTCGGCGGCGCATTTGGCTTCGAACAGCGCGGCGCTGAATTGCGTTGCGTAGATCGGGCATTTCAGCTTCGGCCAAAGATCGATGATCGCGCCGAAATGGTCCTCGTGGGCGTGGGTCAGCACCAAGCCCATCAGGTTCTTGCGTTCCTTCTCCAGGAAGCTGATGTCGGGCATGATCAGGTCGATGCCCGGCAGGTGCTCCTCGTCGCCGAAGGAGACGCCGAGATCGACCGCCAGCCAGGCGCGCTGCTGGCGGTTGCCGAGGCCGTAGATCGACAAGTTCATGCCGATCTCGCCGACACCGCCCAGCGGCGCAAATACCAGTTCGTCGGGCTTTGCCATCACGCTGCTCCCACCGAGCGCGCCGGGCCGAAGAACACCTCGCCTGCGGCCACCGGCATGCGGCGCCCTTCCGCGGTACGGATGATCAGGCAGCCGGTGTCGTCGATCGTGTCAAAGATGCCTTCCAGCGTCATCGTTCCCGTGTGGACGGCAATACGTTCACCGAGGCCCGCGGCACGCTTCAACCAGAGTTCTCGAATCTCGGCGAAGCCGCGGCCATTGTCCCAGATGCCGCGGAACTCGACCCAAGCATCGGTCAGCGCCGAGAACAACTCCTCCGCGCCGATCTGCACGCCGAGGGCTGCCAGCGACACCGCGGGCGTCGGGGTGCCCTCGGGCGCGGCGACCACGTTGGTGCCCATGCCGACGACGACGGCAAGCTTGTCGCCGATGGTTTCCGCCTCGAGGCCGATGCCGACGAGCTTCTTGCCGCCGACAAGCACGTCGTTCGGCCATTTCAGGAGATAGCGGGGACGGCCCTCGCCGAGCCGCATCGCGGCTTCGAGGCTGACCCTCTCGAGTGCGGCCTCCTGCGCGAGGCCCGCCGCGAAGCCGATCGTGGCGGCAACTCCAGGCGCGATATCCAGGACTTCAAGGACGCTGGCGGCGAGATTGCCCTTCGGCGCGATCCATGGGCGCTGGCGCCGGCCGCGGCCGGCGGTCTGCTCGTCGGTCACGAACCACATCGGGCCGGGTTCGCCGGCCCGTGCGTGCTCGATCGCGTCGGTATTGGTCGAGCCGGTCCGTTCGAGCGCCGCGAGCTTGTAGCCCGCGGCCTGAGCACGAGGGCCGAGCGCGAACCCCATCCTAGAACAACGACTTTGCCGCGGCCGAGGCGACGCTCACCACGGGGCCCGCGAACAGGGCGAACAGGATGTTGAACAGGCCCGCGACCGCCAGCACCGTCCGCACCTCGAACCTGACGGGGTCGACCTGACCGGCCGGCTCGTCGAAGTACATGGTCTTGACGATGGAGAGGTAATAGTAGGCGCCCACGACGCTGGTCAGCACGCCGATCACCGCGAGCGTGAACAGGTTGGCCTTGATGGCGGCGACGAAGACGTACCACTTGCCGAAGAAGCCGGCGAGCGGCGGAACGCCGGCCAGCGAGAACAGCAGCATCGCGAACATGAAGGCGAGCAGCGGATTGGTGCGCGACAGACCGGCAAAGTCGCTGATCTGCTCGACGGCCTGGCCGTTGCGCTTCATCGCCAGGATGATCGAGAACGAGCCGAGCGTCATCGCGACATAGATCACGATGTACATCAGCACGCCCTGTGCGCCCTCCAGCGTGCCGGAGGCAAGGCCGACCAGGGCGAAGCCCATGTGGCCGATCGAGGAATAGGCCATCAGGCGCTTGATGTTGGTCTGGCCGATCGCGGCGAACGAGCCCAGCGCCATCGAGGCGATCGACACGAACACCAGGATCTGCTGCCACTGCGAGACGATGCCGGGGAATGCCGTCAGCGTGACGCGGGTGAAGACGGCAAGCGCGGCCACCTTCGGCGCCGAGGCGAAGAAGGCGGTCACCGGCGTCGGCGCACCCTCGTACACATCAGGCGTCCACATGTGGAACGGCACGGCCGAGACCTTGAAGCAGAGGCCGACCAGCAGGAACACCAGGCCGAACACCAGGCCGGTGTTCGAGATGGTCGCGGCCGTCGCGATGCCGGTAAAGCTCACCGTGCCGGTGAAGCCATAGACCAGCGAGGAGCCGTAGAGCAGCATGCCGGAGGACAGCGCGCCGAGCACGAAATACTTCAGGCCGGCTTCGGTCGACTTGGCGTTGTCGCGGTTCGAGGCCGCCACGACGTAGAGCGCGAGCGACATCAGCTCGAGGCCGAGATAGAGCGCGATCAGGTCGCCGGCCGAGATCAGCACCATCATGCCGAGCGTCGAGAGCAGCACCAGGATGGCGTATTCGAAGATGCGCCGCGATGGATCGGACAGGAACTCGGCCGACAGGATCAGCGTCACCGCCGAGCCGATCAGCGCCATGATCTTCATGAAGCGGGCGAAGTCGTCGACGATGAAGCTGCCGCCGAAGGTGACATGCTTGCCGGCCGGCAGCATGTATTCGAGCACCCCGACCACGACCAGAAGCACGACCGCGAGCGAGGTGACCGCGCTGGTCGTCCCCTGCCCGCGATAGGCGCCCAGCATCAGCAGCGCCATGGCGCCGATCGCGAGCACGAGCTCGGGCAGCACCGGTGCCAGTTGATAACCTGCAGTCTCAAAGCTCATGGCGATATCCCGACCTGCCCGGTCACTGGACCAGTGCGGCGGCCTTCACGGCCGACACAGCGGTGTTGTAGTTGTTGACGAGTTGCTGGATCGAGGCGGCCGACATGTCGAGCACCGGTTTCGGCCAGACGCCGAACAGGATCGTCAGCGCGATCAGCGGGAACAGCGTCACGCATTCCCGGAACGTCATGTCCTTCATGCTTGCCAGCGACGGCTTGACCAGCGCCCCGAACACGACCTTGCGGTACAGCCACAGCGCGTAGCCGGCCGAAAGGATCACGCCGAAGGTGGCGAAGAACGCGGTCGGGATCGAGACCTTGAAGGTGCCGAGCAGCGTCATGAACTCGCCGACGAAGCCGCTGGTGCCGGGCAGACCGACATTGGCCATGGTG
>Ga0065165_1001201_pt1 | contig 29928 bp, 32 predicted proteins | sample AraplaMF_Cvi_mMF_FD_63813 | JGI IMG/M metagenome (GOLD analysis project Ga0065165, IMG submission 63813) | Arabidopsis root microbial communities from the University of North Carolina, USA - plate scrape MF_Cvi_mMF (version 2) (version 3) | ecosystem: Host-associated > Plants > Roots >... | reverse complement strand
TGCCGCGCTTGGGCGGGCGTGCCGTAGGGGGCGTCGTAGGCGGCCATGGGAAAGGCTCCTTGGAATGTGGGAGCCTCGATAACGCGGGGCGGCGGGGGATGATCCCCCGTCGCCCCGCGCCGCGCCTAGCGCAAGCCGCCGGAGGCGACGATGGTCTCGCCCGTCACCCACCCGGCGTCGGCCGAGGCCAGGAACACGGCGACCGGCGTGATGTCGCCCGGTTGGCCAATGCGGCCCAGCGGGGTTTGCGACACCAGGGCGGCCTCGAAATCCGTGCCGAGGAAGCCCATGGTGTGCACGCCCTCGGTCTCGACGACGCCGGGATTGATGGCGTTGACGCGGATCTTGCGCGGCCCCAGCTCCTTGGCCAGCACCCGGGTGATCGAGTCCACCGACGCCTTGGTGGCGGTGTAGATCGACGTCTCCGGCAGGGTCATCGCGGTCACGGCCGAGCTGATGTTGATCACGCTGCCGCCGTCGGGGCCGAAGTGGCGGGCCGCCTCCTGGGTGGCCAGCAGCAGGCCCAGGACGTTGATGTTGAACTGGCGGTGGAACTCGTCGGCGGTCACCGCGTCGAGCGCGGCGAACTGATAGACGCCGGCGTTGTTGACCAGGATGTCGAGCGTCCCGAAGGCGGCCTTGGCCTCGGCGAACAGCCGCGTGATGTCGGCCGGCTGGGAGACGTCGGCCTGGACGGCGACCGCCTTGCCGCCGGCGGCGACGATCTCGGCCACGACCTTGTCGGCGCCTTCGCGGCTGGAGGCGTAGTTGACCACCACCGCCGCGCCTTCGGCGGCCAGGCCCCTGGCGATATCGGCGCCGATCCCCTTGGACGCGCCGGTCACCACGGCGGTCTTACCTGAAAGCTTGCTCATCGAATTCTCTCCATGTCGCCACGCGGCGACGTTTCGATAGTTAGATGATCATCGAAACGATTCAAGGCGCGGACCGCCGACGAAAAGTGCGGGCGGCCTCAGATTTCGGCGAGCTGGGCCAGATAGGCGTTCAGCACGTCGCGCTGCAGCACCAGGAAGGCGAACTTGCCCGTGCGGCAGATGCGCACCAGGCCCGAGGTCTCAAGCTCCTTGAGGTGGTGGGACAGGGTCGCGGCGCTGACCTGCTGGGCCTGGACCAGGCCGCCGCAGGGGGTGGGATCGTTGCTGGCGCCGATCTCCTTGAGGATCTGCAGGCGACGCGGCTCGGCCAGGGCCTTGGCGATCAGGGCGGTCTGCCGTTCGGACAGGGTGACGGCCGTTTCGGTCATGCTCGACATATGACGGCGGCGCGGGTTCGGCGCAACGTCGCGGCGTCGGCTTAAGGTTCGCGCGGCTCCATCACCGCCCCCACATGGGCGATGCCCAGTTCCTTGGCGCGCTTGGCCTGTCTGTGGCGCTCGGCGTAGCGGGCCTTGGCCTCGTCGTCGCGGGCGTCATGGCAGGCGGGGCAGGAGACGCCCTCGACATAGTGTTCCGAGGCGCGGTCTTCGGGGCTGACCGGCATGCGGCAGCCCCGGCACAGGGCGTGGGTTCCGGGCGCCAGGCCATGGCCGACCGCCACCCGCTCGTCGAACACGAAGCACTCGCCGCGCCAGAGGCTGGCCTCGGGGGGCGTGGTCTCCAGATAGTTCAGGATCCCGCCCTTCAGGTGGAAGACTTCCTCGACGCCTTCGCTCTTGAGGAACGCCGTCGACTTCTCGCAGCGGATGCCGCCGGTGCAGAACATCGCCACCTTGGGCGGCGGGGCGGCCGGGTCCCAGGTCTGGCGGAAGGCGCGGAACCAGGCCGGGAAGTCGCTGAAGCTGGCGGTCTTGGGGGCGATCGCCCCCTCGAACGTGCCGATCGCCGCCTCGTAGGCGTTTCGGGTGTCGATCACCACCACGTCGTCGCGAGCGATCAGGGCGTTCCAGTCGGCGGGCTCGACATAGGTCCCGGCGTTGTGGGCCGGATCCAGGTCGCCGGCCCCCAGGGTGACGATCTCGCGCTTGATCCGGACCTTCATGCGGTGGAACGGCATCGCCTCCGCCGTGGCGAACTTCAATTCCAGCGTGTCGCAGCCGGGCAGGGCGCGGATGTGGTCCAGCACCTGGTCGATGGCCTGCGGCGTCCCGGCGATGGTGCCGTTGATCCCCTCGCGGGCCAGCAGCAGCGTGCCCTTGACGCCCAGGCCGCAGCACAGCTTCGACAGCGGCCGCATGATCGTCAGCGGGTCGGCGAAGGTGGTGAAGCGATAGAGGGCGGCGACGCGGAAGGTCATGGCTGGGCTGATAGGCGCTGACGGCCAGGTTCTCAAGACGGGCTTCTCAAGCGGTGCTGGAACTATCGCCTAGGCAGGACGGTTACACCAGCATGAGCATCCTGATCGTCATCGTCGTCGCCCTCGTGCTGCTTGGACTGGCGCTCTACGCGGTTCAGCGCAGCCCCATTCCCTCGCCGGTCAACTGGCTGTTGCAACTGGTGCTGATCGTGATCGCGATCTGGTTCATCGGCACGCGGGCGGGGTTCTTCTGACCTGGGACCGAGGCGCATTGTCGTGCCGCCCTTGGGGCGTGGCCGCCCTAGCTGACCCTCAGCGTCAACGCGCCTAACAGGGCGCCTCGATCGACGGGCGCCACCAAGCGGCGCAGGCCGATTGGCAAGTCGGCAAGACTGAGGGTCACAGATGGAGATGCGACGAGCTCATAAGCGCCAATTTCGGCGGACCGGACCCTATGGACATCCGTCCAGTCGTAGACAAACAGGCCCCGCTCGCTCAGCGCTTTGAAGCTTTGAGGATTGGGAACCTGGGCATGAACCGATGCAGCGCCAATCGAAGGCAAGGCGAGAAGCGCACGCTCGATGCCGAGAACATCGTCGTCGTCGTTGATCAAAACCTGTTCCGGAATCGGGCCAGATCCGCCGGTGACGACCGCGGCCAGCCTGTCGGTTTCATCTACGGCGAGCCATACCAAGTCGACATCGTTCGGATATTCCATAGCGCCAAGCTAGCTCGCCAGCGCCCCGGCGTCCCGCTGGATCCGCGCCACCATGGCCTTCAGCCCGTTCGACCGCTGCGACGACAACGCCTCCGACAGGCCCAGCCGGGCCATGGCGGCGGCGGCGTCGAAATCGACGATGTCCCGCGCCGGCCGCCCCGAATAGAGCCGCATCAGGATGGCGATCAGGCCGCTGACGATGTGGGCGTCGCTGTCGCCCCGGAAGCGGATCGTGCCGTCGCCTTGCGGCTCGGTCACCAGCCACACCTGGCTGGCGCAGCCGCGCACCTTGTTGGCGTCGGAATGCTCGGCCTCGGTCAGCGGGGCCAACTCCTTGCCCAGCTCGATCACGTAGCGATAGCGCTCTTCCCAGTCGCCGAGCAATTCGAACTCGTCGGCCAGTTCGTCGAGGGCGGCGTCGATGGGGCGTTGCATGGCGCGGACTTAAAGCGCGACGGCCGAAAGTGGAAGCCGGTTTTGGCGCCCGTCGCGCACCAAGTACAGATGGTGCGGCGTCGCCGAGAGGGGAAGACCCCTTAAGGCCGCGCCCGCGCCATCGACGGGCGCGCGCCGGCTTCCGGCAGGGTGACGACGGCGGTGAAGCCGTGGCCCGGCGTGGATTTCAGCCGTAGGCTCCCGTCCATCGCCCGGGCCAGCAGGTCGACGATCGGCAGGCCCAGGCCCGCGCCCTCGGACGCCCGGGTCAGGGTGGCGCCGCCCTGCTCGAACGGGCGGATCAGCCGGGGCAGGTCGGCCGGGTCGGCGCCTTCGCCATGGTCGCGGATCTCGATCTCGACCTGGCCGCCGCCGACCTGCCTGGCCTCGATCACCACCAGCCCGCCCTGCGGCGAATGGGTGAGGGCGTTCTGCAGCAGGTTGGTCAGGATGGTGCGCAGGCCCCGGCCGTCGGCCCGCAGGCTGGGCAGGGTCCCGGCCTCGGGGACGACGATGCTGACCCCGCGCGCGGACGCCTCGGCGCGCAGCTGCAGGATCACGTCCTCGACCGCGTCGTCCAGGTTCTCCTCGCCCAGGTCCAGATCGGTGACATGGCCTTCCAGCCGGGCGATCTCGACGATCTGGTTGACCAGGCGCAGCAGCTTCAGGCCGCTCTCGTGCACCAGGGCGGCGTATTCCTTGTACTGCGGCGCGCCCAGAGGGCCGTACAGCTCGCAGGACAGGATCTCGGAAAAGCCGATCACCGCGTTCAGGGGGGTGCGCAGTTCGTGGCTGACCATGCGCAGGAACGAACGCTTCTGGTCGTCCAGCGCCTGCTTGCGGCGGGCGCGGGCCGCCGCCCGCCGGAAGGCGGTGGTCTGCGACATCAGGCCGGTCTCGGCGCCGACGCTTTCGCGCGGCGTCTCGACATGGTCCGACGCGTCGGTGATCGCCGGTGGCGACATCAGGGACTCCCGGACCTTCTGTCCGTAACTTCGATGGGCCAGGATGAACCAAGGCGCTTACGAATCCGTTTCCGTCCACAGGAAGCTCGGGCGTTAACGATCGCCCGCCGATTGTGCGGCCTTGGGAGAGAGGGCCGCCGGCGTTAAGCTTTGACGACGAAGACTCACCGGAAGGGATTCTCGCGGCCTTGGCCATTGACGGCGCCCCGTTCCAGACCGGCCCCAGGCCGGGTCAGGCCCCGCTCTCGGAGACCTCCACGGGGGCCTTCGGCGCGGCGCATCTGTGGCGGCTGGGCTGGCTGGCGACCGTGATCTTCGCGACCGGCGCGGCGGCCTTCACGCCCGGCGTGGTCGGCCTGCCCGTCTGGCTGGCCCTGGCCGCGGGCGCGCTTCCCGCCCTGGCCGCCCTGGCGGTGGGCGACCGGCGCGACGAGCGCCTGCAATCGCTGATCCTGGTGCTGTGGGCCACCTGCGGCGCCGGGGCGGCGGTGGTGACCGGCGGCGTCTCGGGCGCGATGAGCGCCTGGATCCTGGCCCCGGTGGCCGCGGCCTCGACCCTGTCCTCCCCGCGACGCCTGGCCGAGGGCGCCAGCCTGGCCCTGATCGGCGGCGCGGTGGCGGCCCTGACCCAGCTGTCGGGCCTGGCGCCGTCCGCGCCCACGGGACCGCTGGCCTTCATTCTGGGCTTCCTGTCGGTGGCGACCGTCGGGGTGGGCCTGGCCTCGGGCCTGATCCTCACCCACCGCCGGGCCGGCGAGCGCGACAGCCGCCATGTCGGCGAGCTGAACACCCTGCAGACCCTGGTCGACGGCGCGCCGCAGCTGCTGCTGGTGGTGGCCAGCAACGGCCGGATCAAGACCGTGCGCGGGGCCGCGCCGCGCGGCGTGGCGACCGCCAACCTGACGGGCGAGGGCCTGGCCTCGGCCGCCGTGGCCGGCGACCGCCAGCAGGTCAGCGCCGCCCTGGCCGCGGCCCTGGACGCCGGCGAGGCCAGCGTCGCCTTCGCCCCGCTGCTGGACCCGACCCGCACCGTCTGCCTGGACCTGCGCCAGGTCTCGCCCGACCTGCTGGTTGGGGTGATGCGCGACGCCACGCTCGACAAGGCCCGCGAGACCGCCCTGCGGCAGGCCCGGGCCGAGGCCGAGGGCCTGGCCGCCGGCCGCGCCCGCTTCCTGGCCAATATGAGCCACGAGCTGCGCACGCCGCTGAACGCCATCATGGGCTTCTCCGACATCATGCGCGCCCGGATGTTCGGCCCCCTGAGCGACCGCTACGGCGAATACGCCGAGCTGATCCACGAGTCGGGACGCCACCTGCTGGACCTGATCAACGACGTGCTGGACATGTCGAAGATCGAGGCCGAGCGCTTCGAGCTGCAGCGCGGCGAGTTCGACGCCCGCGAGGCGGTGACGGCGGCCATGCGGCTGCTGCGCGTCCAGGCCGACGCGGCCGGGGTGCAGCTGCGCGGCGTCCTGCCGCCGGGCGAGCTGGAGGTCGACGCCGACCGCCGGGCCCTCAAGCAGATCGTGCTGAACCTGGTGTCCAACGCCCTGAAGTTCACCCCGCGCGGCGGCCAGGTGACGGTGACGGCCGACGGCCACGACGGCGAGTTCGAGCTGGTGGTCGCCGACACCGGCGTCGGCATCAGCCCCGAGGACCTCGAGCGCCTGGGCCGTCCCTACGCCCAGGCCGGCGGTGTCGACCAGCGGGCCAAGGGCACGGGCCTGGGCCTGTCGCTGGTGCGGGCCTTCGCCAAGCTGCACGGCGGCGAGATGAACATCGAAAGCCGCCTGGGCGCGGGGACCAGCGTCTCGGTGCGCATGCCGGTGCTGCTGCGAGCCTCGCGCCCCGCGATGGAGGCGCCGCTGCTGGAGCCCACGCCCGAGCCGCCGGAGGAGCCGGAACTGGGCCCGAACGTGGTGAAGTTCGCGCCGCCGAGATAAGCGGCTTCCGCACTTGCCCCCTACGGATCGCTTCGCGATCGTCTTCCCCCAGAGGGGGAAGAGCGCTCCGCCCCCTCGCCGCGACAAACCGCGCAGCGGTCAGTTGGGGGCAAGTGTTCGCCGCCCGAGCCCCTACCGCAAGAAAGCTCGCCCCGCCGCGAAGTCCCCGACCTCCACATAGGCCCGGCGCACCACGTCCACGCCGTTGCGGCTGGTGAACACGAACTCGATGGTGGCGGCCTCGCGCGGGTCCAGGCGGCTCATGGCGTCGGCGGCCTCGCGGGGGAAGCGGAACGCCAGGCCGGTCTTGGCGCCGGTCGGCAGGAGGGCGACGGGCGCCATGTCGCGGGTCTCGGCCCCGAACACCCGGCTGGCGTTGCGCGGCGCGGCGTTGGCCGCCAGGCCCTTGGCGTTGCGGGCGTTCAGGTACGGACCTTGGGTGCGCAGGGTGTCGCGCAGGACCAGGCGCGCGGCGTAGGGCTGGGCCTCGTCGGCGAAGGTCGCCACGGCCAGCATGTCGTTGGCGCGGCCCGACAGGCCGAACACCAGGCGGTCGCGCCCGAAGCCGGCCGGCTGTGACAGCCGCCAGGTCGGGATGGTGGCCGAGATTGACCGGTCGGCCTGCCAGGCGGCGCGGTCGCCGGGATAGTTCATCCGCATCAGGGTCGAATAACCGTCGAACGCCTGGCGCACGCGGCTGGCGGCGGTCTGCAGGTCCCTGGAGCCGCACGCCGCGGCGCCGGCCTTGGCCCGGGCCCTCTGCTCCACCGCCTGGACCTGGACCTCGCTGGCGCCCGAGCGCAGGGCCGCGCCGCGCGCCTGGGCGCGGGCGGCGTCCAGGGCCGAGCCCACGGCGGGCTTGAACAGCCGGCAGCGCGCGTCGGCCGAGGTCATCAGCGTGCGTTCGTAGAGCTGGTCGGCGGCGGTGGCGGCATGGGATGCGGTCGACGCGCCGAACCCGGCGATCGCGACAAAAGCCCCTAGCCACCGCGCCGTCGAACCCCGCAGAGCCTTTCCCTTTCGAATGGAATTCGAAAGGGACGAAAAGGCTCTACAAGAGGGGGGCGGGCCCGCATAAGCGGGCTCGGCGGTCTTTCTTGACGTCATGATCTCGTATTCTGCGAGAGCGGTTTCAGCAGGCAGCCTTAGGGCGCCGAGGTTGCGGTTCAGTTAGCGATGCTTCTTTCGACGGATATCTGGGTCGGTGCGCTGATCCGCCGCGCCGAGCTGGGCGGGGCCTTCGCCACCGTGGCGCGCAAGGGCGACCCGCGCGCCGGGGCCGTGCTGGTCAAGGCCGTCGACCGCCGCGCCAACACCGCCAGGCTGTACGGCGAGGCCATGCGCGGCGACGGCGAGCGTTTCTGGATGCAGCCGGTACGGTCCGACTTCGAGCCCGACCTGGACGCCTATGTCGAACGCGCCGCGCGGATCGACCCGGACATCTGGGTGGTCGAGATCGAGGACCGCGAGGGCCGGCATTTCCTGACCGAGCCGGTGGAGGGGGAGGGGGGGTGACGCCCCCTCCGTCGGGCTTCGCCCGCCACCTCCCCCGTTGCACGGGGGAGGAGAAGATCAGCGCGACATCCTCCTCACCCGCATAGCGGGGGAGGTGGCGCGATGCGGATACGCATCGTGACGGAGGGGGCGTCCAACGCCTATTCCCGCCGGAACGTCGCCACCAGCACGTCCCGGGTGGCCGGCTGGCCCGGCTGCAGCGGATGGATCGCCGTCACGCCGTGCATCACGCGGTGGTCGTCGAGGAACACCGCGTCGCGCGGTTGCTCCAGGGTGAAGGCCCCCAGGCGGGCGCCGTCGTTGGCGAAGATGTCGGTGACCCCGCTGGCGACGTTGCGACGGTCGACCAGCATGACGATCACCCAGTCGACGCCGTCGCGATGCGCGCCCTCGGGCGTGGGCAGGCCCGCCTCGCCGTCGCCGGCCTCGATGCGGAACTGGTGCAGCTCCACGTGCCAGGCCCGGGGCGGATCGACGGTCAGCGGATGGAACAGCGCCAGGCCCGCGCGCAGCAGCGCCCGCGTCACCGGATGCTCGGCCACCGTGTCGAGCACGGGCTCGAACCAGCGCTGCACCCCGCCGTTCAGGCCGTTGTAGTCGCGGCTCTGATAGTGCGGCTGGTGCGGCTTGCGCACGACGCCGGCGGGCGAGGCCGAGAAGGCCGCGAACCGCCGCCGCCGATAGCGGCCGCCGTCGGCCATGAAGCGGTCCAGGCCCAGGTCGTTCCAGCTGTCGGCGAAGGCCTCCCAGCCGGCCACGGCGTCGGAGCCCAGCAGGGCGTCGGTCTCGGCGGGGGCGAGGCGGCGGAAGCCCGTGTCGCGCAGGGCCGCGGCGATGTCGCGCGCCTGGCTGTCGGACAGGGTCGTGTCGGGCGGAATCAAGCGCGGCCTCCGGCGGAACGAGGCCTCCACATGGGGCGCCGGAGCCGTCGCGCCAAGCTAGAGCAAGCCTTGCGATCTAGGAATCGCGAGCCCTGCTCTAGATTTTTGTTTTCGCATCGTTTTTGCGGAAAACCGGTGTCCACTTTTCCGCACGACGCTCTAGGATCGCGTCCCGGCGCTTGCCTGGAAATCTCATTTCCCGCCCCGTTAACCCTGCTCCTAAACCGGAGTGAAAGCTCGATGCGGCAGGCTGACGCACGTCTCCCGACCGCCTGATTCTTTCCCCGCAGCCGCCGCCCGGCCTCAGCAAGGTTCCGATGCTTTTCCTGCTCAACGACGTCGTTCTCAGCCTCGACGCGGCCGAACTGGCCCCGCCGCTCACCCGCGAGCGTTTCGCGAAGGTGTCGCTGAACTATGTCGGCAAGTTGGGCCAGGAGCTCTACGCCGCCGAGCCGTTGCTGCATCACAAGGATCCGGAGAAGGCCCAGCGCCTGGCCGCTCTGATCATCGCCAAGGCTCCGGACGTCAACGCGGCCCTGTTCATCGCGCCGTCGCGCGGCTGTCTGGTCGATCAGGTGCAGGTGCGCTACGCGCAGCTGGGCCTGGAGATCATGGGATCGCTGTTCGAGCGCCAGAAGGCCGGCGGGTTGAGCAATGTCGAAGCCGATCGCCAAGTCTGGCGGCGTCTGGCGGCCTGACCGCCACGCTCCAGGTCGAAGGGCCGCGTTCCGGCCAGAAGATCCCGGTCGCCTAAAAGAACAGGCTGACCAGGCCGAACAGCCAGCTCAGCATCATCGCCACGATCACCAAGCCGGCGAATGCGACGCCCAGACACAGGGCGTTGCCTTGGGGGGTGCAGGCTCCGCGCTTGTGGCGCGGCTCGTGGACCATAGCCATTTTCGTTTCCTCTTGCGCGGCCCTCCCTCTGACGGGGAATGGTCCGCTACCGAGGAAGCATGACTCCAAAACCCTAGCCTGACCAGGGTCATAACGTCGCGCGTTTCGACGTGTCGGTATGGTGGCGAGGCGCGGTTTTCCCCGCCCGTTGCCAGTCGGCTTGAAAGAACGGCGCCATCCGTAACTTCACGGAACCGACGCATCCCCGTCGTCCAAGCGCCACCGCATCAGCCTAACTGCCCGCGGACCGTGAACAGGGCAGACATGTGATGAAACCGATGAATTCCGTGGCCTGGGCGACCCTCGCCCTGGCCGTCGCCGCCCAGGCGAACCTGGCCCAGGCCCGCGAAGAGACCGCCCCGAGGTCGGCGGCGGACGCCGAGGCCAGCCAGATCGACACCCTGGTCGTCACCGGCACCCGCCGGGTCGACCGCACGGCCTTCGAATCCACGGCGCCCATCGACGTCGTCACCCAGGACGCCCTGAACAGCATCGTCTCCGACGAGATCATGGACAAGCTGGCGGCCACGACGCCGTCGTTCAACGTCCAGCGCCTGCCGGCCGCCGACGGCCAGGCCTTCGTGCGCCCCGCCACCCTGCGCGGCCTGTCGCCCGACCAGACCCTGGTGCTGGTCAACGGCAAGCGCCGCCACCGCTCGGCGGTGCTGGGCGGCCGGGGGCAGCAGGGCGTCGACCTGGCCAGCCTGGGAACCAGCGGCGTCAGCCGCATCGAGGTGCTGCGCGACGGCGCCTCGGCCCAGTACGGCTCGGACGCCATCGCCGGGGTGATCAACGTCATCCTGTCGACCAAGACCGGCTTCTCGGGCTACGCCCAGACCGGCCAGTACTATGAGGGCGACGGCCGCAAGACCGAGGTGGGCGCGCGCTACGGCCTGGACTTCGGCCACGGCGGCGTGATCGTCGGCAGTGTCGACTACGCCGACGCCGAGGCCACCTCGCGCACGCGCCAGCGTCCGGACGCCGTCGCCTTCCAGGCCGCCAACCCGACGATCGCCGTGCGCAACCCTGTGCAGCGCTGGGGTCAGCCGGATCGCATCGTCTGGCGCGGGACGCTGAACACCATCCTGCCGCTCACCGACACGGTCGAGGCCTACGCCTTCGCCACCTACAGCGACATGACCGGCCAGACCGACTTCAACTGGCGCAACCCGGCCACCGACACCTCGTACAGGACCAGCCCGGCGTTCCCCGGCTGGTCGCTGAACCAGCTCTACCCCGCCGGCTTCGCGCCGGTGTTCGGCCAGGACGAGACCAACGGCTCGCTCAACGCCGGCGTGAAGGGTCGAGCCCTGGGCTTTTCCTGGGACCTGTCGGCCGGCTACGGCCGCGACGACGTCGACTATGTCCTGAAGAACAGCATCAACGCCTCGTTCGGCCCGCAATCGCCGACCGCGTTCGACGACGGTTCATTGATCCAGGTGGAAAAGACCTTGAATCTCGACGCCTCGCGTCCGCTGGCCTGGTCGTTCCTGGCCCAGCCCGCCAACCTGGCCGTCGGCCTGGAAGCGCGCCAGGAGACCTACGAGATCAAGGCCGGCGACCGTTATTCGTGGGACGTCGGGCCGGGCGCGGCCGCCGGCCTGCCCAGCGGCTCCAACGGCTTTCCCGGCTACGCCCCCAGCCAGGCCGGGTCGTGGGACCAGACCAGCTACGCCGGCTATGTCGACCTGGACCTGCCGATCACCGACCGGTTCGACGCCGACATCGCCGTGCGCCACGAGGATTTCTCGGAGTTCGGCTCGACCACCGACGGCAAGATCGCCGTGCGCTACGAGGTCACACCGGACTTCGCCCTGCGCGGCGCGGTCTCGACCGGTTTTCGCGCCCCGACCCCGGGCCAGATCAACAACACCCGAACCTCGCAGGGCCTCAACACCACCACCCTGCTGCTGTTCACGTCGGGCCGCCTGTCGCCGGTCAACCCCATCGCCCGGGCGCTGGGCGGCAAGCCGCTGGAGCCCGAGGAGTCCAGGAACCTGTCGTTCGGCGCGGTCTACCGCCGGGGCGGCTTCACCGGTTCGGTCGACTACTACCGCATCGAGGTCGACACCCGCTTCGCCGTGTCGCCGAACTTCACGGTGACCCCGGCCCTGCGCGCCCAGTTGGTCGCCGCCGGCGTGCCGGGCGCCGACTCACTGACCACCGTGTCCTACTTCACCAACGCGTTCGACACCCGCACCCAGGGCGTCGACGTGGTCGGCTCGTGGAAGGGCGACCTCTGGGGCGGCCGGGCCGGCGTCACGGCGGCCTGGAACTGGAACGACAGCAAGGTCATCCGCTCCAAGCCGACCGAGGTCTCCAGGCTGGCCCGCATCAACATCGAGGACGGCCTGCCGGCGAACGCCGCCAACCTGACGCTCGACTACGGCCGCGGCCGCTACAGTGGCATGGTCCGGGCCCGCTATTCCGGCCGATGGACCGACGCCCAGGCCAACGGCGCGGCGGACCTGATCCAGACGTTCGGCGGCCGCACCCTGGTCGACCTGTCGCTCAGCGCCGAGCTGAACGACCGGTTCAAGCTGACGGTCGGGGCCGAGAACCTGTTCGACACCTATCCGGACGAAGCGACGTTCCAGGTCTCGCGCGGGCTGATCTATTCGCGCAACGCGCCCTACGACACCGACGGCGGGCTCTACTACGCCCGCCTCTCGGCGACGTTCTAGAGTCCCTTTCCAGCCTACCTCTCCCGGCCGGCGCGCTCGCGCCGGGAGAGGATTTTTCGCGACGCGCCGGCGCGCCGGCCGGCCTTCGAGGTCCACGGAAGGTGACAAGTTCGCCCTGGGACGCTAACCCCCGGGGATGAGCACCTCCCTCGCCCTCGAGGCCGCCCGTCGGCGCACCTTCGCGATCATCAGCCACCCCGACGCCGGCAAGACCACCCTGACCGAGAACCTGCTGCTGGCCGGCGGGGCGATCCGCGCCGCCGGCGCCGTGCGGGCCCGCGGCCAGGCCCGCCGCACCCAGTCCGACTGGATGAAGATCGAGCGCGAGCGCGGCATCTCGGTCAGCGCCAGCGTCATGACCTTCGATCACGACGGCCTGATGTTCAACCTGCTCGACACCCCGGGCCACGAGGACTTCTCGGAAGACACCTACCGCACCCTGACCGCCGCCGACGCGGCGATCATGGTGCTGGACGCCGCCAAGGGCATCGAGCCCCAGACCCTGAAGCTGTTCGAGGTGTGCCGCCTGCGCGACATCCCGATCATCACCTTCATCAACAAGATGGACCGCGAGGCCCAGGACCCGTTCGAGCTGCTGGACGAGGTGTCCTCGAAGCTGGCTCTCGACCCCGCGCCCCTCTACTGGCCGGCCGGCTCGGGCGGGCGGTTCAAGGGCATGCTGGACCTGCGCGGCCAGAAGTTCATTCCCTACGCCAAGAAGAGCTCGACCGACGAGGAGGGCCATCCCGACCCGGTGGCCCTGAAATCGAACGCGGTGGTGCAGTACCTCGATCCCGAGGAGCTGGCCGAGGTGGAGGAGGGCGCCATGCTGGTGTCCGAGGCCGCCAAGCCGTTCGACGTGCAGTCGTTCCTGGAAGGCCACATGACGCCGGTGTTCTTCGGCTCGGCCCTGCGCCATTTCGGCGTCAACGAGCTGCTGGCCGGCATCGGCAGCTACGCCCCCGCGCCGCATCCGGCCAAGGTCAGCAAGGCCGGCGTCGACACCCACGTGGCGCCCGGCGACGGCGAGGTCTCGGGCTTCGTGTTCAAGGTCCAAGCCAACATGGACCCCAACCACCGCGACCGGATCGCCTTCCTGCGCCTGACCAGCGGCCGCTTCACGCGCGGCATGAAGCTGAAGGCCCAGAACACCGGCAAGGCCATGAGCGTCAACGCGCCGATCATGTTCTTCGCCAGCGACCGCGAGCTGGCCGAGGACGCCTTCGCCGGCGACGTGATCGGCATCCCCAACCACGGCGTGCTGCGGGTGGGCGACAGCCTGTCCGAGACCGGGACCCTGCGCTTCGCCGGCCTGCCCAACTTCGCCCCGGAAATCCTGCGCCGCGTGCGGGTCAAGGATCCGTTGAAGGCCAAGCACCTGAAGAAGGCGCTGGAAGGCCTGGCCGAGGAGGGCGTGACCCAGCTGTTCCGCCCGATGATCGGCAGTTCAGACTTCATCGTCGGCGCCGTGGGCCAGCTGCAGTTCGAGGTCATGGCCGACCGCCTGGCCAACGAATACGCCCTGGAGTGCATCTTCGAGGCCGCTCCCTACGCCGAGGCCCGCTGGGTCAACGGCGAACGCGCCGACGTCGAGGACTTCACCAACAAGCACCGCTCGGCCATGGCCCACGACATCGACGAGCAGCCGGTGTTCCTGGGCAAGTCGAGCTGGGAGATCGGCTATGTGGCGGAGCGCTTCCCGAAGGTGCGGTTCGAGCGGACGAAGGAGCGGGGGTAGGGGAGAGCTTGCCGCAAGCGTGCGACGATCCCGACGATGGGCGAAGCGTTGGCGATGCTGAAAGCAGACTTGTCCAAGGTCAGCTAAGGGTGGGTTGAAGACATTGCCCTTAGGCGGAGGCCACGTCAGAAATGCCTCCACTCAAATCGAAAGCTATTCGTCGTGTTGCATACGGTACCGTCGCGCTACCTCGTCCAATCGCTGGTCGGTGGGCTGCTCCAGGGCGACGGTCTGTTCGGGGTGGAACATGGATGCTCAACGGCCATCCTGAGCACTAAGGTCGCTATGATCGCAACATCGGGCGAAACGGCGAATTGATTACAATGCCTTGCGCTGCAAAGACGACAAGGAAGAGACCGAATGAGACTATCGCAGTCAGCCGTAGGATCCTGATCAGGGGATTTGTGGATGGTGCAAGAAAAATGATGTGAAGGATCGCCAACGCGCGCCGGAAACGCTCATCCCGCGTTGGGAAGGTCCAGTGCCCGGTCTCTCTCGGTTTGAGATCTACCCGGAAATTCCATGCCAGCAGGCCGCAAGAGAAAATCCAATAGAGCGCAAGCCATCCACCGATACTTTCGAGCGGCCACCTAACTAGAAAGCCGGCCATACTTGCTACTCCGAATTGGGAAAGCGCAGCTTACCAGTCACCTTGCCCTGTGCAATGTCCGCTCAGGGTCGGGAGCCATCATTGGCATCGGCGCGAGAACCGCCCCGGCCGATGTCGGCATCCTGGCCAGGCGCCGGCGGCGGCCTTCGACCCAGTGCGGACGAAGCGCGGACTTCCGGGCTAACGATACTTGCCACCCAGCGAAACATGCGTCGCACACGTGCAATCGCCGACCTGTTCGACATCCCATCCCTTGACTTGGGAGGCGAGATCAAAGCCGTTTCCACGGCTATCCCTGTAATGGCCACTGCCATTAGCCAAATGGACCACGAAAGCATCAGCACCATAGAAGGGCTCGCCGTCTCCGACAGGACGAACAACGTAGCCCTCCAGAATAAATAGCGCCCAACCGTCTCCGAGATCGCGAACTTTCAAAGTGTTCTTACTGTGAGAGGAAATTTTGAGCTTATAGATCAATGCCCGTCTGACCGGAAATGGTGGGCGTGCGTTAGGCTCTACCAGCGCGGCTAGCCAATCTGCATATGATGCCCGGACACACTGCGCTTCGACACAAGTCCTAACTTTGCTGCGCCATTCATTTGCATCCACGCCATATGGACCAGGATGAGAAGCGTCCTGATCCGCCTGTAAACTGGTTGCGGCCTTTGCCCAGGCGAGCAACTCGGCGTCGTCGCAGAATCGGCGGTCTAGCTCCGACCCGGGCAAGCCGCAGCGTTCATCGGCGCTGACGGGCGACGAGATAGCTACCAAAGCGGCGGCAATCATCCCGAGGAGCATCTGGCGTAGTTTTTCCGCTTAGAATGTCTGGCTCGCACAACGCCATTCTAGCGGCTCAGATGCAAGCCGCATGCAACGCCCGCTAGCCACCCGTAGCTGACATGCGCTTCGGCTGCTTCACGGCGTTTCTTTTTTGTTGTCGCGGATAGTCGCCGACGGCGCCCAGATTGCGCTTGAGATCGCCAGCGGCCACTCATAGTTCTCCAGAGCATCCGTATCTGCGCACCTATGTCAGGAGTTTCCTGGAGCTTCCCAGAGGTGCCGATTGTTTCCCACAGGCGCCTGAATCCGGACCCTCGGAGAGTCTGAGAAGGGTGGTTGTCGGACATTTCGCAAAAGCTGGTGGCTCTGCGGCTATCTGCCCAACCAACAACTATATGCCGCCGAAGCCGACAGCCAACACGGCAATCGACACAATTGACAGCAGTAAGAATGCAGACCCAATGATCACCGGTAGCAGCCAGTTTCCGCGCGACCTAACCACATCTAAAGACGTAAATATAAGAATGACTGCTGGAGGCACAATCCACAGTCGGAGCATTTGCATATTACTCAGAAAGACGGCGGCAGCTGCAAGGACGTATATTGAAAGCAATAGCGCAGTTGGAATTGTGATCCTCGTGTGAAACCGTTCCATGTGCGCCTCGGGCTACGAGCGGCCAAGCTCATAAAGGTGATACTGACCTCAAGCCCCATGGTCCGCAACGGGTGGTGAGCGGACATCGGCGCGTATAGCGTCGCCAGATGGAAACGCCCGCGTGGACACCATCCGAATTGGATCCAGTCGTGATCCCCCAAGCCATCGCTGGCGCGCACCAGGTTGCCACTAGCGGGACTGTGGTATGGCACACGGCAGGCGCACCCTTCGCGACGATCGAGTGCACAAGGATCGGAGGCGAACCTGGGCTCGATACCGAACTCATAGACGTGGCCGTCAGCGACCTACTCTTCGACACCGATGCGGGGCCGGTTGGCGACAGAGTGCTTTCAAGCTTCCTGGCCGATCCAACCATCATGCCAGCGGTCAGTCTGGAGACGTTGAGTGGAGATCGGCGTCTAGCGAGGCCGGGCCCTTTTCCATCTGGCTTGATGAAGCGCGTCGCAAAGGCATGGACCACACCTCTTAGCCAATTGAGCTGCGCCCACGCTCGCGTCCTCGTTGGTCAGAAATTCGGGTTGCGCTGGCTGGCCTCGCCGGTGGCGGAGTTTCTCATCCAACACCCGCGCGCGGAGTGCGACCTCTATCCCGGTGATCTCATATGCGGTGCGCTACGGGCGCATAGGGAGTTCTTGGAATTCGCTCCTGACAATGCACGCGCGCTGTTCGCCGGTGATTTCGCTTGGATGGAAGCCACGTTCGCATTTGATCCGGATGGCCGGCTTTACCTGGAGGCGACAGAGGACCTAGCCAGCGCCCGGCGACTGCTAGGCTTGGTCTAGTCGCTCCGGCAAAGGAGACTTTCGGCAGATCCGACTAGGGTGGTTGTCGGCCCTTGCTGTCACAATCGGATTTTGGCGGCGAGCCAAACTACAGTCAGCCAAGCCAATGGCGCGCCTATCATGACAAATGGCTCCCCCCAGAATAGAGGGTGCTGATGCCATGCGACAGCAGTGAAAACGACAAACACTGCAGCCCAAAACGCCGATTTCAGCTTTGGGCGCGCAACCTTTTCTCTACTGAAGAGGGAGTGGGCGGTAAATGCGAAGAAGAAGAACACCCCCGCTAGCGTCGCCAATTTACCCCAGTCAACAGTGGGCGAATACATGCTCATCTGACGACTTTCCATCGCGCGGCGCGAGTCCGCAATGGGTCGGAAGCGGAAACCGGCGCAGCGCCAAAAAGCGGCCGCCAGCGAAGCGCAAAAAACTTATCCCCATCGCTCCCGGCGTGTTTCCCCAACGAATACAACGCCGAAATTCAACTTATCCTCCCCCTCTCACGCCGCGGCATAATCAGCTCACCACAAGGCGATGGGGAGGGCGCTAAGGCCTGCGACCTTCGCGGCCTTGCGGGGCGGTCGAGCGGGCGCGCTCGTCGGCGGCGGTTCCGAAAAGGGGCCGCGACCCTCGTCATCTGGTGCCGGCCGGGCACGGAACACGGATACGGCGTTGATGAAGGGGCCGGCGGCGCGACAGGCATGGGGCGACCCGTGCGTTCCGGGACCGGGCAACGCAAGCCCGGCCCGCCCGTCGGGGGCTTAGAGCCGGCGAGGTCCGAACAGGGCCGACCGCCGGACGCTCTCGGATAACGGCTGCGCGGAGCGTTGGTCCTGGTCGAAACGGTATTCTTCAAACAGCTTCCGGGCCTGGCCCGGCGCTCCGCAGCCCTCCCCGAACTTCAGCGGCTGTCCGCGTGAGGCGGTGAAGTCGTGTCTAGAGGAGACGCCATGCCCAGATCCAAGACCCGAGCCCGCGTCCGCGCCGCTCGACCGCCGGTCCGCGACAGCAAGGACCCGATGGACGACGACAGAGGACGCACCCCCGCGCGCATGAACCACCTGCTTCGCGATCTCCGTCGGCGACTGAGGCTGGCGGCGGCCAGCCGAGCGGCGGCCGAGGCGCGGGCGGATACGGAATGAGGGTCGCATCCGGGACATGCGCTTGTGCGTTTTCCCCACTTCGTCCCGTCCGCTTTGGGGACACGCCCAAGGGCATGTCCCCGTTCTCAGGCGGTCGCGTAATATCCAAGATCAGCCCGATGGCCGCCCGCGTCATGCGTCTCCACCGCCACCGCCTTGCTGTCCATCACCGCCTTGAACGCCGTCTTGAACGCGGCCATCTCGGCCGGCGTGCCCACCGACACCCGCACGGCGTTGGGCCAGATCGGCCAGGTGCGGCCGATGTAGACGTTCTGGGCCTTCATCGCCGCGATCACCGATTTGCCGTCGCGGCCGGTGTCGATCATGAAGCAGTTGGTCTCGGGCGCGCCGATCACCTTGTAATTGTTGGCCTTCAGCCAGGCGAGCGTGTCGCGGCGGGTGTCGCCGATGATCGCCTTGCGGGTCGCCACCAGGGTCGTGTCCTCCAGCGAAGCGCGGGCGGCGGCCGAGCCGGTGATCGGCATGGCGTTCTGGCCGAACGGCTTCAACTTGGCCAGCAGGTCGGGCCGCGCCACCGCGAAGCCGCAGCGGATGCCGGCCATGCCGTAGATCTTGGAGAAGGTCCGCAGCACGATCAGGTCCTTGCCGGCCGCCACCAGGTCCAGCGCGTCCTGGGCGTCGGACAGGTGGATATAGGCCTCGTCGACCAGCAGGATCGAGCCCTTGGGCTTGTTGTCCAGCGCCCAGACGATGTCCTGCTTGGTGGTGGTCGTGCCGGTGGGATTGTTGGGGTTGCAGATGTAGATGACGCCGGCGTTCGGGTCGGCGGCGACCATCGCCTTGACGTCGTGGCCGTAGTCGGCGGCCAGCGGAACCTTGACGATCCTGGCCTTGCTGGTCATGGCCGCGTACATGCCCGCCTCATAGGACGGGTCGGCGGTGACGAAGCTGCGGTCGGGCGAGGTGAAGGCCAGCACGCTGTAGTGCAGCGGTTCGGACGAACCGGCGTAGACCGCCACGTTCTCGACCTTCAGCCCGTTCTGGGCGGCGAAGGTCATGGCCAGCAGTTCGGTTTCGCCGTTGCGGTCGTAGCGTCCGCCCAGCGGGGCCATGCGGGCGATCGCGTCGCAGGCGGCCTTGGACGGGCCCAGCGGGTTTTCGTTGGCGTTGATCAGCACCGCGCCGGGCGGCGGAATGTTCGGACCCTGGCCGTGCAGGGCCATGCCGGAGGGCGGCGCGCCGGGCTTGGCCGGATCGGCGGCGGCGTGCGCCAGGGCGGCCTCGGTCAGGATCGGCGTCGCGGCCGCCAGGGCCGCGGCCCGCAGGAAGGATCGGCGCCCGATGGCCGATCGGCTCGACTGACGCGTGTCCATGGTCGTCTCCCTGATCTTGAGCCCGCCCGGCGCAGGCGGGCTCATCACGAGCCTTTGCGCTGTCGAGGGCAAGGGCCGGAACGAACGCCGGGTCCGACTGCCCGCCACTTGGGCAGAGATCGCCGCGCCGGGGACCGGCAGGTCGGCGTCTGCCCGTCGCGTTGGCGCGTGAGAGTTGCTGTGTGGTTGCGATTCTACTTGACCGCGCATTAGCGCGGGCGGACCCTGCCCCGGGAGCTTCCTCGCGATTGAAAGGTCGTCTGGAATGGCGCGGAATCCGGGCAGGGCTGGCGGCTTGGTCGCGGTGTTGGCGCTGTCGATCGCGACATCGGCCGCCGCGCTCCAGCAGCCCGCGCGACCGGTGACGACGACTGCGGTCCCGACCGCCACGCGCGCCGCCGCCCCGGCCGCCGCGCCCAGGACCTATGACGAATGCCTGCGATCCTACGCGGGGCGGACGGATCCGACGGCCTATTGCCGACGCCTGTTCCCCGACACGGCGCCGTCCACGACCGTCCCGGGCGCCGCGACGACGCCCGACGGCCCGGCGACCCAGCCGCCGACCCGCGAGCCGGTCGACATCACGCCTCAGCTGGACAAGCTGCTCGACGCCTGGCGCAACCGCCCCAGAACCCCGCCGGCCACGCCCGGCCCGCCGGCCGATCCGCTGGCGGTGATCCCCGAGATCCAGGCGGCCTGCGCGACCTATGCCGCCGCGCCCGAGCGCTGGCGGCGCTGCACGGCCGACGGCTGGCGCGACGCGGGACTGCGCGGGCGGCCGCCCCTGGCGCTGCAGACGCCGCCGGCCGTCGAGCCGCCGCGGGTGCAGCCGCCCGTGCAGCCGCCGCCCGTTCAGTCCAGGCCCGCGCCGTCGAGGCCGGTTCAGTCGAAGCCGCCGATCCAGACGCCGCCGGCCCTTGCGCCCAAACCCCTCCGAACCGAGCCCGTGCGGCCCGCGCCCGTCGCCGAGCCCCAGCCTCCGTCCGTCGCGGTCGTCGAGCCGCCGGCCGCGCCGAAGCCGCCTCCGACGGTCGCCCCGCCGGTGGTCCCGCCAACGCCGCCCCCGGCGTCCAAGGGGCCGGCGATCCCGCTCTGGCTGTGGCTGGTCGCCCTGGCCGCGGCCGCGGGCGGCGGGTTCGGCCTCGCCCGATGGCTGGGCCGCGCGAAGCCGGCGGCGTCGCCGCCGCCCTGCGCGCCGGAGATCGCCCTGGTCGCCGACCCTGGCGTCGTCGTCCTGACGCCGGACGGCTCGCCCCGGGCCGGCATGGCGGTCTCGCTGCGGTTCGAGCACGCCGCCGAGGCCGGTGAACTGAGGCTGGACTATCCCTTGCTGGAGACCGCGCCATGACCGAAGCGGCCCGCGACCCGTCCGCGCCCCGCGGCGGCATGACCTGGCGCGCCCTGTTCGCCGAGGACGGCGGCGATCCGCTGGAGGCCGTCAAGGACGCGCCGCCCCTGGCCCAGGCGATCTCCCAGGCCGCCCAGAAGTTCCCCAGCGCCTGCTGGGGCGACGTCGAGGACGGTTGCCGGGACGAGGTCGGCAAGCTGCTGGACCTGTCGGTCGAGCGGGTGCTGTTCGACGGTTGGATGAAGCTGGAGCGCTTCAAGAAATGCGTCGAGGAGTCCAAGGCCCATCCCGACGACGCCTTCTTCCAGGATCTGGACGACCACAAGATCGCCTCCACCCACAAGCCGCGCATCGAGCTGCGCTACGGCGCGGTCAAGGTGGCCGACCTGGACTTCGAGATCGAGCTGGCCCTGAAGGTCAAGGGCGTGCGGCTGGAGGTGCGCGGCGGCAAGGTGGTGTGCGCCACGGCCGGGGTGTTCGCGGCCAACGCCAAACTGTCGCTGCACGACGAGGTGCTGGTCGAGCGCGCCACGCCGGAGCTGTCGGCGCCCGCCAAGATCCGGTTCTCCTGACGACGGCGTTTCTTTCGGTCCGGCTTTTCCAAGTCCCCGGGAAGCGGCTAGGAGAGGCCGGACCCCGGAGACTCCCCATGCCCGCCAACGCCCCGCTCGCCATCGGCCTGGTCGCCCACGACGACAAGAAGGCGGCCCTGGTCGATTGGGCCGTGACGCACCAGGCGTTCCTGGCGCGGCACAGGCTCTACGCCACGGGGACCACGGGCGGGCGGATCCTGCAGGTCCTGCCGGACCTGGACCTGACCCGCCTGAAGAGCGGACCGCTGGGCGGCGACCAGCAGCTGGGGGCCCTGCTGGCTGAAGGGCGGCTGGACCTGCTGGTGTTCTTCGTCGACCCGCTGTCGCCCCAGCCGCACGACGTCGACGTCAAGGCGCTGATCCGCATGGCGACCCTGGCCGACATCCCGTTCGCCTGCAACCCGGCCACGGCCGACCTGATCGTGGCCGGGCGCTGAGCATCACGGCGATGTGAGTCGCGAGGCGAGGTCGCGAAGGTTGTGTGCAATCTTTAGGCGTGTAGCGTCAAAGGCGGTTTCGCGGAGGATCGCCATGAAGACCCTGATGACCAAGCTGGTCGCCGGCGCGCTGATGACCGCCTCGCTGTTCGCCTGGGCCGAGCCGGCTTCCGCGCGACGGCTGTACGCGGTCGCGGCGCAGTACTATTCGGGGGCGGACTACAACCAGCTGGTCGGCGAGGTCTACAGCAACTGTGACGGGACCGGATCGCAGTGGGGCGTGCGGACGCCCTACGTGGTCCGCGAGACCACGCTCTGCCCGTAGGCCTAGCCCGGGAACTTCAGCAGGTTCGGCCTGGGGATCGCGGCCTTGAACGTCCCTCGGGTCTTGGCGGTGTCGAGGCCGAAGTCGGCCCAGGCCTTCAGGAAGCCGGCGGCGGGCGCGGCGTCCGCCAGCGGCGACAGGGTCAATACGGGGCGGGCGGCCAGCAACGGGCGGGCGGCGGCCCAGGCTTCGGGCTCGGCGGTGGCCCAGGCGCCGTCGCCGGCGACCAGCTCGGCGGCCAGGGCCGGATCGGCGAAGTGCAGGGTCACCGCCGTGTCGACCGGCAGGTCGGCCAGGGCGCTCAGCGCCTCGATCACACCCGTCAGCGCCATCTTGGCGCCGCCGACCCGGCGCTCGCCGCCGGCCGCGCCGGCCAGGGTCCCGTCGGCGTTGCGGCGGACATGGGCCCAGCCGCCATAGCCGGGATCGGGTTTGCAGAGCGAGGCGGTCCAGAGGTCGACGGAAGCGGTCATGACTCCTGTCTAGCGGCCGTCGCGAGGGCTGGCCAGAGTCGGCGGGGCCGTGACGAATGGCGCTCTTCCAGTCATGCTCCCGGCAATCCACCGAGTCGGAGCTCGCCATGCTGGATCTCGTCCTGGCCATCCTGCACCACCTGCTGATCCTGTCGCTGGCTGGGCTGATGATGGCCGGGTTCGTGCTGGTCAGGCCGGGCGTGAGCGGGGCGGGGCTCAAGACCCTGGGCGGGATCGACGCCAGCTACGGCGGGACGGCGGTGCTGATCCTGGCGGTCGGCTTCGGCCGAGTCTTCCTGGGCGCCAAGGGGGCGGACTTCTACCTGCACAATCCGCTGTTCTGGGCCAAGATCGCCGCCTTCGCGGCGGTGGGGCTGCTGTCGATCGCCCCCACGATCGCCATCCTGAAATGGCGCAGGCAGGCCAAGACCGATCCCGCCTTCGTTCCACCCGCCGCCGAGGTGGCCAAGGTGCGCAAGGTGATGCTGGCCGAGCTGGCGGTCTTCGCCCTGATCCCGATCTTCGCCGCCGCCATGGCGCGCGGCTACGGCCTCTAGCGGCTCGCGAACCGAGGGCCGGGCAGGCCCTTGGCGGCTGCGCGGGAACATAAGGTAAACGCGATCTTAAAATCTATGGTTAACGTCATTTTTACTTCGGTGAACAATGTTCTAAGAGGCGCGTCCGTACGCGCTTTCCCGCCAGGATCCGTCAAGCAAGAAGTGTGCCAAATCGGCGCAGAAACAGGGGTTTGGGCGGCGTTCGGGAACGAAGTGTAAACGCGCCGAAAATATTTATGGTTAACGCAATCTTAGGCTTCGTTAACGACTTGTTAAACGCGTTGGCTCCGGCTTTGCTGTTCATGCGTTGAACCTTTGCCGGACGTCCCGGCGTGGGACGTTCCGTGTCCGGAGTACGCAGCGATGTTCGATTTCGGTCGTGACCTGAAGAGACTCTTCGGAGTCGACGCCGGGGCCCCCGCGCGGGCCGCGGCGCATCGCGACGGACTGACCGGCGGCGACACCTCGCTGCTGGAGCTGCTGGACCTGCGCCTGCTGGTCAACGAGGCCCGCTCGGCCGACGTCGCCGCCGGCCGGATCGGCGCCAAGGATCGCGGCCACCGCCTGCTGGAGGCCGCCGTCGTCTGGCGCGAGCTGGCCCGTCGCTCGGGCGACGCCGCCGCCCTGCGCAAGGGGGCGGCCCAGGCCGAGGCCGCCGCCAAGATCTTCGAAGCCGAGCACAAGCAGGAGAGCCTGGCCGCCGCCCGCTGCGAGCAGGCGACCCTGGCCGTGCTGGGCGCCGACCTGTTCGGCGACGAGGGCCTGCACGCCGCCGCCGGCGCCACCCTGACCTTGGCCAAGACCGCGCCGGGCCACCGCTGCGCCATGGTCGAGGCTCTGCTGGCCGGGCTGGAGGGCCGCGTCGCCCTGGGAGAGAACGACCTGGACCGTGCCCTGGCCGCCGCCGCGGCCTTCGAAGCGCCGCTGCGGGGCTTGGCGGCCGCGCGCCGCGTCAAGGGCGGGGCGTCGCGCCTGCTGCTGGCGGACCAGCGCGCCGCCCGCGTCGAGCTGCTCTTGGCCTGCGCGGCCCGCCTGAAGGACCGCGCTCTGACCCAGGCGGCCCTCAACGAGGCCAGGGAGGCCGAGGCCGGCCTGGATCCCGATTTCGAGCCCCTGGCCTGGTCGCGGCTGGAGTCGCTGCGCGGCGCGGCCCTGGTGCAGCTGGGCGAACTGGACGGCGAGCTCAATCACATCGCCGACGGCGTCGAGGCCCTGGTCAAGGCGCTGGAGCCGGTCACCGCCGACCATAGCCCGATGGACTGGGCGCGGGCCCAGGCCGCCCTGGGCGCTGGCCTGCAGGCCATGGGCGAGGCCACCACCTCCGAGCACTGCTTCGAACGGGCGGTCACCTGCTACGACCGCGCCTCGCACATCCTCAAGACCCAGCCGGCCCTGGCCCTGCGCGCCGTGGTCGCCAACAACCGCGCCCTCAGCCTGGCCCGTTGCGCCGAACTGACCGCCGACCTGGCCGTGCTGGACGCCGCCGAGATGGCCTTCAAGGCCGAGCTGACCGCGACCCCGGGCGGGCGCGATCCGGCCGCCTGGGCCGTGACCCAGATGAACCTGGCCCGACTCTACGAGGCCCGGGTCGAGATCACCGGCCGCGACGACGGCCGCCTGGACCGAGCCGCCATGGCCCTGGCCAGCGCCTTCGACATCTTCGCCGAGCTGGGCCTGCGGTCGCTGACCGACCTGGCGGCCCAGGGGTTGCAACGGGTCAAGCAGGCGCACGCCGCCTGACCCAGAATGAAACCGGACGGCCTCGAACGGGCCGGACCCAAGACCAGTAGGGAAGACCCAGTGATCGCTTCGTTGCTCGCCGCCGCCGCCGTCTCGATCGTTCCGACCCCGACCGCCCAGGCGACGGTCACCCAGGTCAAGGACGTCCAGCCCCAGATCGCCGAGGCGCTGCTCAGCTGCATGGTCAAGCGCGACGGCGGCCTGACCGCCTGCTCGGTGCAGAGCGAATTCCCGGCCGAGATGGGCGTCGGCAAGGCCGCCCTGACCATGGCCTCGCAGTTCCAGGTCGACCTGATGGGCCCCGACGGCAAGAGCCGCGCCGGCTCGTTCATCGACGTCCCGGTCCGCATCCGCATCCGCTGATCCAACGCTCGACCTGAAACGCGACGCGGCCTAGCTTGACGGCGGAGCGTTTCGGGGGCGGCATGGGCGAGGGTTTCAAGGACGTGGACGTCTCGCGGGTCGTCTATCTCCTCATCTATCTGTTCATCGTGATCATGGGGCTGCGGGGCATGCCGTCGGCGGTGCGCCGCCGCGCCGAGCCGCCGCGCTGCAAGGCCTGCGAAACGCCGGTCGAGACGGACGCCGCGCCTCTGGGGCCATGGGGCGGCTGGACCTGTGGCGCGTGCGGCGGTCCCGTCGAGCCGGCGCGCGAACCGGAGCCGAGACCAGGCCTGCGCGGCTGGATTGACCAGTATCCGTGGGCCGTGCATGGCGCGATCTGGGGGCTGCTCGTCTGGGGATTGCTGGCCGGCCGCGACCTTTGGCTGCGCGAGCCCACGCCCGATCTCCTGACCTTGCCCCTGACCGTCGCGGGCGGCCTCGGCGTCGGCTGGCTGCTGACCTTGATGCATCGGCGGCGCGGCTAGGGCGCGCTTCACCGTTCTGGCGTCATCGACTTTTTCAGTCCGCTCGTTCCGCCGCCGGCGTCAGGGTTCGGGCGGCGGTCGATCATCGTCCGGCGGGGGCGGGGGACCGTAGCGGTCGTCATAGCGCCGGTCGTCGGCGCGTTCCCGCTCGCGCTCTTCGTCCCAGCGGCGGTCGCGGTCGGCTTGTTCCTGGGCCTCGCGGCGATCCCGCTCGCGGCGGGCCGCCCGTTCCTCTTCCCGCATCTGCCGGGCCAGCTCGAAGCCGCTTCCGGCGCGTTCGCGCTCCCACCGGTCGTCGCTCGGCCCGAGGGGCGCGAGGCCGTCGTCTTCGTTCGTTCGCGGGCTCCGGACCGGCGCGGGAGCCGGCGTGGCGGCGAACAGCGCCGCGCGGCTTTTCGCCATGGCCTGGGCGGCCTCGGACAGGCCGACGTCCAGCGGACTGGCGCGGGGGACCGGCGCCTTGGGCGGCTCGACCACGCTGATGCGCAGGCCGTCGTCGCCGGCCGCCTCGGCCGGAGGGTCGGGTCGCGTCAGGGCGGGCCAGGCGGCCATGGCCAGGGCGACCGTCGTCACGACCGCCGCCGCGGCGACGCCGGCGATCAGGGTTGTCTTGTTCTGGGGCAGTTTCACTGGGGCGCTCCGGAGACGGAAGGCCTCTCGACTGAAGGGGAACGGCGTCGGGGGACGCCGGTTCCGTGCTTCGACACCTACGCCGCCGCGACGTCGCCCGTCGTGCGGCGCATGCGCCAGAAGCGGATGGTGCGCAGGGCCGCGTCGCGGGGCAGGGCGGCGTAGAGCTCGCCGTATTCCTTGGCCTTGCCCATGGCGTTGTCGTTGGGGTCCAGGATCAGCAGGGCGAAGGTCAGGAACAGGGCGCGATCGAAGTCCGCCGCCTTGCAGACCACCGCCAGGGCGTCCAGCTCGCGGCGTTCGATGATCTTGCGGGCGGTGTGGAAGTCGATGTCGGCCAGCTCGGCCAGGGCGACCAGGAAGATCGTGGTGCGGTTGGCGCGGAGCATGGCGACCAGGCCCAGGGGCGTGATGGCGCCCCGCGCCTTCAGGGCGACGATCTCCCTGACCGCGGCGTCGTAGTCAGGCGGCAGGGCGCCGTCGCTGGCCGCGACGCGGTTGCGGCCGGCCTTGAGGGCGGCGTCCAGGATGGCCGGATCGACATTGGCGTTGCGCTCCATGATCCGGTCGCGCAGGCGCGCCTCGGCCACGAAGTACATCTCGTTGAGCAGGTCCATCGGCAGGGCCTGGCGGTCGATCACCGCCTCGTGCAGTTCGGGATTGGCCGCCGCGCGGTCGACCGCCGCCTCGTGGGCCTGGCGCGACAGCACCGCGCCCTCGTTGCGCAGCAGCACGCCCAGGGTGGTGTCGTCGCCGCGCTGGACGATGGCGTCGGACACCAGGCTGGGCACGACGGAGCGCCGCGAGATGGCCCGCAGGTGGTCCTGGCCCTGGGTGCGGGCCACGTGCAGCAGGTCGGCCTCGCTGAGCTGGGGCGCGCCCTGCAGGATCGGGCGGGCGACGGCGATGCTGTCGCTGGCCAGGGCGCGGGTCAGGGACGGCGGCGGCGTGGCGCTGGTTCCCAGGCGCTCGGCCAGCTCGATCCGTACGGCCTCTTCCATCTCGCCGGCCAGCTGGCCCATCACGTCGTCGAACAGGCCCATCTCGACGTCGCCATGGCCTTCGGCGGTGAAGAACAGGTCGGTGACGCCGCGCAGCAGTTCGCGACGGCGCGAGCTGGAGGGCTCATCGGCCAGGGCGATGAGGTCGTGGAGGCGCGACTGGATCAAAGGCCTTCGTTCCGGGTCTTGGCGCGTCGGGTCGCGCTGTCGTCGTCATCGTCGCCGCCGCGCGCCCCGGCCGCCAGCCAGTCGGCCGAGCCGTGCATCGGCGTGGCGTCCTGGGCCTGCGGCGGCGGCGCGTCGGTGGTGATCAGCACCTGGTGGTCGGGGCCGGCGGGCGGGATCGGGTCGGGCGTCAGGCCGGACTCGCGGGCCACCGAATAGAAGCGGGCGCCGGCCACGCCGGTGTTGGCGGCGGCGACCTGGCGAGGCGGCGGCGGGGCCGGCGCCGCTGGGGGCGGAGCGGGGGCGGGCGCCGGGGCGGCGGTCGCCATGCGAGGGCTGCGATAGCCGGACCAGTCCTTGGCCGGACCCGGCGTTGCGGCCGCGACCGGCGCCGGGCGCGGCGCGGCGTAGAGGCTGGTCGGCAGCGCCGCGGCGGTCCGGCGGGGCGGCGCGGCAGGCGGCGCGGCGGCGACGGGCGCGGGAGCCTGAGTGTAAGCGACAGGTGGCGGAGGCGTGCTGTAGCCGGCCCAGGCGGCGAGCGGGGCGGGTTGGGCTGGCGCCGCGGACGTCGCGGGCGCGGCCGCCTCGGTCGAAGGCTGGCGCTTGTTGGCCCAGCTCAGCATCGGGCCGTCGTAGCGCGCGGCGGCGGCGACCGGGGCCTGGCGCGGCGTGCTCGGGCCGTAGCGGCTCTCGCGCGCGCCCTCGGCGTACGCCGGGGCGGCGACGCTGAACAGCACGGGCAGGAGCAGGACAAGACGCATGAACCGGTCCGACAGAGCGCGGGATCGGTCCGATTGATAGGCGTGGGGACTTAATCTTGGCCTAACGGGGCATGGTTTCGCGGAAAGATTGTGGTCCTATGTCGCATTTTCGACTCTCGGCCGCGCGGGTCAGCGGCCGCGCCACCAGGCCAGCACGCGGCGCTCGGTCAGGCTCAGCAGGCCGTGCAGCGCCACGCCCAGCACGGCCAGCACCGCCAGGGCGGCGAACACCCGGGCGGTCTGCAGGCGGTTCGAGGCCTCCAGGATCCGCCAGGCCAGGCCCTGGTTCCCGCCCGATCCGGCCACGAACTCGGCGACCACGGCCCCGACCACGGCCAGGCCGGCGGCCACCTTGCAGCCCTCAAGCAAGGCGGGCACGGCCGACGGCAGGCGCAGCCGCCACAGCCGCTGGGCGCGGCGCGCGCCATAGAGGTCGAACAGCCGCGCCAGGTCCGGGTCGACCGCCTTGAGGCCGGTCAGGGCGCCCGAGAAGATCGGGAAAAAGGCGGCCACCGCGGCCAGGGCGACCACGGCGCGCTGCGGATGCTCGATCCCCGCCCAGATGGTCATCAGCGGCCCGATGGCCACCAGCGGCGTGACCTGCAGGGTGACCGCGACCGGGCGCACGGCGTCCTCGACCGTGGGGTTGAGGCTGACCAGCAGGGCCAGGCCGCAGGCCAGCACGCTGGCCAAGGCCAGGCCGACCAGGGCGGTGGACAGGGTGTTCCAGGCGCTGGCCAGCAGCAGCGGCCAGCCCTCGGCCAGGGCCGCGCCGATCGCCGAGGGGGCGGGCAGCAGGTAGACCGGCATGGCCAGGAGCCGGCAGGCGGCTTCCCAGGCGGCCAGCAGCAGAGCGATCAGCAGAAAGGGGGCGAGGAGCTTCATGCGGCGCTCATGCCGTGACCTTCCCGGCCAGCAGCCGCGACACCCGCTCCGCCGTCTCGCGGAACGCCGCCGACGCGCGGAAGCCGGGCGGGCGGACCACCGGACCCTCGACCGCCGCCTCGCCGGCGATGCGACCGGGGCCGGCGCTCAACACCACCACCCGGCGGGCCATGTAGACGGCCTCCTCGACATTGTGGGTGACGAAGACCACGGCCGGCGCCAGTTCGGCCGCCAGGGTCAGGACGTCGTCGGCTAAGGCGCGTCGGGTGATCTCGTCCAGGGCCGCGAACGGCTCGTCCAGCAGCAGCAGGCGCGGGCGGGTGACCAAGGCGCGGGCCAGGGCGGCGCGCATCGCCATGCCGCCCGACAGCTGGGCGGGACGGGCGGTCTCGGCGCCCTTCAGCCCCACCTTGGCCAGGGCGTCGATCGCCTGGGCGCGAGCCTGGGCCTTGGGCGTTCCGGCCAGCTCCAGCGGCAGGGCGACATTGGCCGCCGCGCTCAGCCAGGGGGCCAGAGTGGGGGCCTGGAAGACCACCGAGGTCTCGCCGCGTCCGGCGGCGCGAGTCACGGTCCCGCGCGTCGGCGGCTCCAGGCCCGCCAGCAGCCGCAGGGCCGTGGACTTGCCGCAGCCCGACGGCCCGACCAGGGCGACGATCTCGCCCGGCGCAAGGGCGAGGTCGACGGGGCCGAGGGCGCGGCCGCGGCCGGGGTAGTCGACCTCGACCTTGTTCAGAGACGCGATCAAAGGACCCCCTCAGTCGCTTCGCGACAGCTCCCCCAGAGGGGGAGCATCT
>Ga0065165_1001199_pt1 | contig 29940 bp, 14 predicted proteins | sample AraplaMF_Cvi_mMF_FD_63813 | JGI IMG/M metagenome (GOLD analysis project Ga0065165, IMG submission 63813) | Arabidopsis root microbial communities from the University of North Carolina, USA - plate scrape MF_Cvi_mMF (version 2) (version 3) | ecosystem: Host-associated > Plants > Roots >... | reverse complement strand
GTTTACTCGTATGCATTAGGGTATTATCAGGGCGATTATACGCCGAACAATACGGCGGTTGTACAGGCCGATGGCCGCGATAAGCTGTGGCAGCGTCTTCAGGAGACCGCGGGGTATACCGGGTTGTATAACGGAAATGTTGCCTGGATGACAACGGACCTTGCGAAGATCGGTCAGGAGAAAGGCAGTCGTGCGAAGGGCATGCAGGCAATGCTGTATAAATACGATCAGCTTTACCGGTTGGTGCAGAGTCGCAGTTTAACGAACTATAACGGTACGTCTGGGTTTGCAGCACGTGCTGCTGGAGCATCAGCCTACGATGAGGATTACAGCTATGACGCCAACGGCAACATCCTTACGTTAAAGCGGAGAAATGCTTCGGGGGGTATTCAGGATGATTTGAACTACCGTTACTACCACAATACGAACAAGCTTCGCGAGGTTACACCGGTAGTACGTGATACAACATATCAGTCAGGTGCGATTGTTACGAATCATAAGGTTTACCGTAACATCACGATTGGCGGTACGGCATACATAGCCGCGGGCAGTACGGTTCAGCTGAACGCGTCGGATAATATTTTTATCAATCCTGGATTCGATATACAGGATGGTTCGGATTTCTACGCCCATGTTTTGGGTGAAGATGAAGGCACGTTTATGTACGACGGCAAGGGTAACCTGGCTGCCGATCAGGATAAAGGTGCTCGTTTGCTGTGGACACCGAACGGTAAGTTGCGCGAGATCCGCTCGAAGATCGATAGTGTGGTGGTGAGTTTCCGGTATGACGGTCTGGGCTATCGCATCGAGAAGCGGGTTGTTACGCCGGATACAACGTATAGCGTACGGTACGTGCGCGATACGGAGGGTAACGTGATGGCGACGTATCGTGATACCACCGTTCATGAGCGGTTCATATACGGTAAGATGCGGGTCGGTGTTTACGTCGGTAAAACGGCGGCGGGAACCTTGTCGTTGGGTGAGCGCAGCTACGAGCTCGCGAATCACTTAGGCAACGTGCTTTCGGTGATTACCGATCATGTACGAATGACCAGAGACAGTGCCTGGGCAACGGTGATCGATCAGACGGACTACTATCCGTTCGGTCTGGCGATGGAAGGCAGAACGTTCCATGCGAAGGAGGAGTACCGCTACGGGTTCAACACACAGGAAAAGGTAGACGAGCTTGGTGTAGGCCATTACACGGCGGAGTTCTGGGAATATGACGCCCGTATAGGTCGCCGGTGGAACCTCGATCCAAAGCCATTGGAGTCCGAGAGTGGTTATGCGGTAAACCGGAACAACCCTGTATTCAACAGTGACCCGAAAGGAGATAATCCGATCTTAGGTGCGCTGCTTGGTGCGTTTACAGAATACGCTGGTATCATCGGGAATAAGATGTTGTTCGAGGGAATGTCGTTCACCGAGGCGAATAAGGATCTGGGCTGGCGCGACGCGCTTGATATTACGGTTGCGGCCGGTTTTGGGGCGGCATCCGGGGCGATTGATGGTGGAATAACAAAATTCGCGGCGTGGATATCCAAGCCAGCACACCAGAAGATCATTGTTCTGCTGTTAAAGGTAGGCGTATCCGCGATCGAAGGATCGCTCAAGGCAATGTACAAGAAGGAGGATTTCGATTTGATGAGTGTACTGGCGGGGGCGCTCACAGAGGTTGGTATGGGCGAACTGGTTCAGGGTTTGGGTAATAAAGTACTGCGAACGGATTTGATTTCAGAGGGTGCCGAGCAGACCGCCAGAACAGCAAAGGCTACCGCAGAGCGGGCAAAAGACCTGGCCAGACGTCGTGCTCCGATCGCACGATTGGTGAAGCGGGCCGAGAAGGAGGCTGCTACGGCCAAAGTAAATAATATTTTGGTTACAACCGTGGATCAGACAGCAAAGGCCACCACGGGATCGGTAGCCAAAACAGCGGCGAATAAAGCGCAGGATGCTGCCAAGTCGGATAAAGGAAAAGATAAGAAAGATGATAAAGCGACAACAGGTAAACAGTAGCACGATTATACGGGCAGTGTTGGCAGTGATCTATATCGGTATTGCCGGATACTTCTTTATGAGGTATTGGGATTACCGCACGGCTGGTAGCACACCAATTGCCTATACCTATGCAGGAAAGAAAATCAACAAGGGAGGCCGGGGCGAATCGTACGATATGTTTTATACCTATAAGGGTAAAGAGGGTACGATAAGCCTGACCAGCAAGGAATATTATGGGATAGATGAACAGCAGTATCCGGAGTTGTATTATTCAGAAAGATCGGGTAGTGTTTTCTCCCGTTGGGAGATTAAAATGTCTCTTCGTATAGTGCTTCTATTTTGCGGGCTGCTTATCGTAACCGTTTTTCCCTGGAGTATAGTGTCAAAGAAGTTCGATGCCATGACGGCTGCAAAGAATGGGCCGGTTCGCGGTAAAAGGTAGGAAGCGTTCTTAGCGGGCAACGGCACGTTGCAGCATGTAACATGATTTGTCAGTAGCAAAAACGTTATGAAAAAGATATCGGGTTGGTTTGTCAGTGCCTTTTTTTTGATGGCCATGCTTTGTGTGCAGCATGCTGTTTATGCTTTCGGCTTTGGTATGGTGGGCCATGCGGTGGATACAATACCCGAAGTCGTTCGTGTAAGGCGTGAGGGTAATGTTCCGCTTCCGTTGACCGAACGTCAATTTGTGTTGAGTAGCCTGCCACAAGGTTCAACGAAAGAAGTTTTTCAGGCGCCGCCGTGTCTTGCCGGTCAATACTACGCGGGCTTTCAATTGTATTATGATCTGGGCGATCGTAACACGGCCCAGCTTTGGACGGCCAATCTGGAAGTCGTTTTACTTCACGATGAAGATACCTTGCGTACGATGACGCTTCAGGTGGATATGCCTACGCAAACGTTTATCGCAACGCAGTTTTATGATAAGTTGATTTCGTGCGACGAGGACTATCGGTTCGTAATCAAACGTAAGACGTTGACCGGCACCGTGCCACAGGATAACATTTATGTGAAAGTACTTCTGTACAGGCAGCTGGAAGATGTCTTCAATCCTACGGCGGCGTTGACGCTGAATTATGCTTATGCGGGTGGTAGTACTACCGTAAGCTGGACGTATGCCGGTGCCGGTATGATGGCGTATGATGTGGAGTGGGTATTTATTGATGATCATGATGGTTTTACGGGCACAGCGGCTCAGGCGTTTGCCTTTAAGCGGTCAGTGCGTATTACCACGGCGGGTCAGTATTATACACATCAAACGTATTACCCGAAGGGGCGTGTGTGGTACCGTGTTCGTGCGGTAGGGTATACTCCGCAGTATCCTGATCACCGCATACCGGGGCATTGGTTTTATGGCAGTGGTGCGCCGATCGCGATCAATAACCATGAAGCCGGAAAGAACTGGGCTAGCCAGACTATGTTTTCCGAGCATGGAAAGTATAAGAAGGTGATGAATTATTTTGACGGTACATCGCGCGATCGTCAGGTGCAGACCAGTCTGAGTACCACGCAGGTAACGTTGGTTGGCGAGTTTCTGTATGATTATGAAGGACGCAAGTCGGTGGAGATGATGGTTGTGCCATCAGCCACAACGTCGTTACAGTATAAGTCCGGCTTCCATATTTTCCAGGCGGCAGACCCTGAGGTTGCGTCGCGTACGTCGGGTATCCGGAAGAAGTTTCATTACGATAATTATCGGGCTGTCAATAGTACGTTGTCTAACCAGGCCGGTGCGGGTAAATATTATTCACCCGCGAACGATCTGGGTGGAACGCACCGTGACTACATTCCCGATAGCCGCGGCTATGTGTACACCCAGAAAGAGTTTACACGCGATGGCATTAACCAGGTGAGCCGGCAGTCGCGCGTTGGCGAGGCGTTCAGTATGGATGGGGGCAAAGCCACGCGCTTTCATTATGGTGAAGCGGCGCCGGCAGAATTGATCCGGTTGTTCGGTAGCAATGCGGGTGCGGCGAGTCATTATACAAAAACACTTGCGGTAGATGCTAACGGACAGGTGAGTGTGTCGTATATGGATCAGGCAACGAACGTTATCGCTTCGGCGTTGGCGGGAGACAAGCCTGCCAATGTGAACGGTTTGCCGAGTCATGACGCGCTGAGCCCGGACCCGATTACGGTGGACATCAGCAGTAAGAACCGTCGCGTGGAGGGGGCCAGCTATACGAGCCATAAGATTTTGAATGCCGTGCCAAATACCAATTATACGTTCCGGTATGATTTATCGGCACTGGCAGCAGACATGGGCCCGATAGGTTGCCAGACCTGTACGTTCGATTTTGTGTTTACGCTTACCGATCCGGATGGTACGCTTGTAAATCTGGCGTCGGTATCGGGTAACCAGTCTGCTACAGGGCTGAGTTATGAACGCCATAATCTATCGGCCGCCGATTGTGCCAACCCGTTAACGCTTCCGGTTTCATTTACCGTAGCGCTGGCCGATATTGGCGATTATACGCTCGTAAAGAAACTGGTACCGCGTGAGCTTAGTTATGACGAGTTGCTCAACGCGGTGACGCAGGATCCGGTGGTGTTCGATAAGCTGCAGCTGATCTACGACAGCTACAAGATCGACTCGGCGTCATGCGACATTTGTACGAGCTGCCCCGCGGGCGACAGCGCGGTGAACGAGGCAATCGAGGAAGTTACCGCGATGGATTGTGAGAACATCTATCAGCAGATCATTCAACACTACCGCGACCGTTATGGCGATCTGAACGAGGACCCATACGAGGTGCCGCAGGATAGTATCAAGGCGCACCCGCTTTACTGTCAGTATGAGCTGTGTGTGAAAAATAAAGAGAGCGAGGTTTTCGAGAAGCACCTGGCGCGGGTAACGAACTGGGAGGCCGCCGTTGGCAAAGGATACCAGAATGCGATCAACCTCGATCCGTTTTTTAATAACAGTGCGTTGAGCGGTTCGGGCTTCAAGGGCTCGATGCAAAACAAGCTGAACGACATTTACGTGGGTACGATAGCCTACGACGCCAATGGCGATGGTGTTCAGGATGGCACGCGGGTTTACCGCGGCACGATTGCCCAGGTAACAGACCCGAACAATACGTCGTTTTATATCGACTCGCGTGGTAATGCAAGTACGGGTGGTCGCCACATTTTGTATCTGGACCTGATGGATCGCCGTAGCCGGATGTCGGCCGAGGCGTATCAGAAGGAGCTAAGCGCGCAACGGTGGACGTTGTATAAGAGCTTCTATCTTGAAAGCAAACGTAAAACGAAGCTTGAGATCGGCGCGTACCAGTCATGCGCGGCCGCTCGTGAGCAGCTTGAGCTAAACGACGACCTGCCGCAGACGCCGGAAGATATTGCGCAGTGGGGCGAAGACAATGGCGCTACCGGTCCGGTTAGCGATGCGGAGGTAGAGATGGTGCAAAGCAACCTGGCGTTTAACTGTAATGTAAAGTTCAGTGCGGCCGATAGTACAGCACTTGCGCAGCGACTGAAATCGTATTTTAACAGCACCCCGCGTAACCTGTTCCGGTTGATCCTGCGTGCGGATTTGGGCGTACATCCGGATCTGATAGCGATTCAGGGTATTCTGAACCGGTACAGCTGTTCGTTAAATTCGGTGGCGTTGGAAGATCCGATTCAATGTGTGGGTGAGAATTCAGCGAACCAGATTGTGAATCCGCAACTGGCGATGAGTTCACCGAATTGTGTATCGGATATCAGCGCAGGATGTTATAACGGCTGGGGTGTTGCTACCGGTACGCCGAATACAGATGTCGGTGGTAATACGGGGCGCGTGTTTATCTGGGCTCAGCAGGGAAATGCTACATCGGAGGCTGCCCGTGGCAGCTTTGCCGCGCCGCTTGAGCCGGGTACGAAGTATGCGCTGTGTTTTAAATATAAAGTTGAGCAGGACGGTACGACGTACACGTCGGGTCGTGTCGATAATTTTTACATTCAGTTATCGCGGAGCAAGTCGTTTATCAGTGCCACGGGTGGAGATGTTGTAGCGTCGCGTATGGCCCTTCAGGATAGTACAGGCGCCGCACGGCGTATGGCTGCTGCTGCGGATTGTATTCTGCCCCGTGCTAAGTTTCCAGATGCTGTATTGGTCGATGGTCAGAGTGCCTCGGTAGATAAGGTATGGCATGGTACCGGTTTAACGAATGCGAGTGTTTACCGCGATACGTGTATTGTATTTACGCCCTCGGCGGCGAGCACGTATTTCTATTTATCGATAATGTCGTGTACGACGGGCTCGTTTCAGGGCATCAATATCCGCGATATGGTGTTGCGCAAGATTTCGCCGCGCGATAATGTGATCGACTTCAAAGGTCAACAAGTTTGTATCAATTATGATACGACGAACGCTACGGTGGTGAAGTTCAAGTATACGGTTGACTGGAGCAAGGAGGTTACCAGGTGTTTGGAGAATGCGGCGGCCGAGAATACGATTCTGATCGAGACGGCGATTCAGCAGTTATACGATGCGGAGATCACGAAGTTTGTCAATAATTACTATAGCCGTTGTTTGTCGCAGGCCAGTGAGAAATTCTCGTACAGCTACCGTTCAAAGGAGTATCACTATACGCTGTATTATTACGATCAGGCGGGTAACGTAGTTCAGACGGTTCCGCCAGAGGGCGTTCATCCGCTTACGCCGGCGCAGGTTAACGCGTTCCTGGCGGGTAACCGTACGGAACCGGCGCATACGCTGGTTGCGGGGTATCAGTACAGTTCGCTTGATGCGTTGGTGTGGCAGCGTACGCCAGACGCGCGCGATGCACGCTACTGGCATAATGCAAAGGGACTGCTGGTGTTAACCCAGAATGCCCAACAGCAAAAAGAGAATAAATACGCCTATACGAAGTACGACGAGCAGGGTCGTGCCACAGAGGTAGGCGAGCTGGAGACGACTGTGGCATTGAGTACGTTGCTGACGGCGGTAGAGTCGCCTGATTTCCCGAAGCCGTCAGCGTATACATTGACGGATATTACCCGGACGTATTATGACTTTAAACTCGATAAGATACAGGGTACGTTTTTACAGGAAAACCTGCGTACACGCGTGTCGTACATGGAGATGATCGAAACGGGTTTTCAGGATACGGTAAGAACCTATTATACCTACGATATTCATGGTAATGTGAAGGCAGTGATGCACGCTATTCCCGGACTGCCGGATAAGCGGATCGATTATGTGTATGATGTGATTAGCGGAAAGGTTAATTATATTTTTTATCAATACGGTGCTGATGACGAGTTTACACACCGGTATGAGTATGATGCTGACGGCAGGTTGTTGAATGTGTATACTTCTACCGATCGTTTTATCTGGAATCGCGACGCATCGTATCGCTATTATCAGCACGGTGCATTGGCACGTACGGAGCTGGGTGAGTATAGGGTGCAGGGGCAGGATTACTATTATACGTTGCAAGGGTGGGGTAAAGGTGTGAATATGCCTTTTGCCGGCGACCCGGGGCGCGATGGTATTCAGGGATCTGCGGTGGGTAAAGATGCCTTTGCGTATGTGCTGGGGTATTACCCTGGTGATTATGTGCCGATTAACGGAACGGTTACGCTGGCCGATGGCCGCGATAAGTTGTGGCAGCGTCTTCAGGAAACGGCAGGCTACGCAGGGTTGTTTAATGGGAATATTGCCTGGATGTCGACGGACCTGGCAAAGATTGGTGAGGTCAATGGCAGTAGGGCGAAGGGCATGCAGGCCATGCTGTATAATTACGATCAGCTTCATCGGCTGGTGCGAAGCCGGAGTCTGGTGAATTATAATGCGTCGTCTGGCTTTGCGGCGCGTGCTGCCGGAGCATCGGCATACGATGAGGATTACAGTTATGATGCCAACGGCAACATTCTTACGCTGAACCGAAAGGATAAGGCAGGGGCGGTTATGGACGATTTCCACTACCGTTATTATCGCGGCACGAATAAGCTGGGTGAGGTGAACCCCATTACGCGCGACACGGTGTATCAGTCCGGGCAGATTGTAAACAACTATAAGCTTTACCGCAACATCACGATAAAAGAATCTGCGTATGCCGCAGCCGGTAGTACGGCCGAGGTTAACGCTACCGAGAATATCTATATCGATCCGCAGTTCCGGGCGCACGACGGCGCTGATTTCTATGCGCACGTTTTGGGTGAGGACGAAGGACCGTTTGTGTATGACGCACGGGGAAACCTCGTGGCCGATCAGAATAAGGGTTTACGGATTCGCTGGACACCGCATGGGAAGATCCGGGAAATCCGGTCGAAGATCGATAGTGTGGTGGTGAGCTTCCGGTATGACGCCCAGGGTAAACGGATCGAGAAACGTATGGTTACACCCGATACGGCTTACGTTATCCATTACATACCGGATGGCGATGGCAACGTAATGGCTATTTACCGTAATGGTGTTGTGCGCGAGCAGTTCATTTATGCTCAGGCCAGGGTGGGTGTGTATAACGGTAACATCCGTACAGGTACTTTATCGTTGGGCGAGCGAAGTTATGAGCTGGCTAACCAGTTGGGCAACGTGCTGACTGTCGTGTCGGACGCCGTTCGTGCTTCGGCCGACAGTATGCTGACGGATGTTGTGCGGCAGAGCGATTATTATCCTTTCGGGCTTACGATGGAAGGCAGAACGTATGAACGTGAACGCTACGTGTATGGGTTCCAGGGCCAGGAGCAGGACGAGGAGTTTAATGGTAACTATGCCTTTGAGTATCGTATTCACGATCCGCGTTTAGGGAGATTCCTGTCGGTCGATCCGCTTGCTCCCGAATATCCGTGGAACTCGCCGTATGCCTTTAGCGAGAACCGCGTGATCAGTGCGATTGAGCTGGAGGGGTTGGAGTCGGTGGATCTGAATACGGGAGAGATCGATAAGACGCTTTCGGGGCAGAATTTGAAAACGGTTCAAACCACTAAAAACACTACTGCGTGGAGTGATCTGGCTGGTTTTACGGCGCCTCAATGGCAGTATAACAAAGCTAATAAACGTGGTAATGAGGTTAAAGCTCAGCTTATGTCAAAAGCGAGTGGCGAGGAGATGAGTTACGATTATTATTCTGTAACCATTAGTAAGCTGCCGGACGGTAAAACCATGAAGGATGTTTTTGATCACATACGCAGCAATTTTGCTGACTTCAAGAAGGGAGCTGCAACGACGGAGAAGTTCGGCCCCAGTAAGGAGTCGGAGAAAACGCTTTGGGCGTCTGATGCTCCGCTTACTGCGATTATGAGATTTGTGGTTAATCCCGATTTGATCTTTAATATAAAAGAAGGGATGGCGGTTATGGCCACGAATTACACGATAAAAGATAAGTCTATGTCGTGGGTATTCACTCCTGTTTATAGCTCTCAGAACGGCGATCGTGGTCACCCGCTTGCAGGGCATAGACAGTTCGGGATAACCGATAATGGTGACGGTACTTATACATTCTTTACCCGTGGTATCGATACGCCCTGGGGGTGGATCGATAATAGGAGTAGCAAGGATATTTTCGCGGGAGCGGATCAATTATGGACTGCAGTAATGAATAATGTGAATAATTATGTGAATAAGAATGGAGGTAAAGCTACTACTGATTCGAAAAGCTATGTGCACTTCAGAAAGAAGCGATGATGAAACGTAAATATTTTTCCTTCTTCGGTGTATTGCTACTAGCCGTGCTGGTATATGGCGATGTACGTCATCTCTATAAGTTCCTGGCTCTTTCACAGTTTCGGGCTGCATATACCTATATAAACCATCTTGTTTATATAGCGCTACCCGTAGCTGTTTTTACCGGCGTTCTGTTTTTGTATACAGTTTTTGTAAAGCCAAAAACAAAACTGGATCGCGTTTATATAAGCTCCTGGCTTGTTGCAATTGTGTTTACGGTGGGACTGCATTTTTATTTCGAGTCGAAGTCGAACGATCTGACGATTGTGGTGAAGAATTTATCGACTGCACCAATCAGCGGGGTAAGTGTTGTTGCAAGGCACGTTGATTCGCCGGTACGCGAGGTGTTGGGCCGGGGTGATAGTTTGGTCTTTAGTTGTAAATGTCGTGAGGCTGGTGAGGTCGATTCTATCGGTATCCGGCTGGTTTATCGGGGTGAGGGGAGTGCAAAGAAGATTGCGGTGGTATCTGCCAACCAGGCGGTTTACCGGCAAACGCTCTCTGTGCTGGTGGTGAACGATACGTTGAGTTTTGTGAATCACGATATACCGGGGCAGTGGGTGCGGTTGGAAGGCGGATCGGGAGCGTATACAACCAATCAGGTATACGCGTTTGCGGGCCGTTAGTCGTAGCGAGGCAGTTGATATGTCGTGTTTTAGTGGTGAAACCTTTTTTCAAATTATAAATCCCTATTCAGTATGAAGAGAATTCTATCATTCTTTGTGATGCTCTTCGTCTTGTTCGGCGCGTATGCGCAGGAAGACGAAAAGTTGCAGCCTAAGGGGCTGTTGTACGAACGGCCGGTGATTACAACACCGGAAATCTATAGCAACGGCACAACGTTGCTTGCTGTTGATGCTGCCACGCTGGCTACCTGGAAGAAACAAAACTGGAAAGCAACCCAGGATGGTTTAAGTACCGGTGTTTATGCCAGTGGTAGCGTAAGCTCGTTGGAGTCGCCATCGATTACACTGCCGGCATTAGCGGATGCCAACGAACGCCTGAACGTTTATGTTAAGGAGTGGTTCGAGGTAGAAAGTTTCCACGATAAGGCGATTGTTCAGGTTTCGGCCGACAATGGTGCTACATGGAATACCGTATCGGTTACCGATGGCAAGAGCGCGTGGCGTACATCGATCGTTAACGTTACCGGGTATGCCGGCAAGACAATCAAGCTGGCGTTCCGTTTGGTTGCCGACAAGGCTAACGAGTATCGTGGCTGGACGATTGATGGCATAACGGTGAAGAAGGAGGCTGTATCGCCTACAGGCAGAAGCTCTAAGCTTTCGGTTAACGCGGTTACTGCCGGAAGAAACAGTGCCGGTCGTGAGTTCAGTATTCAGGCCGCTATGACAGGTAAAATCACCGGCGTAGATGCGCAGTGGTTCCCCCGGTATATCATGACCCACCTGAATGTTGAAGATGCGGGTGTTCCGTTACTTACCCTGACCAAGGATAACTTCTTTGTTCGCGAGTATATTCCGAATGGTAACGGCGGCGTGGATACGCTGACGACGGCGCGCGATGAAACATTCTTTGTGTACACGCCGCTGATCGATACGATCAGGAAGCCTGTGGATATCGTGTTTCTGATGGACAACAGCGGTAGTATGTCGGAAGAGCGTGCGGGCGTAGCGGCAAACGTAGCGTCGTTTGTTCAGCAGCTGCAAGATTCATCATACGACTTTCGTTTGGGCTTATGCCGTTTTGGTCAGGCCGCTGGTGGCGGTATTCCGTTATTTCACGACAATGCCAGATTTTATACCAGTGCTTCGGAGTATATCTCCGTGTGGAATGCGGTTAACGTGATCGATGGTGGCACTGAACCGTCATGGGATGCGCTTTATCAGTCTGCGGCGCAGTTTTCGTTCCGCCCCGGTGCACAACGGATCTTCATCCTGATTACGGATGAACCTATACAAGGCTCGAACCTCGCTGCTCAGATTATAAAAGATCGCCAGGTAATTATCAATCAACTGGTGAATGCGGGTGTAAAAACGTATGCGGTGGTAACACCAAACAACCCAACGTTCGATCAGGACTTTGGTACGATTGCCACGGCAACCGGCGGTCGTCAGTACGATATTACGCGTTCGTTTAACGACATCCTTCGCGATATCGGTGTGGATATTTCCGGAAGCTACGCTATTCGTTACACACCTACTTCGCCGCTGTTCGATGGTCTTCGCCGTACAGTAGAGGTAAAAGTAAATTATCAGGGTTCTACGCTTACCCTGTTTGGTAATTATACGCCGGGTTCTGCACCGTCTATTTTGCGTACTAACGCAACACTGGCTTTGCACAATACACCTCAGCTGAATAACCAGGTTAAGCGTATTGAAGTAGAGGCTACCGATTGGGATGCCATCGTTACGAACGCTGTTACGTTGTACTACCGCCTCGCAGGGTCTAACGCTGCGTATAAGATCGTGAATATGACGCGTACAAACAATACTCCGGGGACACCTACCCGGTCGACCTGGTACGCCGATATCCCGGCGGTGGATGCGCAAGAGCCGGGTATACAATACTACATACGCGCTACCGATGGTCAGGCCACTACCATGACGCCGGAGTTTATCGATCGTGTGGGGTATCCGTATTCTTTTGCTATCCTTCCTAACATAGCCCCGGTGATTGTTCATACACCGGTTGAATCGGCTGATCCGAAGCAGAGCATTGTTATTACCGCAACGATCACCGATAATACGACTTCGTTGAATCCAGCCAGTTTGAAAGTACGCTGGAGAAAAGACCTGGACATTACCGATCAGGAAGCCTCGTTAGTAGCTGTGCCGGGAAGCCCGAACCAGTATACGTTTACCATCGGTGCGATAAACGAAAATACGATGGTGTATTACTCGATTGTGGCCGAAGATAACTTCCGCGTTTCGACCACGCATGGACCACACGCTATTGCGGTTGGTGTTCCGTGGACGATACCTCCGGTTGGCGCTCCGTTCCATACAATTCGTTTCTTTACCTCGGGCTTGTATGCATCAGACGTTAAAAACGAGAATGAAGCGTTGGTAGCCGGTGACATTATCGGTGTATTCTTCACCAACCCTGCCGGTGAGCTTAAGCCTGCTGGTAGTGCCACATGGCCAACCCAGTCGCTTGTAGCGTATGGTGATAACCCGAATACATCACCGCTGCTCGATGGTTTTACCGCTGGTCAGAGCTTTACATTCAAGATTTATAAGAAGGCTACGGGTGAAGTATTTAATACAGACCTGAAATTGTACACCCAAACGCCGTCCGTTGCAGTATGGGGCGCCAATAAGCAGACGTTTGTGGATGACCTCTATGGCTGGGCCGAGCAAACAATAACCCTGCAAAAGGGTACGAACTACTGGTCTACCTATATGTTCCCGAAGAGCAATTCATTTGCTGATCTGTTTGCGCCAATTATTGGGCAGGTCGACTATGTACGCGATAACGAAGGCCGTGAATGGAAGCCCGCCGGGCCAAGCACCATTACCAATTATGTGCCTAAGTACGGTTACAGCATTTATATGAAGTCTGCACAGACACTGAAAGTTAAGGGTGCGCGATTGAAGTTTGCTCCCACGCTCACAGTGCCTATTGCCGATGAAGGTACGCTGATCGGTTCGCCGTATCAGGCTCCTGAAAATGTTGAGTCTGCGTTTGCTCCTTTCGGACCGGATCTCTTTATCCTGGACCGTTATATCGTGAACAGTGATGAGACGTTTATTATTGAAAGCTATTTCCCGATGTGGGGAGAGAACGGATGGTCGAATAAGAATCTGGAACCCGGCCGGGCTTATAAGGCCTGGGGTAATACAGACTACACCCACACGTATCCTGCTCCAACGGGCCCATTCGTTGCATTGCGTACGGCAGGAAGAACTGCAGCACCGAGCCAGCAAGTTATTACGTCTATTGACAAGTACATGCACGTTTTGATCCCGGCTTCGGCATGGGTAGAGCAGCCGTCGGCTTTGGACGAGGTACGCATATACAGCAACGATGGCAAACTTTTAGCAAAAGCGGCTGTGCGCGAGAATGGCACAGCGGTTACCCTCGATGGGGTGAAGCTTAAGGGTAAAGAGAATTTTTACCTGCGTTTCTGGAACCAGGCTGAACTTACGGAGAAGCCGCTGTACGTAGCAGAATGGAAGTCTGGTTCTAACCATTATCAGAACCTGTCGGCCGCTATTATCGGGAAGTTCCAATCGGAAACCGCGTTGGGCGTTAACAAGGCGTTGGACGTATTCCCCAACCCCGTAGTGGCAGATGGTGCCGTTACGTTTGCCCTGCCGCAAGAAGAGGAGGTTACTGTAGATTTATATGATCTCCAGGGTAGCAAGATCAAGCGCACGTTGGCGCAACAGCGCTATAGCAAGGGAAGCCATTCGCTTACCTTCAATAAGCAAGGTCTGAACCCGGGCATATACATCGTTAAGTTTACGACCGGAAGCACGTTCGAGACAAAACGTGTTGTAATCAAATAAGCCTTACCGTAGTATACTTTTTAAGGGCGCAGCAACCTATCGTTGCTGCGCCTTTTTTTATTTACTACGGATTACTATATACCGTTAAGTGGTATTTATAACGTCTGCGCTGCGGGGAATGACGTTATAACATGCAAAGAAGTCGCTTATATTTGTAAGGGTGATAACACGATATTTTGCTATTATGAAAAACATGGTTGTATTGATTTTCCTGGTCATGTCAGGATTTGTCTCGGGCTTCTCAAACACCGTTCCTTCCGCGCCCGAACTCCGGGCGCCGGCCAATTTGCAAACGGATTATACTGACGGGATTTTTTCGTGGAGTTTATCTGCCGGCACGAATGTGCTGTACGATCTCTATGTGGGAACGAATGCAGGTAATCTCGATTTGTTCCAGGCTGGGGTTTACGACGGATTTGAGAATGCTAAGGTCATTGTATTTTCCGATGGGGTAGATCTTACGGTTATTTTACTTGACCCGCTAACGGGTGGGCGAACGTATTACTGGAAGGTCGTGGCGCGCGATGATCAGGGCCAGGCAGAGAGCGTTGTATGGAGCTTCTCAACGCCGGATACGAATTTAAACGCCCCCACGGTACCGGCTAATCCCGCTCCTGCTTCGGGCGCTGACGCGACGTCGTCTGCACCGTGGCTCGCCTGGAGTGAAAGTACGGATATCGATGGCGATGTTGTGTCGTACAGTCTGTACCTCGACACATTGCCCAATCCGTCGAAGAAGGTTGCCGATAATTTAGCGCACGCCGGTTTCAGACTGGTTAGTCCATTGAAAGGGAATAAAACCTACTACTGGAAGGTAACGGCCAACGATGGCCGTGGAAAGGAAAGTGAAGGACCGGTGTGGAATTTCCGGACGCCCAATGCGTTGCCGGTAGCCCCCGAGGCACTTTTCCCAACCGACGCCGCTACAGGCATTAGAACGGCGATTGAATTGTCGTGGAGCCGTGCCTTTGATGCCGATAACGATATAGACCATTATGAGTTGTGGTATGGTACGACGTCGTCTATGATACAATCATATACAACAACGGGTACCAGCGGCTTTTTATATCTGAATGCCGGTACGAAGTATTACTGGAAGGTTGTGGTGATAGATAAGCACGGCGCACGTACCACCAGCAATACCTGGACATTTATCACGCAGGCTGTACCGGCAAATGGTGCTCCGGCGGTACCGGTTATACGTTCTCCGCTCAATCAGGCAACCGGTGTGGGGGTGCCCGCGGTGTTGTCGTGGGAAGCCCCGGCAGATCCTGATAACGATGCTGTATTCTATGATGTTTATTTCGGTACAGCCGCTGCAACATTACAGCGTGTTGCCTCCGGATTAAATGTTGCTGAATTCGTTCCTGCCGGTACGGCGCTTGCCAAAACGTATTACTGGAAGGTTGTCGCTACAGACCGGAAAGGTGGTGTGTCGCAAAGCGATGTGTTTAGGTTTACAACAACCTCGGCCGATGTGAACATTACCGGGCTTTCGGTTTATTACCGGTATTCGCATCTAACGGAGTTGTATGAATATACATCTGCCGCTCTTTCACCGTCGTTCAGCAAGGGGGTGGAGAAATATGAGGCGAAAGGTAAAACGACCATGACCGGAGTCGTGGCGCTTGTTTTGAATTATACGGGCACGGTGAATGTATCGGTCGATGTACCGCGCGATCTCACGGTCTCGTCAAGCTCGCCGTATGTATTTGGCCTGCCTGCGAATGCTTCCGCCATCTATTATGTTAGTGGCACGTTTGCCACGCACAATGCTGTTACCGTAAAGGTTACCACGGGCAGCGTGACGCGTTCGTATACAATCGATTTACAAATCAATCAACTTCCGGGTAAGCCGGAGTTACACACGCCGGCAAACGGGGCCGGGAATGTTGTGTTTAAGCCAACGTTTACGTGGCGGGGGGGCCAGGACCCCGATGGCATCCGTACAATCTACCGTCTTTTTCTGGGTACGTCCGAGGCGGCCATGGGCCTGAGCGGAACTATTGTAAACGATACGCTCTTTGCCTACAGTGCCACACCGTTGCTTGGCAATACCAAGTATTACTGGAAGGTCGTGGCGCAGGATGTTAACAGCGAGTCGACAGAGAGTGCTATCAGTTCTTTTGTAACGGCGGGTGTTACAGACGGGGCGTCACCCGTGCTGAAATATCCCCGGGCTATTTCAACGTATATGGATGTTGATTTCGATCTGCTTTGGTCGTATGACAATACGAAGCAGGCGCGTTACGATGTTTACCTTGCTACGCAGAATCCACCGGTAAAGGTGGCTGAGAATGTTGCGGCCGCAGGCTACGCGGTACGTGGTCTTCCATATGCTACCACATACTACTGGAAAGTTGTGGCACATAATGCAGATGGTACAACAACCGAAAGCCCTGTTCAGAAGTTTCGCACAAAACCCCGCGATGGTAATGTAACAGGATCGTTTACCGATACGCGTGATGGGCAAATCTATCAATGGGTACAGCTCGGCAACGAGCAGTGGATGGTTCATAACCTGGCGTATAAACCGGTGCCGGCAGATGGTTACTCCGGGTACAGTTATGTGTTTGACGAGACAACGCATGGCAAGGAGTATTTTATGCTGAAGCACGACGCGGAGAATCTTCGGAAATACGGTTATCTGTATAACTGGAGCGGCGCGCTGAATGCTTCCGATAATCCGGTTATCACGGTGCCCAGGCAAGGGGTATGCCCCGCGGGGTGGTCTATACCCACGCAGGAGCAATGGAATGCAATCAATCCCTTACTGGGCGGAGCATCGGGTAGTGATGCCGTAGCGGCCAATACTATTTTTTATGATACGTGGAGTGCGGCCAGTGGCAAGGAGTCGTCATGGCTGAATGCCAGCGGGCTGAGTATTCTGCCTTCGGGTATTAAGATAGGGGGAACGATTTTTGACGAGACCAATGCCGGATTCTGGCTGGCGAACATTGCCGATGGTAAGGGGTTGTATGTGCGGTATAACTATGCCTCCGCCCGAACAAATATTACCCAGGCGAGCGATCCCATTACGCAGGGTGCCGTTTCAGTACGGTGTGTACGCGCTACTAACCGCGCTCCGATAAAGACTGTTTTGCGTAGTCCGCTCCACCAGAGCACCGGGCAGGCGTTTACAACAAAACTACAGTGGGATGCGGCTACCGATGCCGATGGCGACGCGGTGAGCTATACGGTCTATGTGGATACAAATGCCACACCGGTACAGAAGATTGCATCCGGCATTACCACGGTATCGCTGGATGTGAAGGCGCTGAAACAAAATACAACGTACTACTGGAAGGTGGTTGCCGCAGATTCGCGCGGTGCCACATCTGAAAGCGATGTTTGGCGTTTTACCACGCAGCCCAATACGGCCAATGCGGCGCCTCGTGTGCCTGCGTTGACGCAACCCGCTGATAATGCCACGGCGGTGGCCGTGTTGCCTGTGCTGCGCTGGAATACATTGTCTGACAGTAACGGCGATGCGGTGTTTGCCCGGGTGTATATCGGAAGATCGGCCAGTACGCTCGATGTGGTCGCGGGCGATCTTACGGCTACACAATACACGCCCGCAAAGCCGCTGGCGTCGAATACCGAGTATTACTGGCAGGTGCTGGCCTACGATAATAAAGGTGGTGTTACCGCCAGTGCGGTACGCCGGTTTACAACCGGGAACCAGGCTCCGCCAAAGCCGGAACTGCTTACACCGGCTAACAACGCGAACTGGACATTCCGTAACCTGATGCTGACGTGGAAGCCAGTGATTGATCCGGATGGCGATAACGTTACCTATACAGTATATACCGGTTCTTCGTCCACGACGCTCACCGCGCAGGCCACCGGTATCGCTGTAAATTATTACGAATTCGGTTTTGCCGATACCCCGGTGGATACGGATTTCTACTGGAAGGTTGTAGCAACGGATGCGAACGGTGTACAGACGTCCAGCGATACCTGGCGCTTTCATACATATGTTACGGATGGCGGAACCAACCCCGGCATTACGCTGGTAAGCCCCGCAGACCGGGCAACGAACGTGGATGTGAACCCTGTGCTTACCTGGAACCCGTACGGACAGAATGCGAAGTACGATGTGTACCTCCAGGAAGGAACGTCCGTATGGGCATTGGTTGCGAGCGACGTTACGGCTACATCATTAACGATAAGCAATTTCCTCGGGCGAAGCAGTTTGCTGTCGCATACAGCGTATAACTGGCAGGTTGTTTATAAAGAAACATCGGGCCGGATATGGGCATCGACCGTGCGTACATTTACTACCCGAAACCTGCCGCCGGTAAAACCCGTGCTGACGGCTCCGGCAAATCAGGCTACACAACAGCCGTATACACTCACATTGCAATGGCAGCCTGCTACCGACGTGGACGGTGATAAGCTGGTGTATGATGTTTACCTCGGCACGGCCACGAACCCTACCCAGAGTGTTGCCACAAACCTGACGCAGACTCAGTTTGTTACGGCGCCGTATGCTGTGCTTCCCGGGGTGAAGTATTACTGGAAGGTCGTGGCCAAAGACTCGTATGCAGGCGCTACGTCGTCTGACGTGTGGTCGTTAACGGTGCAGAACACGACACAGAACGAAGCACCGTCCATACCGGTTTTAGTAATGCCGCGGCACTATTCAGAATCGACCGATATTCATCCGGTGTTTTCGTGGGAGGCAGGTAAAGATTTGAACGGTGATGCATTGACGTATGACTTCTATCTCGATGTTGTCCCCAATTTACAAACGCCGCTTGCCTCGGGCTTAACCGCGTTGACGTACGGTGGTGCTACGCTTACCCTTGCGGCACATACAACATACTACTGGAAGGTTGTTACGCGCGATGGTAAAGGGGGCATAACCGCGGGCCCGGTATGGCAGTTTACAACACCTAACCGGAACCCCGACATGGTAACGTTGATTACGCCGACTGACGATGCGAAACTTCAGCAGCCGTCTATCGCGTTGTCGTGGACGCCGTCTGAAGATCCGGACTATGATCCGATCACGTATGATGTCTATATGGACGAAAATGCGCAGCCTGTAACACGGGTAGCACAATCGCTCCGAACGAATTCCTATACAACGCCTGTGCTTGCAAACAACAAAACGTATTACTGGAAAATTGTGGTGAACGATTCGTTTGGCGGTCAGGTTTCCAGCGCGGTACGAAAGTTTCATACGTTGAACGACAATCCGTCCGTGCCAGTACTGGTAAGCCCGGGCAATAACCTGGCCGTTGGGTCGCAGGCTGTGTTGTTATCCTGGCTGCCTGCTATAGACCCGGAAGGTGGAACTCTTGCGTACGAGGTATACCTGGATAACACCGCCACACCGAAAACAAAAATCGGTACCGTCTATAACGGCACCGCGCTGCTTACGCCGGCGCTGGCAGTCAATACAACCTGGTACTGGAAGGTTGTAGCCGTTGATAATTACGGAGGCGCTGCGGAAAGCGATACGTGGCGTATAACCTATCAGCCGGGTAGTGCCAACCAGCCTCCTGTAAACCCGCGTTTAACGTATCCGCAAGATCAAAGCACATTGACTTCCCCTGCCACCGTGCTTCAGTGGGAAAGCAGCAGCGATCCCGAAGGAGATAACGTTTTGTACGACGTGTATGTAACCGGATCTTCGGGCACGGAAAAATTGCTCGCCGGAAACTGGGCCTATACGAAGTATCCGTTGTATGACCTTGCCGCGGGAACGGTATTCTCCTGGCGGGTCGTTGCTAAAGACAATACCGGAAGCAACAGCAGCGTGGCCTGGACCTTTACAACACCGGGGGTACGCTACTTTACGGTATCCGGAAGCATACAGCACCTGAACGGCGACGCATTGCCGGGAGTGCTGATCCAGGGCTTTCCGGCAAATGTCTATACGCAGGCCGATGGCCGGTATGCCGTGCAGGTGCCTGCCGGGTGGGCGGGAACACTAACGCCGCTGTTGTCGCCATATCAGTTCAGCCCGCAAACCCTTCACGTGGCGGCGGTTCAGGCAGAGGTTACCGGTATGAATTTCATCGCGTCGGAAGAGGCACTTTATACCGTGAGCGGCACGGTAACCGATGACCGCAATAACGCCCTGGCTAACGCTGTGCTTTCCGGATTCCCGGGTACTGTGAGCACCAATGCGGCCGGACAGTATACGGCAACGGTGCCGCAAAACTGGTCGGGTACCGTATCGCCGGTGCTGGCATACTATACCTTTACGCCATCACAACGGTCGTACACAAACGTCCAGGCCCACCGTGTTGCCGAAGATTACCAGGCGGTCTATACGGGCACGTATACTATTTCAGGCACCGTGAGCGATGAACGCGGTGAACCCGTGCCGGCCATTGCTCTGAATTTTGAACAGGGCACGGTGCAGACCGATCCTGCCGGGAACTATACGTTTGAGGTAGCGCCGGGCTGGAGCGGTACGGTTACCCCGGTTTCGAACGAGTATACCTTTGTTCCCGAACGTAAAACCTATACCGATGTGCGCGAGCACCAAACCGCGCAGCATTATACGGCTACTGTGGTCACCGGCGTGGGCGACGATGTGGGGTATGCAGCTACCATATATCCTAACCCCGCGATCGATGCAGTGCATATCGAACTGGCCAGACCATTAAAGTCAGAAGGTGTGCTGGTAGTGTATACAGCCAACGGACACGAAGCTGCACGCTACAGCGTAGCGTCGGGAACAAGCGTGATTCGGTGGAGCGCTGCCGATGGGTCCGGGAAGAAATTGCACGCCGGCTTATACTATTGCCGTGTGCTGGATAGCACAAAGAATGTTGTTGTTGAAGGCAAAGTTATGATAGTCAATTAGAGACGCACAACGTATGGGGCGATACTGAAAAAGAGGCGGTTGTCATGACCGCCTCTTTGCTTTTTATACAGAAATGTTGTCGTTAATACAGGTAATTCAGCATGGTCTTGTCGTGCTGGCTAAAGGGTCTGAAGATGCCGTCGTGACAGGGCCTCATAACCGAGTTGGGGTCTACCACTGGTGTGCCGGGCACAAGTATGCCACCCACGCCTGGTCCGGTTAGCGGGCATTGTGGATCACCTGTGTTGGTATGGCGAAGGCCGATGCAGTGGCCGATTTCGTGTACAAGAACCGTAGAAAGCCCGTTAACGGAAACACCGAACGTTGAAATAAGGATGCCGTTCAGCAATATCGATCCGTAGGGATTGCCGCCGCTTGGGAAGCCCGCGCTGGCAAAGACGCCCTGCGTTTCTTGTGCGACGGGCAGGCGTGTGATGATGATGTTGGCACCGGCGCTGGTGGCTACCCGGGTGAACGTGAGCGAAATACCAAGCGCATTATACTGGGCAATGGCGGAGTTTAACGCAACAATATAGCTGGAGGTGAAGGTGGGCGCTATATAGATGGTTATGTTACGGGGTGTGCCGGTAACCAGGTTGCCACCCCAGTATTGTTCGGGGCTGGTTCCTGCGGCGTCCTGATGCATGCTGTTGAGGTTTGCATCGGTAAGGTAAATGTCGCCTTCTATGCGGTAGCCATTATCTACGCGAACGGGCGGCATGTGTGTTACGTCGAAGCCCAGGGCCTTGATCTTTTGCAAAGTGGCTGGAGAAATCTGGCGGGTCGATGTGTCGTTGATCGGGTCAGATTGTTGGCAGGCATTGATGATGAACGCTGCGCATACGAGCAGGATGGGGGCAAGTTTTCTTTTCATAGGTTTTATAATTTTTAGGGGTAGTCTGTAGGGGATTCGTTTGATAAAGTCAATGTGTTTTTTAATGATTTTATAGGTTGGGTTAACGAAGTATGCTGATGCGTAACGTATAGGAATATACGATTAATCGAGGGCTTTAAAAATTACTTGGGGCGATTCGTTTTTATTGATTTACTTTAACGCGGCTTGTACTGCACAATACCAAAAGCAGTGCTGCATATATCATAAAAGGTTATTAAATACTACGTACTACAATGGATAAGGTGATCTGGATTTTATTAACGTTTGTCGCCGGCGCCTTCCTGCCGGTTCAGGCCGGGCTCAATGCGCGCATGGGTAAGGCTGCCGGAAACCCGGTATATGCTTCAATGTTGTCGTTTGCCGTAGGCACGCTGGCGCTGCTTGTTTATATCGCGGTAACACGGCAGTCGGCTTCGTGGACGGGCATTAAGGCTGCGCCGCCTTCGCTATGGGTAGGCGGTTTACTGGGCGCTTTCTATGTAACGGTTATTGTACTGGCGTTTCCAAAACTCGGGCCAGGCCTTACGTTCGGCCTTATTGTGGCCGGGCAGATGATCATTTCGCTTTTGCTGGAACACTACAATATATTGGTGGCGCAGCAGGCACCTATAAACTATATGAAAGTGTTGGGTGTGGCATTGATCGTGGTGGGCGTTGTTATTGTTCGCAAGTTTTAACGGCATGCGTTGGTAAACAAAAACGCCGCACGATTATTCGCCCGGCGTTTTCTATTTCTATCGTTTTAATGACGCGTGTCAATTACCCCATTTCACGTTGAGGTTATGCGCTTCGGCGTATTTCTTGCCGAGCTCCATTAACGTGTTGTATCGTGCATCGTATTCTTTATAATACTTTTCATAGATGTTGGCCATGTCTTTTTCAAGTTCCTCAGGCTTGGCTCCGGCGTCGTATTTTTTGGCGAGTTCGGTGTATTCGTTTTTGTATACCGGCAGCACGAATTCATAGAGTGCTATCGCAGCATCTTTCATCGGCTTGGTCTCTTCCGATTCCGAAAGGTCTTTAACCTTGGTCAGTGCACCTTCAAGGATCAGTATTTTTGTTTCCACTGTTTGTATGCGTGTAGCCGTGCCTACGGTGTTGTCTTTTTGAAGAACGGCCGAGGGTTGTTGTAATTCAGAGAAGTCTCTACGGTTTGCAAAGCCCGATACCAGGTTTGAGTTCAGTACGGCAATGCCGAAATATTGATCGGGTGTGGTGGTATTACAGGCCGCCAGTATTACGGTCATGGCAATTGCCAGGCATAGTGAAAGGTTACGTTTGTTCATACTACGAATGGATTGAGCGGTGAAGGTAATAAAAATCACGTCGTAGTGTATCCTTGCCGTTGTACCCCTTTTGGGTAAATCGTGCCATATCGCCGCTTGGGGCGGGCCATACCTTATGTGTGGGGTGTTTACCGACGGGTAGCGGCTGCCTGCCGCCGGTTTCATGCAATACACCGCTGGCGTGCGAATGGCATTGTAATGCCCTTCGCGACATGCGACTAATACAAAGAAAAGTCAATTATGATTACTGTACCCCTTATTCTGCTTTTCCTTTTTGTGCTTAATCTGGGCACCGCCTTTGGTGCGGGCCTTTATGAAATGCGTATCGTATTGCCGTTGTGGTTTCGACGCTCGGCCGATGGTCGGTATGCTATCAATCACACGACAATGCAACAGATGGATGTGGGGCGAAAGTTCTGGGGCATGGTTACCACCCTACCGCTTACATTGCTTACGCTGGCCAGTGTTGTTGTCGCGTGGCAGTGGCAAGGATCTGCACACGGCTGGTGGCTTGCTGCAACAGTTGTGGTGTTGATAGAGCGTGTGGGCACGTTTGCGTTTTTTATACCAACGGCAATACGAATGGCGTCGTCCGATGTGAAGCCGTTGGGCGATGTTGATCGTGTGGTGAGACGATGGGTGTGGTTGAATTATCTGCGAAACCTGCTGACGATTGTGGGGTTTGGGTTGGGATTGTTGGCCGTTGCATCAGTGTGAGAAAATCTTTATTCCGGGCCTATCTGCGGTTCTTAAGAATGTCGAGGTTTAAGAAAAAGCCCATGTACAGGTTACCGGAGCGGTAGCGCACGTTCTCGGATTGAAGACTTATTGGGAAGCTGGCGAGGGCATGGAATTTAAGCCAGGGGCCGCCCAGACGGATGAAAGCGCCAGGCTCCGCAAAATAAATATTGCGTGCATCGCGGTTTGTAAAGTAGCGGTCGTAGGTGTCCATCCGTTCGGGAAGCGATCCCGTTACGCGCAGGTTGTGGTAACGGTAGCCTATGAAACGGGAGAAACCGCCGACTTCCATATTCCCGGTTCGGTAACCGAAAGAAGGTTGAAGGAACAGGTTTGCGCGGTGCGCGTCCATTTCGATATAATATTTGTCTTCGTCATGTGATGAATAGGATATTTTTCCACCGCCGCCACCGAGGTGTAGTTCATATACAAATTGTTTGTGGGTCATGAAGTAACTAGCGCCACCGTTGATTTCGTAGGCATTATCATCATAGGTATGGTTATCGCTGTATTGCTTCCCTGTAGATGCAAAGGGAAAGCTTTCGCTTCTTCGCCAGTATGCCGTGGAGAACAGCGCTATGTGGTTGCCGACAGAATATCCGGCCTGCGCATGGTTGTGCGAAAGATTTGCTTTGAGGTGGCCTTTCTCGGTGTTTAAAGGTACATAGTGAGGTGATGCAACATATTGATAGCCAGAACAGCCACACAGCGTGGCCAGCAGTAACAGATAGATAGAGCGCATGTAGGGTTCCGTAAATGAGCCGGAAAGATACAGTAAAGCGATCTGACGACCGATGATGCTGGCTTAACTATAAAGGAGTAGTGATTGCAGCGTATGATTCCGGTGTCATTTGCATATTTTCGACTGGTCCAATCGTTCATACCAGCGAGGAGAGCCGTGTTAATATACTTTTCAATATAACGTGTGTTTGTATAGTATGTGTAATGCCTTTTCGAACGTGTTCTTCTGTTTGCACGAAGGGTGTTGTCGATAGGTCTGTGGCGCAATGCGTGAGCATGGTGAATACATTGTCTGCTTCGACTTCAAGGTGAAACTGGAGAGCCAGAACGCGGTCGTTATAGAGAAAAGCCTGGTTGGTGTTGGCGCTGGATGATAGGAGGCTGATGCTGCCGTTGTAGGGAATGTCGAATTTTTCGCCATGCCAGTGGAATACGGTGGGGGAGTCGGCAAAGAGTGTGTGGAACCAGGGTACGGTTTGGCACTCGGGTGTGGGGGTTACGGGGTACCAGCCTATTTCTTTGTTAGATGCGGTGAAGACACGTGCGCCAAGGCAGCAGGCTATGAGTTGTGCGCCGAGGCAAATACCCAGCACAGGTTTGTTGGCCTGGATACAATCTTCAATAAATATTTTTTCTTCGCGTAGCCACGGGTAGGCATAGTCGTCCATTACGCTCATGGGCCCGCCAAGTACGATCAGCATGTCGATGTCGTTTGGGTTGGGCAGCGTGTGGTCTGTTGTAAAGAAATGGGTGTGTGTTAGTATATGGCCTTGCTCGGTGGCCCAATGGCGTATGTAGCCTGGCGCTTCAAAGGCTACGTGTTGCAGGTAATGAATGCGCATTCGTTTCATGGCAGTGGTGTTGTTTCGGGCCAGTAATAGCTGTCGGCATAAATTCGTTTCCCAAAGATTGCCGTGCCGACACGAACAATGGTTGCGCCTTCTTCGATGGCAATTTCCAGGTCGCCGCTCATGCCCATCGATAGTTCGCGCATGTCTACGCCAGGTATGCCCGCATCGTTAATGCGGTGCCTGGTGGCGTTGAGTTTTTGGAAACATGCCCGTACATCTACCGCTACGCTGCTGAAGAGGCCAATGGTCATCAGGCCTTTTATGCGCAGCGTGTTTAGTTGGGCAACCTGTAGGGCCAGGTCTACCGCATGGTCGGGGTGTATACCAAACTTACTTTGCTCGTTCGAGGTATTGACCTGTATGAGGATGTCCATCGTTTTGTTTTCGAGCGCGAGGCGCTGGTGTAGTTTTTCGGCCAGGTCCCAACGGTCTATCGATTGGATACACGTTACATTGTGCTTGAGTATGTCTTTGATCTTGTTGGTTTGCAGGTGGCCGATGAAATGTGTTTCGTGCGGCGTGCTCTGTAGGGCTTCGTATTTGTCGCGAATCTCCTGCACCTTGTTTTCGCCGATGAGGGTATGGCCGGCCTCCAGGGCAGGTTTGATCCGGTCGGCCGGAACGGTTTTGGTGGCCAGCAGCAGCCGCACATCTTTCGGTTCGCGACGTGACCGTTCGCAGGCGCGGTAGATGCGCTCGTTTATTTTCTGGAGGTTATGACGTATCGATTCGTCCATGGCGGTATACTCTCCTGCAAAGGTATGGTGGTTGTGGATCGGCGGGGTGATACAGTTTTGTGAAAAGCAGGTAGTCCAGGTATGGCCTATGGCAGTCTGTGACGCATGGTGTATCTTGCAGGCCAGAATTGCCGCAGCATGCAAACGTTTTTCAAATAGTAGAACAGAACATGGATATACACGCAGGACTTTCATTGGCGTATAAATCGCTTATCGGCATTTCGATCGGAGATGCTTTTGGTGAAAGCTTTTTTGGTGAAACCTCCAGCATTTTGCAGCATATAGACAACCGCTCGATTCCGGAGACGCGCTGGGAGTTTACCGACGATACGGTTATGGCCATTGCGGTTTACGAACAGCTGGAGAAGCGCCCCATGCAGGGTATAGACCAGGACGACCTGGCCCTCCAGTTTGCGCGAAAACACCAGTTGGATGTTAACCGGGGCTATGGCGCAACGTCGCGCAGGATCTTACGTGAGATTGAAGCCGGTCAGTGCTGGCAGGACGTTTCGCGTGGCGCATTCGACGGTATGGGGTCTATGGGCAACGGTGCTGCCATGCGTGTTGGCCCGATCGGCGCCTGCTATTATGATGACCTGGCTAAAGTAAAAGAGCAGGCAGCCCTGTCGGCCGAAGTAACGCATGCCAATCCCGAAGGTATAGCCGGTGCGGTAGCAGTGGCAACAGCGGCGGCACTGGCCGCGCGGGTTGCAACCGACGGAGCAGTGTATTCGCCTGAGGAATTTATTCTGGCCGTATCCGATAGCGTGCCCGGTACCGACACACAATCGAAAATAAAGAAAGGGCTTGCAGTGCCGTACAGCTACCACATCGAAACAGTGCGGTCCATCCTGGGCGACGGTATCAATATGACTGCGCAGGATACCGTTCCATTCTCCATCTGGTGTGCCGCACATAATCTTCATAACTTCGAAGAATCGCTTTGGAAGGCGGTTTCTATACTGGGCGATCGCGATACGATCTGTGCTATCGTGGGAGGCATTACGATTCTATCGGCAGCGCATAAGTCGATACCGCAAACCTGGATGAAAGCCGTGGAGGATATTGAGACGAGTGTTTTTAGAGATAGGAAGATAGGCTAAGATTCTCCATTAAAAAGGTATCGGCAATACCCGGGTGATCAAAAGGATATCGTAAATGTATCCGGCGATGCCGAGTCCGACCATGATTTTCGGAAGGATTACCAGGTAAATGTTATCGTTGATCATAACAGTAGTGGGAGCGTTGGGATCGTAGATAATATCGATTTTTCGTCCAACAGGAACCTGGTGTATGTGCGATTTGAGTTGGTAGGTAATCAGTTCTTGTTTGTCTGTTAAAAACCGAATAATGGGTACGTGGTATCCTTGCCGGCCTTTGCTGCCTTTCTTATAGATGTATTCAATAATAGTGGCTTCTGTTGGCTTGCCATGTTTTAGCAGATGCCTTCCTCTTCTCCAGTATACGATGCCGGTAACGGTAAGCGCAGTGGAAAAAATTGCGAGTATTAGACATAAGGAGAGTAGTAGTACGTCCATGGTTAAAGCGTATACGGTTTAGGGAGTGAAATGTTGGATGTTTGAGGATTAAAAAAAAACTTTGACGGGAAATGAATTTAATGCGTCTTCTAGCTACCTTTGCCTCCGGTAAGAATTAAGACTTCAGCCATGGTAACAAACTTCAACAATCAAAACGGGACAGCAGGCAAGGCTAGCATCAAAGCTATTATTGCCAGCAGCCAGATCGTCTTCATAGTAGACGGGAGGCACATGATATTTCCGGAGGAATGAGGTTTACGCTATCATGATTATATCATAGCAGGCCTTTCCGACTCCGGAAAGGCCTTTTTTGTTGCCTCCCGGCGTAGTAGAACGACTTATACGATAGAAAAACAATGACACAGCCTTTAAAATTTATAGTACGTGATGATGCATTAATGCCGGAACGATAGGGCAGTAGGTAGGCTGTGTGCTTACTAAAAAGCCTCTCGTCTTTCGGGCGAGGGGCTTTTTTTATGCGGTCACGACAATACTTTATAGAATACTTTTTTATGACAACGCAAAAACAAATACGGAATATAGGGATCATGGCTCACGTGGATGCCGGTAAGACAACGGTTACAGAGCGTATACTGTATTATACAGGAGTGATCCATACGATGGGTAGTGTAGACGATGGTAATACAACAATGGATACCGATCCGCAGGAAGCGAAACGTGGTATCACCATATCGTCTGCCGCGATAACTACGTTCTGGAATATCAATCAATCATCGTATCAAATCAATCTGATCGATACACCGGGGCACGTTGACTTTACGGCCGAGGTAGAACGATCGTTGCGTGTGCTCGACGGTGCGGTAGCGGTGTTTTGTGCTAAGTCGGGTGTGCAGCCGCAATCAGAAACTGTGTGGCATCAGGCTAACAAGTATGGCGTGCCGCGTATTATTATGATAAACAAGATGGATCGCCAGGGGGCGGACTTTGTGCGTGTAGTGAAGGAGATACAGCAGAAGTTGAATACTGTAGCCGTGCCGGTACAATTGCCGATGGGAGCTGAGAATTCTTTCGTAGGTGTGATCGACCTTATCGGCTGGAAGGCGCTGGTATGGCGTGATGCCGATGGTAAGGCATACGAATCTACCGACATTCCTCCTGAGTTGGTGGAAGAGGCCACGTACTGGCGGCGCAATTTGCTGGAACAGCTTGCGCTGGTAGACGAGGCGGTCTTCTCGAAATACACGGCGTCTGCTGCGCTGAGCGAAACCGATATCCGTGAAGCGTTGCGGCGTGCAACGTTGTCGCTACAGCTTACAGCGGTGTTGTGTGGCGCGGCATTCCGCAACAAGGGTGTACAGCCGTTGTTGGATGCGGTGGTGTCGTATTTACCTTCACCGGCCGATACAGAGACGATACACGGCACACATCCTGACGACGATGCACCGGTTACACGCGAAACGCATGCCGATGCGCCTTTTGCCGGCCTTGTGTTCAAGGTGGTAACAGACGATTATGTAGGCAAGCTCGTTATGGTGCGCGTGTATTCGGGCACGCTGCGTAGCGGCGATCAGGTTTCGAATAGCCGTACCGGCAAGTCTATGCGCGTGAGCCGTTTGCTTCGTGTGTTGTCTGACCGGCTTGAGCCGCTGGAAGTGCTACGAGCTGGAGACATCGGGGCGTTGGTCGGTGTTAAGGATGCCAAAACGGGCGACTCGTTGTTTGCCGAAGAGCAGCCGATACAACTGGAGAGTATGGATTTTCCGGTTCCGGTTATCGGGTACGCCATCGAGGCGAAGTCGGCCAAAGAAGCGGGTAAGCTTAGCGAAGCGTTATCGAAGTTGCTGGACGAAGATCCGACGCTGAAGCTTGAAGTCGATACGCAGTCGGGTCAGACTATCCTGCGTGGTATGGGTGAGTTGCACCTGGAGGTGGTTATTGAAAAGCTGGCGGCCGACTATGGTGTTGCCATCACCAAAGGTAATCCGCAGATTGCCTACCGTGAAATGCTTACGCAGCCGGTACTGCACCGTGAAGTGTATAAACGCCAGAACGGCGGCGTGGGTAGCTTTGCCGATATTCATTTTGAATTGCTGCCGGCGGCCGGTGATGCGGCCGGGTTGGAGTTCATCAATGAAATTAAAGGTGGGGTTATACCGCGCGAGTTTATAACATCGGTGAGGAAAGGTTTCGAGGAGTCCATGCGTAATGGTGTGCTTGCAGGATATCCCGTGGAGTCTATG
>Ga0065165_1001195_pt1 | contig 30027 bp, 28 predicted proteins | sample AraplaMF_Cvi_mMF_FD_63813 | JGI IMG/M metagenome (GOLD analysis project Ga0065165, IMG submission 63813) | Arabidopsis root microbial communities from the University of North Carolina, USA - plate scrape MF_Cvi_mMF (version 2) (version 3) | ecosystem: Host-associated > Plants > Roots >... | reverse complement strand
CGGCTCCGCCTGGACAGCGAGGTGCCCGGTCTCGATCCGCGACACGTCGAGCACGTCGTTGATGAGCGTCAGCAGGTGCCACCCCGCCTGTTGCAGCAGGTCGAGTTGCGCCAGCTCCTGCGACGTGAGGCGCTCCCGCGCCCCCTGGCGCAGCAGTTCGGCGAAGCCCAGCACGGCGTTGAGCGGCGTGCGCAGTTCGTGGCTCATTCGCGACAGGAACTCGGTCTTGGCGCGGCTCGCCGATTCGGCACGGGCCAGCGCTTCGCGCACCTGCTGGGCCTCGTGCAGGTCGGTGATGTCGAGACTCATCACGAGCAGGCAGGCCTCGCCCATGTAGTCGATCGGCTCGGCGTTGAAGAGCTCATGGGTCGGCCGGGCATCGCCGCGGTGCACGCGCATCATGCGGTTGCGCACCCGGCCGTGGCGCTGCAGTTCGGCGTAGAAACCCTCGCGATCCTCGTCGCTCAGCCGGGCCGTCAGCTCGGCGGTCTGGCGTCCGAGGATCTGCTCGCGCGTCATCCCGATGGCGGCGCAGCAGGTGTCGTTCGCCGCGAGCACGCGACGCTGCGCGATGGACAGGATCGTCGACGCGACGGGCGCGGCATTGAACAGCAGCTGGAAGCGCTCGAGGCCGGCCTGCACCTCGCGCTGCGCGCGCTCGCGTTCGTGCTCGCGGTCGATGGCATCGAGCGCGAGCGAGATGTCGCCGACCAGCTTGTCGAGCAGCTTCATCAACGGATCGTCGAAGAAGCCGGTCTGCCCCGCAGCCAGCATCAGCACCCCGTCGACGCCGCCCCGGCGATGAAAAGGCAGCCACGCGAACGCACGCACGCCGTGTGCCACGGCCTGGTCGCGCCACGGCGCCGCCCGCGGGTCGTTCTGGTAGTCGTTGCTCGTGATAGGCAGGCCACTGCGCAGCGCCTGCACCGTGCAGGAGCCCTGCGCCTGGGCATCGCTGGTGTCCCACGGCTGCGGAATGCCGGCAAGGATCTCGGCCGCCGGCCCGGCGGTCGCGGTACGGTGCGCGAAGACGCCATCGAGCACGTACACGCAGGCGACGCGCGCATGGCCAGCGTCGACGCAGATCTCGCAGATCGCTTCGAACAGCCGGGGGCGGTCCCTGATGCGCGCGATCGCCTGGTTGGTCCGCGACAAGGCGTCATAGAAGTGCGTCATCCGCTGCATCAGCGCCTGCGCCGAGCTGGAGCGCCTGTCTTCGCGCAGCAGGAGAGCTGCCGGCAGCGCCATCGCCAGCGCGAGCGTGGCCGGTCCGAGCGCGGTGCGCCGGATCAGGTCGGCGTCGGCATCGGATCCGGCGGCGAAGCCCAGCCAGCCCGCGCTCGACAGCGCCGCCGCGGCCAACAACGCGTGGCCCGACCCGCGCTCGCGCCAAGCTTGCACGGCGCAGAGCACGCCGAGCGACGCGTCGAGGCATGGAGCCGCCCAGCGTGCGTGCGCCGGCGGAGTGAGCGCAAGGATGAGGGCAGGACCGATCAGCGCTGCCTTCGTCGCGCTGCGCTGGCCGAGGTAGTCGGCGATCGCCCAAGCGATGAGCGCACGCGGCAGCAACACGAACTCCGTCGGCGGCGGCATCGGCCATCCCAGCGTGGTCGCGGCGGCCAGCGCAGATCCGGCTGCGGCCGGCAGCAACCACAGGTGGCGTTTGCGTCGCCAGATGACCCAAAGAAGCGCCGCGACGATGGCAAGCGCGATGGCGACGACTTCTGGCACTCCCGGCGGACGGTACATCGGAGTCCCCCATGACCGGGGCGATGGTAGAGGTCGCCGAGCGGCGTGTACAGCCGGACCGCGGGATCGGTGGAGCGGGTGAAGGGAATCGAACCCGCTCCACAGCATAACTCAGCGATTCGCTGATCTCCGCTCCCTGGGAAGCGGAACGCAGATCGATGCTTCGGCGCGCAGATTCTTCCCACCGACTTTCCCAACGAGTCACCATCGGATGCTCAAGGCTAGAACGGCGCATGCAGCATCAAGCGTACCGTACGCGGCTCCGCCGGATGGATGTGCCGGTCAACCGCTGCCGGCTCGCCCGGCAGCTGCGACTCGTAGCGGTACTCGATGTCGTTGACCTGGCGATCGAATAGGTTGAACACGTCGAAGGTGAGGTCCAGATCGCGTGTGAGCTTGCGGCCGACGCGCAGGTTCGTGAGTCGCGTCGATGGCTCGCGCACGCTGTTGTCCTCGATCAGCGATCGCGGGCCGAGGTAGCGTCACGGCGGGTTGACCGGCCAGGCGCCCAGGTCGCGCACCGTGGCCGCAACTGACGCGACACTCTCCGCAGCACCGGGAATGTGGTTGCCCGCCGCATCGTCCTCGCGGAAGCGTGCTTGCATGGTAATTTGCACTTGGTCCGAGTCGAGATCTAGCGCTACGCAAACTGCCCGGCAACATTCAGGAGGCCGACTGCTCTGCAGCGGTTGCGGTCCTTTGGCCACCAATGCCGAACTTTCACTATCGACCCGATACCTGTCACTGACTGGTTGGGAACTCCAAGTACCTCCACACGCTTTGGCCCCAGCGGCGACGAGCGGCTGGATGACGCTCAAGCGGCGGGCATGGCGAGGACCAGCCGGAACTTCACATCGCCGCTCTTCAGCCGCTGGTAGGCGTCTGCGGCCCGTTCAAGAGGCAGTGACTCGTACATGGGCCTAACGTCCGCGAGCACGCTGAAGTCCAGGGTTCGCTCAGACTCGTAAGGCGTACCCGTGAGCGAGCCCAGAACACTTCGCTCGCCGACGACAAGGTGACCAGGGGCTACTGAGACGGCATCTCTTCCAGCGCCCAGAACAACAAGGCGCCCCTGGGGCGCGAGCCCGTGCAGCAGTGCCGATGCGACGCTGGCGTTCGGGATCGTGGTCACGATGGCATGCGCACCGCCCATCGCCTTGAGCTGCGACGCAGCGTCAGCCTTCTCGATATCAATGTAGACATGCGCACCAAGCGCCAGCACATCCTGTTTTTTATCGCCACCTCGACCCAGCGCGACGACCTTGAAGCCCATCCGGCGGGCGTACTGAACCGCCATGTGCCCGAGGCCGCCGATGCCCAGCACGGCAACCGTATCGCCAGCTTGCGCGCCCGACTTCTTCAGGGCGTTGAAGGTGGCGATGCCTGCGCAGAGGATCGGGGCAGCCTCTTCGGAGTTCAGCGCATCGGGGATGGCCACCAGACCGGTGGCCCGGGCCAGCATCATTTCGGCGTAGCCCCCGTCGCGGGTGGCGCCGACGAAGTGCTGGTTCTGGCAAAGCTGGAACATGCCCTGGCGACATGGGTCGCACTCGTTGCAATGTCCTCCGAGCCTGCCGATCCCGACCCGCTGCCCAATCTTCCACCGGCTGGGAACACCAGGACCCATCGCAGCAAGCCGGCCCACGACTTCATGGCCAGGAACCCGAGGGGGTTGCACTGTGTCAGCCTTCTCGATGTCGTTGATGTCAGCGCCACAGATGCCGCAGGCCTGAACTTCGATCAGTACCTCGCCAGGTCCTGGCATGGGTGTGGGGCGCTCAACAAGCTCAAGAACGCCAGGCCTGCTGACCTGCATCGCTCGGTAGGTGGTTCTCATTGCGTGCTTCCTCGAACTGGTGACGGTCGGTCCGCCAAAAGCGCCTGGACACCGAGGCGGGCGGCCTCGACGGCGCCGGCGACATAGCCAGGGAATTGCGGTGACCACTCGCTGGCAACGCCGACCAGGCGTCCTCGCCAGTCGCCTTCCGGAATGGTGGCGGGCGGTGGCGATGCGTGGCCTTCCGGAGCCTCTTGGTCGGTCGCCGTCGCAGTCAGTCCATCGAGGGCCCAGTCCTTGATGAACTCTGCCTTGGGACTTGCAGCTTGCGGTCCGAAAAGGCGCACGAACTGCGCCCGGCAGTGGCCCATGAGGACCTCCTCCGAAACGCCCCGTCTGACAGCCGCAGGGACCGCGAAGAAGCCGAACAGTCCCGCGCTGCCGCCCGGCATCGACGCATCGTGAATCTCGCCCAAGGGACCTCGCGCGCTGCGGGCCTCGCCGGACAGTCCCGCCTCGCGCCAGAACGGCGTGTCGTAGACGGCCACGTACTTCGCATGCGGCGCCATCCACGTCGCGGTGTGCAGCCACTTGCGGGCTATGGGCGCAGGCAGAGGGGGTGAAAAGCTGACGTTCTCATGTGCGAGCCTTGGTGGGACTGCCATCAGCACCTGCTCAGCTCGAACGGTTGACACCGTTCCTCTCGCATCGCGACTGACGACATCGACGTGCCCTGCTTCAACGCTCATCGCGTGGACGGTCTGACCAACGACCGCTCGTCCAGCACTCAGGCCGCGGTGCAGAGCCTCCACGAGCGCCGCCATTCCGCCAACCAGGCGAACGGACGGCGGTGAGTTGCTGTACCCGAAGGTCCGCATGGGCTGCTCGTTTGGCGACCGCTCAAGCATCATGTCGCCAGTCTCGTACTGCATGAACCGCTCGAGCCCTAGCGCTGCGACGAGCTGGTCAAGCTCAGGCTGAAAGGCCGGCCAGAACCAAGTTGGCCCCACGTCGAAGCGATCAGTCGTCAGAGTGGCCTGGGCCGGGCGCTCGTCATGAAGACTGGGCGATTGAATCCGTCCACCCAGCGTGGGCCTCGCCTCGAACAGCACGTAGTCAACGATGCCGCGCTGTTCGAGGAGGTACGCCGCGTACAAACCGGCCAGGCCGCCGCCGACGATGGCGATGCGTGTGCTTGAAATCGTCACTTCACCGACTCCTGCGTTTGAGCGGCTTTAACGTACATCGTGGCGCCTTCGTCACCGGCATGAAGCGTCGGGCTGTGCTCCGGAAACCGAAGCCAAGAGCCAGCGTCGTATTGCTGGCTCTCGTCGAGCAGCCACCCATTCAGCACCAACAGCTCAACGCCGGCCGCCTTCACGGCAGGCAGCGGTTGGCCGGGCAGGAGCCGCTGCATCCAGACCGACTCGAACTTGTCGCCGTACAGCCTGCAGATCGCGAGGCCATGCTCTTGCGACCAGTTGGTCGGGTCATTGGTGTCGACGCGCAGCTCTGTCGATTCAGACGGCTGCATCTGCCAGAGCTTCACGAAGATGACCGCGCCTTCAGCGCTTGAAGGGCGATGTGCAGAACCTGGCGGGTTTCGCAGATACCACCCTGCCGGGTAGTCCAGCGTCTCGTCCGAGAACGTGCCGGACAGCACAAGAATCTCCTCGCCGCCCGGATGTTGATGGCGAGGAAAGGTCGACTGCGGTGCGTACCGAACGATGCTCGTGGCACGCGCGACTTCTCCGCCCACGCGGTCGAGCATCACGCGCTCGACGCCAGCCTGAGGAGACGAGACCCACTGGTAGGCCCGGGGCGTGACGACGGCCGGAAGGGAGAAGTCGGCGTTGACGTGCATGTCGTGCTCAGGCGGCTTGAAGCTGCGCGTGCGCTTCCAGGACGCGAGCCGAGTAGGTCAGAGCGGCCCCGGCGTTCAGCGCAATGGCGACGCCCAGAGCTTCAGTGATTTCTTCCGCCGAGGCGCCGTGTTCGACTGCTTTCTTGGTGTGCACGGAGATGCAGCCGTCGCAGCGCGTGGTGACCGCCACGGCAAGCGCAATCAGTTCGTGCACTTTCGGGGTGAGGTGGCCGGTCTTGACCGCTGCGTTGTCAATGACGTTCAGGCCGCGTACGACGTCGGGGCTCTTCTTGGCCAGGTCGCCAACACGTTCCAGCAGTGCGCCGCGGTAAGCGTTCCAATCTTGCATCATGGTTCGATTTCCATCTGTTCAGGTGGCTGCGCGCCATCTGGACGCGCAGCCGGGATTGAAGGATTTCCAGCCAGCTCAGTTGCGGCCAGCCATCACGCCGCCATCGACGTCCCAGATCGCGCCAGTCACCCAGCCAGCCTTCTCGGACAGCAGGAAGGCGACGACCTCGGCCACGTCATCGGGCGTGCCCACGCGGCCGATGGGATGGAAACTGTTGAAGCCCTGCAGTGCACTGTGCACCTCAGCCTTCGGGATGAAACCTTCGTAGATCGGCGTCTGGACCACCGCCGGGGACACCGCGTTGACGCGGATGCCCTTGGAAGCCAGTTCCATGGCCAGGTGCTGCGTCAGCGAGTGCAGACCTGCCTTGGCCATCGAGTAGGCCGACGACGGAGTCGCGGCGATGGCCTGCTTGGCCCACATCGAGCCGATGTTCACGATGGCGCCTGGACGGCCCTTGGCGACCAGGTTTGCCGCGACCTTCTGCGTCACGAAGAAGAACGCTTTGTTCAGCTTCATGTACTGGTCGTAGTCCGCATCCTGGTGCTCCAGGAACGGCTTCGGGTAGAACACACCAGCGGCGTTGACCAGCAGGTCGACGTCCGGATGTTGTGCGTCGATGGTCTTGAGCAGCGCTGCAACGCCTTCGTTCGTGCTCAGGTCTGCGGTGATGACCGACACGTCGCCCAGCTCCACAAGGTTCTTGCGGGCTTCTTCAGCCTTGTCGGCCCGATGGCCGACCAGAACAACTCGCCCGCGGCCGGCGAGGATGAGACGCGCGGTTTGCAGGCCCATGCCGCTGGTGCCACCGACGACGAGCAGCTTCTTGCCTTCAAATTGACCGTTCATGGGAAACTCCTTAAGAAAATGTATCAATAGACCGCCGGGAAGCTCGATACATCCGAATTGGGTGCTGATTGCTCCTGGCTTGGATGCAATTCTTTGCTTCTGGCCCCTTCGAGACAAACGGGATAAAGTTGCTTATCGCTAAAGAAATTCTTTATCAATGAAGTCGCCCGTTCACCTCAACGCCCTGCGCGCCTTTGAAGCGAGTGCAAGGCACCGGAGCTTCTCGGCGGCAGCGGAGGAACTGCACGTCACGCCGGCGGCAGTGGGGCAACTGGTTCGGACCCTGGAGGACTGGCTGGGGACACCGCTTTTCGTGAGGGGCGGGAGTGGTCGCGCTCGGCTGGTTGTGACGGCGGCAGCCGAGCGAGCGCTGCCTGACATCCGCGCCGGTCTCGCCAGCCTGTCTCTGGGCTTGGAACGACTCAAGGAAGCGCGCGCTCTGGGCGTCCTGACCGTGACAGTGAGCCCGGCGTTTGCTGCGAAGTGGCTGCTGCCGCGCATCGAGCGGTTCCAGGCTGCGTGTCCGGACACTGACGTTCGGCTGGACACGAACCTGAAGCCGGTGGACTTCGTTGCGCAGCAGATCGACATCGGCGTGCGCTACGGGCCAGGCTCGTGGCCGGGCCTCGTCGCCGAAAAGCTGATGGATGAAGAGGTCTACCCGGTCTGCTCACCGCAGTTGCTATCCGAGCGCGGCTGCTTCCAGCAGCCCTGTGACCTCACGCGAGAAACGCTGATCCACGACCTTTCGATGGACAGCCACTCCGGCTTCCCGTCATGGGACGAATGGCTACGTCGAGCAGGCATGACCGACGTGAACACCGCTCGTGGCATGAAGATCAACAACTCGGCCGCGGTCCTCCAGGCAGCCATCGACGGACAGGGCATCGCGCTGGCGCGCAGCGTGATGGCTCGGGATGACGTTGCGTCCGGCCGACTGGTGCGTCTGTTCCCTACCGTCGACTTTGTATCGCCGCTGGCCTACTACATCGTGTATCGGGAGGAGAGCCAGTCGCTACCGAGGTTGATCGCCTTCCGGGACTGGCTTCTATCTGAAACCAGCCGCTCGGGCGCTTGAAAGTCCGTTCGCAAGATAAGCGGTCCTTCAGGTCTGCTTAGACGGCCGGCGGCAATCAGCCTGAAGCAGTCGGCGACTTCCAAGCGACGGTATCGCAGCGGTTGCAGTCGGTCGCTTCGAGCCATCGACCGGCCGTTTGCTGCCTCAATGCAGTCGTTGCAGCGCTCGGGAGGTAGCCGACCGATCGATCAAGCGACGCGCCACCCACGGACGCTCGTCAACGCGCTGTGCCGCCAGCGGATCGGGGTGGGTTGAGGGTCCACTGTGCGCCTGCACGAACTGGCACTATCGACTCAATGCCGACGGTCGAGGCGCTGGTCCTGGCACCCACAAGCGGCCGCTCAACGTCTGACATGGACGGCGCGCGCACAGATATTCGCTCGACGGAGGGGCTAGGACGTATGAGATGTCGACTGTTCATCAGGCTGAGCGGCTGCCAGTGCGAGCGCAGACGCCGCAGCAAAGACAATGCTGCCGACCCAGACGTAGAACCCGATGGCACCGTAGTAGCGATAGATGCCGGCACTGCCCACGGGAACCGTAGATCCGGCCAGGAACGATAGTGCCAGACACAGCGCAACGACCGCAAAATAGAACGAGGGCCAAGGATGCGCCTGAGCTCGCTTGACCCAAGCGACCAGGAGAAGTGGATTTGCAAGCCAAGAGACTTGCCCGCCGACGATGCCGATGGGTCCTAGCAAGAAGGCTTCGAGTCCATAGTGCTCTAACCTTCGACCGAGCGTGTCTGTATCTGTAAGGTATGCGGGAAGCGCCAGACTTCCTGCATAGGCAAGCAAGCTGACCCAGAGAAGAGCCATCGAAAGTATGGATCGTTGCGGAGGAATCGAGGCAGATTTGACAGGCATCAATGCGGCCTTAGGAAAGAGGGGCACTCCCCGTCCCGGGGTGGCCGCGATGCGGCAACCGGCAACGCCATGCCACGATGGGAAGCGGTGAGGGGAGATCGACGGCGAGGCGGCCCCGTGGCCTGACGGATGCTGAGTGCAACAGGTAACACATTGGTCGCCAGCCTATCCGAAAGCGGCCGCTGGCGACAGGCAGCTCCTGGCCGCTTGCTGCCTGTCGACGCGAGCACCAGAACTGCCGGCCAGCCGATGCTTCGCTGCAACGTTGCCTTCAACTCAAGAGGTCCCCTACGGATGGGAAGTCCAGAGCGACGGCGCTTCAGTGCCGAGTCCAGTCACGCGCGTGGCCATCTCCCTCCTGTAGGCCTTTTCAACGGCGTCCTGTCGAGCCTGGCGTTCCAGTGCAACGACCTCGTCCAGTTCCACTGGCGATAGAACCATATCGTTCGGCAGCTGCCGCTCGCAGCGTTCACACTTTGGATACCGGTTTGTGAGTACGCCGAATCCGCAGTATGGGCACTTTGCTGGCATCGTCTGACGCATGTATGCCCTTCCTCGGCTGAATTCTCCCGCGACTGGCCACACGGCCCCGCCAGCGTGATTGACGTCACCATCGTACTCGCTAGCCGCACAGCCGAAGAGCGGTCGTTGCTGAAGGACAGCTCCTGGCCGACTGTGCCCATTCGTCCGGCGCCCTGCAGGCGGTCGCCCAGCGGAGGCTGTGCGGCCTCCGACCGGCTTCTCGCGAGCTAGGCAGCGAACACACACTGTCGGCCAGTTGCAGCCACTCGCGACCGGCAGCTTTCGGGTGTCGCGTTAGGATGCTCAGCCATGAAGAGCTTCAACCGCCTTGACCGTGTCATCGTCTCCGCCCTTGGAGGATGGAAGCAGGCTAGCGTTGGAACGATCGTCAGTGAGCAGGAGCCCATCGAAACCTTGAAAGGGCCCGAGTGCTTCTACTGGGTTGAGTTTGACCAAGCACAGCAAACGATTGACGGCACCGATGCGTATAGCAAAGCTCAGATCTTGAGCTGCTACCTGGATCGAGCATGAGTCGCTGAGGTCCGGGCTCAGCCACAACCGGCCGGTCACCGACGACGGCTTGCGGGTAGGCGGCTCGGTGTGGCAAGAGTCGGCCAGCATCTGCTGGCCTCCACCGTGAGAACGATGCTGGCGCTCACGATGCCGGGTTCGGCGTTGTTGAGGTCGATGAACCCCTCGTGCCGCTAAGGTCGACGCTGTCTCATGCCTACAACTCCTTCCTCGGCAACCTGTCGAAGTTTTCGTTCGGCGGCTTGCAACTCGACGGATTGGCGCCGGTTCGGCAGGCCGACCAAGCGCGCAGCTCTTTCAGTTTGGCCTGCAGCCTCTCGGCTTGGCAGTCGAGTGCCCAGACGTACGGCCAGCTTCCGCCGCCATTTCCAACTTCGCGCTTGCTGCAGAAATCCATCGTGGCAGCTGCGAAACGAGCCGGATTCAGCCGGCCGCCCGCCCCAACCCCGTACGCTTCGTATGAGAGGGTCTTGATGAGTCTGGCCGTCGCAACCTGCAAGCATGCTGCGGACCCATAGCCGGAGCCGGAATCGCAGGGGTTGTCTCGGTCATAGTTCCAGGCAGTGATCGAGAGAAGCGGCGTCGTGGCGGAGTTTCCGTAGACCGTGAACTCTCCCCGGCCGCCATCGACTCGGTAGCCCACCGAGACCACAGCTTCCATTCTCAAAGTCTGGTCCGGCGCGATGCTGCACAGCGAGTCAGGCTGGATCGGCTTGAGCTCAAGGGTGCTGCGGTAGGTGCGTCGTTCGCCGTCGTTGGAGTTCAGCTGTGTCTTGACTGAAACGTTGAAGTCGCCGCAGGTGGGCAACGAGACTCGGTCGTTGGCGAACTCGATGCGCTCGCCGATCGACCCCGCCGGCGAGGCCTCGGTGACAGTCCATGTGCCGCAATAGGGGCACTCGAGTGGTGGCGCCGGTGTCTCATCGGCGAGGATGCATTGCGCGAACATGGCGGTCAATGCGGAGATGAGGAGAGTTCGAATCATGAGTTGGTGGGCCTCGGTCGAGAGGCCGTTTTCCCGTGGGACCGATCAGGTATGACGCCAGCAGCAGCGTGCCACCGACGCCGAAGAAGAACAGCAGGTCAAAGCCCCTGCCTCCGGAAACGAACAAAGCCTGGGGATCGATCTCGCCCACGGCGTTGTAGCCCGAGGTCGATTGCCACGTGATGGTCGCATCCCCATCCCAGAAGTAGAAGTCGTAGATGGATGAGCCCGTAGCGACGGATGGAAAATATGTGAAGCCGGTACCGTCAACGCGCAACTCGGCCGGGGAGTCCCTGGCCAAGTTCTGGAATTCCTCAGCCGTTGGGAGCCTTCCATGCTGAAACATCCAGAGCGCGACATGCTGCCGTGCCACCACGATGCGTTGCCACTCTTCAGCGCTCAGGTCCCGTCGAGGCCACCAGTGAAGGGTGGTGACCGTGTAGCCGCCGAGGACGATAAAGGGCATGGCGAAAGACAACAGCAGGGTGCCGAAAAGCAGGCGCAGGGGCCATTCCATGCGCATGGGGAAGCGAGCCGATCGCATGGGAATCTACGGCTGAATGCCATGCAGGAAAGCGATCCTGGCCTTCAGCTCCCTCTCCTCGCACAGTGAGGCAAAGTGCGTTACCCAGAGATTGCTCCCGCCTTCGAGGCCGCCCTCGAGCGCGCAGTTCTCCTGTAGAAGACCGCCCACGCTTGCTGCGATTTGCGAAGCTGCTCTTGCTCCTTTCGAGCATCGGACGCATTCGTCGCTGGAAGGCGCTTCATCGCCGCCGAATAGGCGACCTTCAACCGGCCGTTGAGCCATTCGAGATAGCGCGACAGGCACTGAACGTCGGCGAGGTTTCCTTCGCCACCGCAGCCGCTGTCGGCCATCGGTGAACGCGGGGCGTTGCTCGGGATATCGCGCGCGTTTGTCTGCCGCGATGGGTTCCACAGCGAGCGCGGCCATTGCGAAGGTCGCGAAGCAACTGGTCGTCAGCAGAACGCGGATCGGGCGGGATGACATGCTAGGTGTTCTCCGGCTGAAAGCGGGATGCAGTCTGGATAGGCCTGCGAAGATGAGGATTCTCGGCATGTCACATGAAGCGAGATCGAAGCCAAGATGAAGTGGGCGATGCCGGCCACTGCGAAGCTCTCACATGCAGAGGCGGCGTTTCCTCATGACCGGTCAGGCGAGCGCTTGCAGGGAGGCGTACGAAGGGGCACAGTCGGCCACAACCGTCCGGTCGTGTGCGACCGGTTTGGGGTTGGCTGAGCGCCAGAGCAATTCATGTACAGATTCAGGATGAAACGGACAAAATCGGGCATGTCCCGTTCTTCCCTGAACCTCGTTCGCACCCTCTTCCTTATCTCGTGCGTCACGCTATGCAGTCATGCTCGCAGCGGAACGCTCGACTGGCAAGCGCTTGCACGTGTGCACGAGCAGGCGCTGGATCACTATCGGAACTCACCAGCCAGCCGCCGCGGTGCCGAGCGCACTGTGGCATGCCGGATGCTGAAGGCCGCTGGGGCGCATCGCGCCGTGACGGCGCCGGTCGCCGGCATCACGCCCATCCAGGCTGCAGCCATCCTGAACGATTTCGGATTCCTGGCGACGCCGGATTGCGCGCCTTGGCCGGTGCCCGAACAGGCTATCCGCCGAGCGCTCGCGCTCGATCCGCATCGGAACGTGGCGCGCCTGAACCTCGGCGATGTTCTGCGCTTGCATCTGCAGTCCGTCCTGAGCGGGGGTGTCGACCCCGACGGACAACGCGCAGAGATACGCCGCGCATACCAAGCCTTCCTCGACGGCGGCGGCGCCCGCACCCTCGACATGGGTCACTGGTCCGACCCGCCACCCAAGGCCGGGCCTCCGGGCGAGGTCTGCCGGGTCATCAAGGGGTACCTGGATGCCGACCGCGTGATAGAACTCATGTCCGGTAGTGCAGAGCATGTGCGCACCGCGACGGGCATGGTCAACATCGCCATCCACTACGAAGGAACCGGGCTGGCCCCCAAGGTGGTCACTACGCGCGAGGCCGATGGCGAGAAACAGGTGCTGGCGGAGGGAGCCGCTCGCGCGGACGCGGCGATCGTCGGAACCGGCGACGATGTCCAGGTGCTGATCCTGGAGCGCGGCCTGAAGAGCGGCTACACCGTTCCCCTGACAGGCCATCCTGCATGCGACCTCTCGCGCGACTCCGAGGAAGTGGTGTCCGCGGACTCCGCCGAGCCCGCGGTTTGCCACAGCCTCATGACTTCCGACGACATCCGCGAGGTGGGCTTCAACGATCCTCCAGATATCTCGGACGACGCGCTCGCCACACGTTGGTCCGGCCAATATTCAGGCGTGCACGCCTTAGCCAGCGCCTTGGTGGACATTGCCAACAGCGGCCAGCCAGTTCGCGTGGTGCGCATGGAGGCGTCCTTACGCCAGCCGGACCTGTGCACGGTGCAATTGAATGAGATTCTCAGCATTGATGGCCACCGCCTGCCCAATGATGAGGAGCGGGCCGCGCTGACAAAGCTGGGAATCCATGCTGACGACCCGATGCAGCCCGACGCCGATTGCTACGGCGAGACCCACTACCTGGTGCAAGGCCATCGCACGCTCGTCGAATTGTTGGAGCACTCCCAGGGCGACACGAACGCCCCCGACCAGCGTCGTGTGGACATCAACGAGCGCGGCCAGTGGCGCCAGCTGTGCGCCACAAGATCGGTCTCGCGCTGGCTCGTGGAGACTGCGACGACCCACCACTGATCGACGCCGTGCCAGCCGTGATCCGCGCACAGGTGCATAGAGTCAGTCAACGCGACGGTATGAGCCCGAGGCGCCCGACGGCTGTGAATCGGCACGTGCGGGCCAACGGTTGCTTGGCGAGTGACAGCTTTCGGGCGTCGAATCAGGCCCGCCCGCTGACGGCTTAGGGTCGATGTCCGCCATTCGCTGCTCACGACAGCAGCCATTCGCCCAGGTCAGCCCCCCGCCGCTGTGGCCACGTCCCACGCGGCCGACACTGAGCAGATCCATTCGCCACGCGACGAAGGTCCGCTTTGGGCCCGAGCAGTCGTACACCGCCTGGACCTGACCGACCGCAACCATCGCAAAGCTGCCCTTGGGGGCGAGTACAGCAGCATGATTGGGCTTTCCAGCTGGAGGTCGAGATGGCACAGCCAATCGGGCGGTACTTGGTCGTCGTGCGTGTTCTGGAGACTATCGGTGTGCCAGACGGCGGGCTCCCACGTCGGAGGCATTTCACGAGCACAGCCAAACTGGAGTGGGATGAAGACGGGCGCACATGCACAGAGACGATGTCGTTCGACAGGGAGTTCGGCTCGCGCGACGAGGCCACGGCTTATGCCCTGGAGCAGGTCAGGTTGCGCGTTGCAAACGAAGCGGTTTGAGCCTTCACGCCGCGATCTCTGACCCAGCGTTCACGAAGCAGTCGGTCAAGTTGTCGCGCAACGACGTAATGCCCCCGACGACGCGGAAGCCGTATCCACTGCAGTCGAGGTTGCGCCGCCACCGGCTATCGCTTCTGCCGTCGAGCTGGCTCCTGCTGCAGCGCCGGCTCAACCCACTACGATGCGCGAGAACACGATCTTCACGGCGGACGCGGCGGAGAAGGCGCGCCCCGTACTGAAGAAGAATCTCCGCAACGTGAACGGCGGCATCGATCCCGAGCTGCCGCAGGCCGGCATCACGCTGGCGGGCTACCACATCGAGCGCGGCGCGCGATCGTTCACGCAGCACGCGCACTACACCTCGCGCGAGGCCATCGGCGGCGTCTACGAAGCCTGCCACGTCTCGGTTTCACCGGCGGCCGCGTGATCGAGACGAACTCGGGCGTGGGCAACTTTATGGGCCTGATGCCTGCGTCGCTGAAGTGGTCCAGGGGTTGCATAGAAGTTCGGAATTGCCCCGCGCAGCCTATCCGAAACCGGTCGTTGGCGACCGTCTGCTGATGGCCGACAGTGCATATTAGCCGCGCTACTCGCAAGCAGTCGGTCGCAGTAGGTGCCGTCGCCGCTGGACGACCGCTTGCAGGCCGACGGTCGAAGGGGCACAGTCGGCCACAAGCTGTTCTTCATGGGCGTCCGCTTTGGGGGAGGCGAGCGAACCCTCAATTCTGAGGATGCTCAGCCACCGGCATTCATTCACCATGCCTCGGCGTCCTGATGTTGCGATCCGGTGGGAGGACAGATGAGCACACCCAACAAGAAGGGTACGGCAGCGGCTTCGACCCAGAAAACGACGACTGGCATCCCACCATCCAAGCCAACATCTCAGCCCAGCCGGCCGGGGAATGGGTCTGGCGGCTCTCCCGCTCCAGCCGGTTGGCTGGCAGCTTTCTGGCGGTGCACTAGCGCGGCCTTCCTCTCTCCGATCCTCTGGCTGTGCATCGTCCAGCTTTGCCTCGTGGCGGCCCTCTATGGCGTCGGGTACCTGTCGGTGCCCGATCCTAATGGCGAGGCGATGAAGGACCTGGAAGAAATACTCTCGCATGACCGCGACATGGCAGCACACCGTGCGCTGCTCGCGTACAGCGGTGTGACGCTCGGAGTCACCTGGATGCTCGCCCTCTTGAGCGTCGTTTGGGCAGTCTCTGCACTTCTGGGATGGCGCTCGGGCAAGGCGCAGTCGCAAACGCGTCGGTGGTTGATCCTGATGCTTGTCCTCGGCATTTCGGTGGCCTTCTACGCCCTCTTGAGGCAGTCTTGGCGTCCTTTGCAGCCCTTCCCATCCGCGCTCGGCGAAACGCTCTTGGAAGCGGCGTATTCCGCTCCCAAGGGCTCTGAAGCAGCCGGCGCGCCACTTGGCCCTGTTGTGCCTGCGACGATGTTCCTCTTGGCCATTGTTGTTCCAGCAGCGCTTGCGGTAGGTGCCAGCGTTTTGGGTGAACAGATCGACGCGCCGCTGGACGCGGGCTTAGCCCAGCAGGTTGGCTTGCGACTGAGAGAACTGGATTACCTGCTCTACATTGGCGCGCTTGCCATGGTGTTCGGCACCTTGCAACTGTCCACAACGATGTCCGTCCCGCTGGCGAGCCTTCCCAAGGTGGCAGAACTAAAGATTCGCTTGGAGATGTGCAAGACGCTCGCCCCCGTAGTTGCGAATAGTCCCTTCCTGCCGGTGTCGGCGCCGTCGCGCGATGACACGGTGGGTGTGGAGCCTTGTCGCAAACTTCCGAAGGCGTTTGACTTGGACATGAAAGCCGACTCCCTGCGCCAGTTGGTGCGAAGTGTGACCCTGGCCATGGGTCTGTCCTTCAGTGCGATGCTGGTCGCCATCTACGTTCCATCGCTGGTACGCCTGAGGTTGATGGTCGACTCTGAATCGGAGAAATCTGCGCAGAGTCTCGATGACGCAACAAAGGCGAGCTTGGAGGCAGTCGGCGAGGTAGATCCCCTGCGGCGCGGCACGACGGCGGCCGCCACGCTTGGTCCCTTCATTGCCGGCCTCTTCGCCAATGCGTTCGGAGGCTCGTGACGCCGGTGGATTCAGTCTCATGAAACGCGCTGTGGAGGTTTGCGTCCCGCACAACCGGGAACCTCAGCTTGCCGCGAGCCAAGTGACCAGACCATCCCCTCACCGCCCCGCCGCTGCATGCCGATCACTCAAACGTTAGGCAAGGACTGCTTGCGCGCCTTTCGATGAGGCAGGCCGAAGGACGGCTTCGGGTCGAGAGCCGCCGAGCACCAAAGCGGCCCAGTCGATAAACACGCGCACCTTCGTGCCCAGAAAGCGGTTCGGCGGGTAGACGACGTGGATGGGCACCTTCGGCGCACGCCAGTCCGGCAACACCTCGACCAAGGAGCCTCGCGCGATCGCCGGATTCACCAAATAGTCCGGAAGTTGCACCACGCCCAGGCCTGCCACGGCCGCTTCCACTGCGGCTCGCGCATCGCTGACGATCAGTCGCCATGGCGTTGAAATTTCCACCCGCTGCCCGTCACGCTCGAAGGTCCATGGAAAAATCCGCGTGCTTTGCGAGGACGCAAGGCCAATGAGGCCGTACCCCGCCCGCAGTGCCGCTGGCGATTCGGGCAAACCGACACTCGCCAGATGGGCCGGTGCCGCACAGGTACGCAGGCGGAACTGCCCAAGCTGACGCGCGACCAGTTGCTGCTCCATGATCGTGCCGATGCGCAAAGCGCAGTCGATACCCTCGGCGATGAGGTCGACACTGCGGTTGCGGACCAACAGCTCGACCTCCACATCGGGGTAGACCTCGCAGAAGCTCGGCAAGGCAGGCATCAACAAGGCGGACGCGATGCCCGGCGGAACCTCCACCCGCACCCGGCCGCTCAGGTGCCTCAGCGTCTGACGCGCGCCGGTCTCCAGCTGCCTCAGACCCGAGAGGAAGCGCACGACCCCCTCGTAGTAGGCCTCGCCCTCCGGCGTCAGCGCCAGGGCACGAGTGGTCCGCTCCAACAGCGTGACACCCAACATCTCCTCCAGGAACTGCACCTGGCGCGTCAGGCTGGCGCGGGACACCTCCATGGCTTCCGCGGCCTTGGTGAAGCTCCTGTGCTCCACGACCCGCGCGTAGGCGCCCATGGCAGCGAGTCGATCCATCGTCGTATTCCCCCATCCCGGCTGAGATGACCGCTCCGACTTTATCATTACGATCAACATCATTATTGGGCATCTGGCTTCGCCAAGCCCCTCCCCGCGCGTGAACACGGACCGACTTGCCGCCATGTCAACATTCCTTCGCGTCGTGGAGGCCGGCAGCTTCACGAAGGCCGCCGATACGCTCGCGCTGCCGAAGGCCAAGGTCACTCGTCTGGTGCAGCGGCTCGAAGCGGAGCTGGGCGTACGTTTGCTGCACCGGACCACGCGCAGGTTGGCAGTGACCGTGGAGGGCGCGGCCTACTACGAGAGCGCTCTGGCGCTGCTTGCCGACCTGGACGACCTGGAGGCTCAGGCGCGCAAGTCCGGTGCCCGCATGGGTGGGGTGCTGCGCGTCGAGACCGATGCCTCGATGGGCGCGATGGTGCTGGCGCCGGCGCTGCCGGCCTTCCAGGCGCTCTATCCAGACATCGTGGTGGAACTCAGCAGCGGCAATCGCACGGTGGATCTCGTCTCAGAGAACATCGACTGCGCATTGAGGACCGGCCAAGGCAGCCGCTCGGCCTTCGCGCGCCAAGTGGGCATCTGCCGCTTCGTCACCTGCGCCAGCCCCGACTACCTGATGGCGCAGGGACGGCCGGCGCGACCGGAGGATCTGATGACCCTGCACCACACCGTCGGCCTCACCGCCAGCAACGGCACGCAACTGGGCTTTCGCTTCGATTCGCCAAGCGGCCCGCCGGTTGTGCTGACACCACGACACCGCCTGATGGTGGACGATCCGATCGCCTATGTCGACGCAGCCCGCGCCCACCTGGGCATCATCCAGGCACCCGACCATGCCGTCCGGACTGCCCTCGCGGCGGGTGAGCTGGAAACCGTGTTGGATCACTACGCCCCGCCCACGGCAGTGGTGGAACTGGTCGCCAATCCCACGCGGGCCGGCACGGCTCGCCTGCGCACCTTCTCCGACTGGCTGGCGCAGGTATTGGAGAGCGCTGCGCCGTGATCACACGCTCTCGAGGCTGATCAGCTTCGCGAGGCGGCTACGGTGCCAGGCTGCGCAGCACCAGGTTCACCACCTCGTTCAGTGCATCGGACAGCACGTCCAGGTTGTGCTGCAGCATCAGCGGATTCACCAACGGCTGGATGACCAGCAGGACGGAGCGCGCCACCTCGTCCACCGGTGTCTTGCGCTCGAACTCCCCGGACTCGCGGCCGGCCACGACGATCGCACGGATGGCCGCGCTCAGGCGCGCTTCGTGGGCGAGAAAGGATGGCCAACGCTCGGCTGCTGAATGCGCCGCAATGTCGTAGAGGCGGCGATCCTCGGAGAACAGCGCGATGGTGCCTTTCACGGTCGAGCGGACCAGCGCCCGCAAACGCTCGCCGGCGGCCGGCGGGTGAGCCGACGCCGCGAGCGCCGCCGCGTCGATGCCGCCCAGGCAAGCGGCACAGATGGCCTCGCCGATGGCCTGCTTGGAGTCGAAGAATTTGTAGATGTAGGCCTTGGAGAAGCCGATCGCCTTCGCGAGGTCGGACACGGTGGTTTTCTCGTAACCGAACTCGCGGAAGTGGTGGTTGGCCGCCTCCACGATCTGGTTGCGGATCTGGTGATCGGCCGGGCCGCGGCGTCCACCCATCGCATTGGTCGGCGGCGTGCGAGCAGGAGCCCGCGCCGATGCGACGGCAGTAGAGTTGGCGGAAGGCGAATCGCTCATGAGCTCGGGACCTTTGCAGCAGTGCACGGCGGCAGGGGCGTGGCGGCATTGTCCACTGAGCCGGCGCTCTTCAAGCCGGTGCCGGATGCAGCGCCTCCCTGTTGCCGAGATCGAGCGGCGCGTGGGAAGGCCGGATGCGGAACCACAGCGCATACAGCGCAGGCAGGAACACCAGCGTCAGCACCGTGCCACCGATCGTGCCGCCGATCAGCGTGTAGGCCAATGATCCCCAGAAGACCGAAAAGGTCAGCGGAATGAAGGCCAGCACAGCCGCCAGCGCCGTGAGGATCACCGGTCGCGCGCGCTGCACCGTCGCTTCCACCACGGCCTGGTAGGGATCCATGCCCTCCTTCTGGTTGGCATGGATCTGCCCGATCAGGATCAGCGTGTTGCGCATGATGATGCCGGCCAGGCCAATCAGGCCGAGGATCGCGTTGAAGCCGAAGGGCTGGTGGAACAGCAGCAGCGTCGGCACCATGCCCACCAGTGCGAGCGGTGCGGTCAGCAACACCATGAACATCGCGGAGAACGAGCGCACCTGGAAGATGATCACCACCATCATGAGGATAAACATGATGGGAAACACCGCCGCCAGCGCGGCGTTGGCCTTGCCGGCCTCCTCGATGTCCGCGCCCGCGTCGATGCGGTAGCCGTCCGGCAGTTTCGCGATGATCGGCGCCAGCTGCTGCAGCACCTGCGTGGACACTTCGGGGGGCTGCATGCCGGCCGCGACATCGCCGCGCACCGTCATCGTGGTCATGCGGTCGCGGCGGCGCAGGACGGGGTTCTCCATCTCCACCTCCGCGCTGCCCACCTGCTGCAGGGGCACATGCGCGCCGTTGCGGCCGACCAGGTACAGCCCGCCGATGCGCGCCGGATCGAAGCGCGCCGGACCGGACGCGCGGGCCACCACCTGAACAGTGCGGATGTCCTCGCGCACCTCTGCGATCGGCACGCCGGACAGCAGGAACTGCAGCTGCTCGGCGGCATCGTGCGAACTCAGCCCCATCGCGGCCAGGCGCTCCTGGTCCAGCTTGAAGCGCAGGGTGGGAACGCGTTCGCTCCAGTCGGTGTTCACGGTGCGCAGCGACGGATGCGCCAGCATCACCGCCCTCACCTGCTCGGCGAGCTCGCGCACCTGGGCTTCACCCGGACCGCTGACGCGGAAGGCCACCGGGAATGGCGAGTACGGCCCGAACACGATCTGCGCCGCGCGAATGCGGGCCTCGGGCACCAGGCCTTCGGCCGCCACCTCGCGCACGCGCAACTTCAGCGCGTCACGAGCCGACTCATCCTTGGTCAACACAACGATCTTCGCGAAAGCGGGGTCCGGTAGCTCGGGCGCGATCGCCAGGTAGAAGCGCGGCGCGCCCTGGCCGATGTAGCTGGTGACGATCTGGGCCTCGGGCTGCCGGTGCAGCCAATCCTCAATCTTCTGCACGGCGCGGGCGGTCGCCTCAATGCCGGTGCCCTCGGGCATCTGCACTTCCACCAGTACCTCCGGCCGGTCCGAGATCGGGAAGAACTGCTTCTTCACTCCTCCCATGCCCGCAATGGCGACGACCAGCACGATGGCGACGGCAATCACCACCTTCTTGCGATGCAGCACCGCCCACTGGATGCAGCGACGCAGGTGTTTGTAGGCCGGAGTGCCGTAGATGGCGGCATGGCCGCCTTCGATCGGGCGGATCTTCGGCAGCAGCTTCACGCCGAGATAGGGGGTGAAGGCGCCGGCCACCAGCCAGGACGTGAGCAGTGCGAAGGCCACGATCCAGAAGATGTTGCCCGCGTATTCGCCGGCACTGGACTTGGCGAAGCCCACCGGCATCAGGCCGATGGCAGTGACCAGCGCGCCCGCCAGCCGCGGTGCGGCGGTGGTGACCCAGGCCTGTCCTGAAGCGACGATGCGATCGAAGCCCTCCTCCATCTTCACCACCATGGTCTCGATGACGATGATCGCGTCATCCACCAGCAAGCCGAGCGACAGGATCAGCGCGCCGAGCGTGATGCGGTCGAAATCACGGTTGGTGGCCAGCATGATGACGAAGACGAAGCCCAGCGTCAGCGGCACCGCCGCCGCGACCACGAGGCCGACCCGCAAGCCCAGGCTCGCCAGGCTGACCGCGATGACAACCGCCAGCGCGACGAAGAACTTGAGCATGAACTCGTCGTAGGACTCCTCGATGTTGACGGACTGATCCGTGATCTTGCTGAGAGTCATGCCGGCCGGCAGCGTGGCGGACACGGCCGCCACCTCGTGCTCCAGCGCCTGACCCAGCGCCAGACCGTTGTGGCGGTCCTTCATCACCACGCCCAGCACCAGCGCTGGCTCCCCCTGGTTGCGGATCACGAAGGTGGCGGGGTCCTCATAGCCGCGCCGCACGCTGGCCACGTCGCCCAGCCTGAGGCTGCGGCCCGCCACCGCCACCGGTGTGTTGCGGACCTTGTCCAGGTCGTCGAGTGCGCCATCCAGGCGCAGCAGCACTTGCGGACCCCGGGTCTCGATCGAGCCGGCCGGAGTGACCAGGTTCTGGTTGTTGAGGGCGGCGAACAGGTCACGCGCGCTGAGGCCCAGCGTCGCGAGGCGGTCGTTGCTGAACTCCACGAAGATGCGCTCGGGCCGCTCACCGATGATGTTGACCTTCTTGACACCTGCCACATGCAGCAGGCGCTGGCGGATGGACTCGGCTTGCCGGGTCAACGAGCGCATCGGCTCGCCGCGCGCCTTGAGCGCATAGAGTGCGAAGGTCACGTCGCCATACTCATCGTTGACGAACGGGCCCTGCACGCCGCGCGGCAGCCGGGCTGCCTCGTCGCTGAGCTTCTTGCGCGCCTGGTAGAACTCCTCCGCCACATCGGCCGGAGGGGTGCTGTCCTTCAGCGTCATCGTGGTGAAGGCCAGGCCGGGGCGCGTGAAGGTCTCGGTGCGGTCATACCACTTGAGCTCCTGCATGCGCTTTTCCAACCGCTCAGCGACCTGGTCCTGCATCTCCTGCGCGGTCGCGCCGGGCCAGGCGCTGATGATGGTCATGCTCTTGACGGTGAACGTCGGGTCTTCCGCGCGGCCCAGCTTGAGAAAGGCAAAGGCGCCCGCCGCCGAGATCGCCAGAATCAGGAACAGCGTGATGGCGCGTTCGCGAACCGCCAGGGCAGAGAGGTTGAAGCCGCCGCCGCCCATCACACGCCTCCACTCGTCTTGGCGCTCGCGGCGCTGGCCGTGGCGCGCACCTGCTGGCCCTCGTGCAGCACATGCGCCCCAAGGCACACGTATTGCTCGCCGGCATTCAGGCCCGCCGACAGTTGTGCACTTTCCTCATCGAGCCGATCCACTTTGACGGCGCGCCAGCTGACTGTAGCCGGCTGACCCTTGACGATCCACACGCCGGGTCCATGGCCGTTGTCGAGCAGTGCAGCGAGCGGCACGCGCAGGCGCGGCTCCACCCGTCCGTCGGGAATGTCCACCGTGACGGTGGACCCAATGGCGGCCTGGGCGGCCGGGCCGCTCAGCACATAGCGGGCTTCGAAGGTTCGGGTGGCGCTGTCAGCGGCGCTGGACAGCAAGCGCAGCCTTGCGGGCGTGGCCTCGGCCTCCGGGGCACCGTAGAGCCGCGCGCGCACGCTGCTGCCGGGCAGGTGAGCCTGCGGCCCTTCGGGCACATGGATCAGGGCCTCGCGCGGGCCGGCCTGCGCCAGGCGGGCGACCGGCTGTCCGGCAGCCACCACTTGGCCGGGCTCGGCCAGCGTGGCCATGACCACGCCGTCGCTGTCGGCGACCAACACGGCGTAGTCGACGTTGTTCAGCGCGGCGCGGGCCTGCGCCTCGGCAGCCTTGAGCTGGTCGCGCGCTGCGTCAGCAGTCGCCCTGGCCTGGTCATACGCCGACACGGAGACCGCGCCCGTCGCCACCAGCGCGGCAAAGCGGCGCTCGTCGGCGGTGGCCTGCTCGGCGCGTGACCGGGCGGCGCTGGCGGCAGCCTGCTGCGCCTGCAACGCGAGTTGCAGGTCCACCGCGTCCAGCAGCATCAGACGCTGGCCGCGGCGTACCGTCTGACCGGCGTCGACCAAGCGTTGCACCACCTTGCCGGCGACCCGGAAGCCGAGGTCGCTCTGCACCTGGGCGACCACCGTGCCGCTCAAGGTCAACGAGGCCTGTACAGCAGCACCCGCCACCTCGGTACGGACCAGCGGCGGCAGCGCGCGCGGGTCAGGAGTTTCGGCGGTGCGGCAGGCCGCCAGCGCCAGCAACAGGGTGGGCACCAGCAGCCGCAGGGCAGCCGGCGGGGTGGATGAAGCAATCGAAGCGGACATGCGATTCCCTTTCACAAGAGGCCGCAAGTATGAAAGTCCGTGACCATTTAATGCAACAGTCACACACCCCATGCACTGAAACAGTCTTTTCCAGTCAGAGATCTGGCGCAATGAAGTGACCATGTAGAACATTCGTCACATTCAACAACCACATTGGACGACTTATGAGGCCTCTGCTCCCGTTGGGCGCGGTGCTGGCGCTGAGCGCCGTCGGCTGCGCCGTGGGACCGGACTACCACCGCGAAGATCCGGCGCTGCCGGCAGTCTTCGTGGGCAATGCGGAGGGCGCGCGCACCCCTGTGGCGGCGCTGGAATCCTGGTGGGACCTGTTCGCCGATCCGCAGATGAGCCAACTGGTGGCGCAAGCACTGAACGACAACCTGCAGATGGCGCAGAGCCTGGCTCGCCTCGACCAGGCCCGTGCCGGCGTCCGCTTCGCGCGGGCGGCGCTGCTGCCATCGGCATCGGTGGTGGGGACGGCTGCAGCGAACCACGCGTCGGTGGAAACGCCGCTCGGCAAATTGCTGAACGCTACGCCCAACTTCGACCGCAACGGCGAGTACTACGAGCTCGACGTAGCCGCCTCCTGGGAGCTAGACCTGTTCGGCGGCCAGCGCCGCGCCAGGGAGGCGGCCCAGGCCGGCGCCGAAGCCGTTGCTGCCGACACCGCCGCGGTTCGGCTCGCCGTTGTGGCGCAGACCGCTTCTGCCTACGTCGGGCTGCGCGCACTGCAGGCCCGGGTGGCCATCGCGCAGGAACGCATCGACACCCAGGCCACGCTGCGCGACCTGGTGGCGCAACAGTTCAGCGAAGGCCTGGCCGCTCGACAGCGGCTCGACCAGGAGGATGCCGCGCTGGCGCAGTTGCGTGCGGCGCAGGCACCTCTGCGGGCCTCGCTGGAGGCGACGCGCAACGCACTCGATGTGCTGTTGGGCCAACCCGCCGGCACCTCGCGCGAGCGGTTCGCGCAGTCCGCGCCCGTTCCGAGCGCCCCACCGGTGGGTGCAGAGGAAACGCCCGCACAGTTGCTGCGCCGCAGGCCCGACCTGATCGCGGCCGAACGTCGCGTGGTCGCCGCCAACGCGCGAGTCGGCCAGTCCATCGCCGAGTACTACCCCAAGGTGTCGCTGAGCGCCTTGATCGGCAGCGCGTCGACCCGTGGTGCGCAGTTCCTCGGCGACAGCGCCGCCCAGGCGCAGGGCGCGCTGGGCCTGCGCTGGCGACTGTTCGATTTCGGACGCGTGGATGCCAGCATCGCCGCCGCCCGCGGCCAGTCGGCCGAGGCCCTGCTGGCCTACAAGCTGGTGGTCCTGCGCGCCACCGAAGAGGTGGAGTCCTCGCTGTCCGAACTGGACCAGCGACGCGTTCAATCGCGTCTGCTGGCCGACGGCACGGCTCACGCCGCGGCTGCACGTGAAGCGATGCAGCGCAGCCTCAGCACGGGACTGTCGAGTCGGCCGGAGCTGCTGCGCGCACACGACCAGGTGCTGCAGTTCCGCGACGCGCAGGTGCAGGCGGACGCCGCTGCCAGCTTCGCTGCCATCGCGGCCTATCGCGCGCTTGGGGGCGGCTGGCGGCCTGATGAAGCGCTGGTGAAGAAGGCCGACGCTGCGTCAGTGACCGCCAATGCCCGCTGATCGATCTCTACCGACGGCCACCCCAGGCCCGGACTTCCGGCTGCCATCGGGGGCCGGTCTCCTGTGTCACGCCCAGGGTGGTCGCCTCGCGCGCTGCCGTGCTCGCGGTACGCATTCCGCAAACACCAATGCAAGGAGTCTCATATGAGTGTCCCCGACGCCTTTCCCCGTGTTCCGTCGCGCAGCTCGGTGGCCCCGGCCGACATGGCCAGCGCTGTCGACTTCGTGAACCGAGTCAACTGGCTGTTCGAAACCTGGGACGTGAACGCCATGGTTCGCGCGTTCACGCCCGATGCGGTGGCCTATCACTTCCACGGCACGATCCGCGGCGAGGCGGAAATCCGCCGCTTCTTCGAGCAGGACTACCCCTACCTCGTGCCCGGTGTCGGTCGCCACGCCACCAATCACATCGTCGATGCCGACGGCGACGGCGTGCAGGTCCGTTATCACAACCTGCTGGTGCGCCATGCGCTCCCCGCCGATGCGCCTGCCCTTGGCGCCGGCCAAGTGATGGACAGCCACGATCTGCCTGCGCTGTGGCTGTACTCGCCGATGCGCGACCGGCTGGTGCGCACCCCCGAGGGCTGGAAGATCCGCGAGCGCTACATCGGCGGCTCGACGACCAACGTGAATCTCAACCCCGTCGATGCGTCCGTGGAGGCGATCTCGCCCTACCTGCCGCGCATCGGCTTCTAACCGAAAGAGCCCCTCCATGAGAACCGCTTCCCAGATCGCCACCTCCAATCGCTGGACCGAGACCCGCTTTGGACGCCTCGCCTATCGCGTTCACGGCCAGCCGAGCGATGCGCCGTCGCTGGTGCTGCTGCACCGGTTCCGCGGCACGTTGAACCACTGGGATCCCGCCCTGCTGCATGCGCTGAGCCGCCACCGCGAGGTCATCACCTTCGACAGCGCCGGCATCGGTGTGTCCGAAGGCACGACGCCTGACAGTTTCGAAGGCATGGCAGAAGTCGGCCTGTCGCTGATCGATGCGCTCGGATTGAAGCAGGTCGATCTGCTGGGATGGTCCATCGGTGGCTTCGTGGCTGCGGAGATGACGCTGGCCCGTCCGTCGCTGGTGCGCCGGCTGGTGATCGCGGGCTCAGGCCCGGGTGACCAGTCGGAAGGTCCGGCGTCGCATCCGAGAGTGCCGGAGATCGCCACGAAGCCGATCAGCGACGACGAGGATTTCCTCTTCTTGTTCAACGCCGAGACGCCAACCAGCCGTGCCGCCGGCATCGCGAGCCTGGAACGCATCAAGGCCGCAGCCTTCGAGCATCGGGAGGTGCGACCCGAGTCCTTCATGCGCCAGCTCCAGGCCATCCAGTCCTGGGGCGGCGTGCGTAGCCGCCTGAAGTCGCTTGCGCTGCCAATGCTGATCGCCAATGGCATGTACGACGTGATGGTGCCGGCCTACGGCTCTTACATCATGGGCTTCGAGGCCCCGAACGCGCGCGTGGTGCTGTATCCGGACTCGGGGCACGGCTTCCTGTTCCAGTACGCCGAGGACTTTGCCGATGAGCTGGATCGCTTCCTCAAGCTCAGCTGAACAGGCCAACCGCGCGATAGGTCTCAATGATCTCATCGAAGGCCGCGAGGTCCTTGCGGCCCCGCGCGATCAGTTGAGCCCCTTCAACGGCCGCGAAGATCGCCACGGCGCGTTGTCGCAGCGCATCCTTCGGCTCGCCCGGACGGCGCGCCGCCAGCATCGCCGTCAGCCACTCGGTGTTGACGCGTGCGAAGCGGTCCACCTCGCTGCGCGCCTGCGGCGGCAGGTCGTCGTACTCGGCGGTCATGATCCCGCACAGGCACATGCGGTTGTCGTTGGCCAGCGCGACGCGAAAGGCACCGGCGTAGGCACTGACCACCGCATCGTGGTCCTGCCTGCTGGCGGAAAGGTCAGCCAGGAAGGCTTCGGCCTCGTCGGCGTAGCGGCCTGCCAGTGCCTCGGCCAGGTCGCCCTTGGTCGGGAAGTGGTAATGGACGCTGGCGCTCTTGATGCCAACCTCCTTGGCCAGCTCACGGAAGCTGAGCGCGTTGTAGCCGTGCGCCTGCACCGCCAGCCGGCCGGCCTCCAGGATGGCCTCGCGGGTGTCCCGCGTCTCTTGCACCTCGCCTTTGATCGCCACGACACTCGCCCCTTCTATCTATCGGTAGATTAGTTTGACACAGATTGCGATCCACCCTACATTTGCGCCAACTATCTATCGATAGATAGTCATCGCACCCACAGGAGTTTCCATGAAGATCCATGACCGCCCCGGCTTCCCCAACCCCGCCCGCATCCGCATCGTCCTGGCCGCCAAAGGCCTGGAATCACAGGTCGAGTTCATCCCCGTCGACCTGATCGCGGCAGAGCACAAGCAGCCAGCCTTCCTCGCCAAGAACCCCGCCGGCGTGGTACCGGTCCTGGAACTGGACGACGGCACGCTGATCACCGAATCCACCGCCATCACCGAGTACCTCGACAACCTCGACGGCCGTCCCATCCTGACCGGCAACACGCCGCGCGAGAAGGCGCTCATCCACATGATGCAGCGCCGGGCCGAAGCCTTCGTGCTGGATCCGGTGGGCCTGTACTTCCACCACGCCACGCCCGGCCTGGGCCCGGCGCTTCAGGCCTTCAAGAGCCCGGAATGGGCCGGCCGCGACGACATGGGCCGGCGTGAAGGCGCCAAGGTGCTGGAGGGTTATCGCTACTTCGACGGCGTGCTCGGCCATCAGAACTTCCTGGCGGGCGACCGCTTCTCGATGGCCGACATCACGCTCTTCGCCGGCTTGATGTTCGCGGACGCGGCCGGCCTTCCCGTGCCGGAACACCACGGCGCCCTGCGCGCCTGGCGCCAGCGCGTGGCCGCCCAGCCGAGCGTGCAGCAGCGCAGCGGCCAGAACTTCGTGCGCGAAGACCTGACCCGCATGGGCTTCTGACGTTCCTTCCTTCTTCCCCCCAACCGAGTCCAACATGAATCGAATCTCTTTCTCTCCTTTGTCCAAATCCTTGTCCGTTCTGATCGCCGTCGGCTCCCTCCATCTGTCCGTGCTGGCCGCAGCGCAGGCGGAGCCGATCCGCGCATCAGTGACAGCGGCGGTCGATTCCAACGCTGTGACGTCGCTGTTGGCCCACGCGCCGACTCGCTACGTCACTGTCAACGGCGCACGCCTGGCTTATCGCCGCTTCGGGCCGGCGACCGGCACGCCGCTGGTGCTCTTCCAGCACTTCGTCGGCACCATGGACAGCTGGGATCCGGCCGTCACGGACGGTCTGGCCCGCCACCGTGAAGTCATCGTGTTCGACAACGCGGGAGTCGCCGCGTCCGGCGGCGAGGTGCCCAATACCGTGCAAGGCATGGCCGCCTACGGCGCCGGCTTGATCGAGGCACTGAAGCTGCCGCAAGCCGACCTGCTGGGGTTCTCGCTGGGCAGCTTGGTGGCCCAGCAGGTCGCGCTGGACCGGCCCGACCTCGTGCGAAAGGTGATCCTGGTCGGCAGCGGTCCGCGAGGCGGCGAAGGCATGGCAACTCTCACGCCGGAGTTCCAGGCCATGCTGGCCAAGCCCCGAGCCCATCCGGATGACCTGCTGCTGGATGTGTTCTTCACGCCGAGCACCAGCAGCCAGGCGGCCGGGCAATCCTTCGTGCAACGGCTGCACTGGCGCACCGAGGACCTCGACACCACCATCAGCGAAAAGGTTGTGCCGGCGCAAGTGGCGGCCTTTGCTGAATGGGGCGCGCCTTCGGCACGCGGCAAGGAGGACCTGCGCCGCCTGAAGAAGCCGGTACTGGTGGTCAGCGGCAGCGATGACCTGGTGCACTACACCGTCAACGCATATGCCCTGCAGCGCGGCCTGCCACAGGCCCAGCTGATCATCTATCCGGACTCGGCTCACGGTGCGATCTACCAGTACCCGCAGACCTTCGTGCGTCACGCGGCCCTGTTCCTGGACGGTCCCGCGCGCTGAGTGCCGGGGCCGTGCCTGGCAAGCGCAGCGCGACTCGGCACGGCCCTGCTGCGCTCCGTTCATTTCGTTCCTGTTTCCGCCGGCCCGGTCCGGCCCCTCTCCTTCTTCCAACGAGCAACACATGGATTTCTCTCGTCGTCGTTTCGGCACCCACGTCACGGGTGCCGCCGTGGGTGCGGCCTTGGCCGCGTGTGGCGCAGAAGGTGCGCCCGCCACCCCGCCCACCGTATCGCGTCCTGCCGTGCTGCTTGTGCATGGCGCGTGGCTCGGTGCTTGGTGCTACAGCCCGTTGGTGCAGGCGCTGCAGGCGCAGGGCGTGGACGCCTTCACCGTCGACCTGCCCGGACATGCGCTGACTGCGCGCTTCCCCACCAGCTTCCTGCAGCGTCCACTCGACGCCGCCGCGTTCTCAACGGAGGGCTCGCCATTGGCGACGCTCACGCTGAATGACTACGTGGACGCGATCCTGGCCGAGATCGACCACTTGACGACACTCGGCTTCGGCCCGATCACGCTGCTGGGACACAGCATGGCCGGCATTCCCATCACGGCTGTCGCGCAGAGGGCGCCCGCCAAGGTCGCCAAGCTGATCTATCTGTCCGCGTTCATGACCGTCACTGCGGTGCCGGCCGTCGGCTACCTCGGACTGCCGGAGAACCGCGACAGCCAGACAGGCGCGCTGCTGATGGCCGACCCCACGCAGGTCGGCGCGCTGCGGCTGGACACCGGCACCACGGACGTCGGCTATGGCGCGGCGCTGAAGCAGATGTTCTGCGGTGACCTCAGTGACGAGGGCTATCGCGCGGTCGCCCACTTGATGCAGCCGGACGACCCGGTCGCCCCGTTCGCGACGCCCACCGGCGCCACCCCCGACCACTGGGGCAGCGTGCCGCGCACCTACATCGGCGGCACCGAGGACAAGGTGATCCCGCCCGCACTACAGCAGCTGTTTGCGGCCGAGGCGGATCGCCTGACGCCCGCGAACAAGACCGACTTCGTGCCAATCGAATCGAGCCATACGCCGTTCTTTTCGAAGCCCGAGGCGCTGGCCAAGCTGATCGCAACGAAGATCGCAAAGTAAGTAATCTGCCCTGAGCAGCCTGCCCTCATTGCACGGGCCCGCGGGGCAACCGCGGCTACGTCGTCAACACCCGCAAGGCCGTGGCAAGGATCTCGTCCGACAGCGCGGGCGCGCTGTTCGCGCACGCGCGAGCGAGCACCATGCCACCCACCATCACGGCCAATGAATGGATGGCGCGGCACTTGTCCTC